>WBZP01007038.1_pt1 | contig 10956 bp, 7 predicted proteins | sample 5204301 | NCBI WGS metagenome assembly WBZP01 (sample SAMN12412401, study PRJNA552823) | activated sludge metagenome | isolation source: activated sludge from nitrification reactor of wastewater treatment plant... | place: USA: Pennsylvania | collected 2017
CCGGCGATTGGCTCTTTCCTTGCGGGCGGATGTTGGCACAGCTAGTGTCCGCCGACTTTCCGGACGGGCAGGGTATCGCCCTCCGGGATCGGGGCTAGGAAATCACAGACGACGGGACCAGGACCATGCTGCCAACTGCCGGCCAGGCCAAGTATTTCGAGGATCTAGAGGTCGGCCAGGAGGCCTCCATGTCGCGCACCGTGTCGGAGGCCGACATCGTCGCCTACGCGGCCCTCTCAGGCGACTACAACCCGGTGCACATCGACGCCGACTATGCCGCCAAGACGATCTTCAAGGAGCGCATTGCCCACGGCATTCTGGCGGCCGGCTACATCTCGGCGCTGTTTGGCATGAAGCTGCCGGGACCGGGCTCGATATACATTTCACAGACGCTGTCGTTCCGCGCGCCGGTGAAGATCGACGATCACGTCGAATCCAAGGTGAAGCTGATCGAACTGATCCCGGAAAAGAAGCGCGCCCGCTTTGACTGTGTGTGCACCGTCAACGGCAAGCCGGTCCTGACCGGCGAGGCGGTGCTGATGGTGCCAAGCCGCCCCGCTTAAGGCATCCTGCGCAACGAAAGGCGCTTTGCCCATGATGGTCATTCATGGCCACACCCACGTGCCGGTCAATGCCCGTGGCGCCGTCGTCGCCATCGGCAATTTCGACGGCGTGCATCGCGGCCATCAGGCGTTGCTGCTTGAGGCGGTGAATAAAGCCAAGGCGCTGTCGAAGGCGTCGGCCGCGATGGTGTTCGAGCCGCATCCGCGCGAGTTTTTTCAGCCTGATGAAGTGCATTTCCGGCTGACACCGCTCACCGCCAAACTCGCGCTTTTTGAAAAGCTCGGGTTGAAGCTGACGTTTGTTGAACATTTCGATCAGCATCTGGCGGGTCTGATGGCGCGCGAGTTCATTGAGCGGGTGCTGGTGGCCGGCTACGGCGTCGCCCACGTCATCATCGGCTACGATTTCTTTTTCGGTCACAAGCGCGGCGGCAATCCGGAATTGATGATTGCCGCCGGTGAGGAACTGGGGTTCGGCGTCTCGATTGTCCCGCCGGTGGCGGAAGCGGGCGAAGTCTTTGCCTCATCCTCGGTGCGCCTGCATCTGGCGCAGGGCGATGTCAAAGGCGCTGCAAACATGCTGGGCCGGCCGTGGCACGTTTCGGGCAAGGTCGTCGGCGGCGCCAAGATCGGCACCGGCATGGGCTTTCCTACCGCCAATGTGGCGATGCCCAAGGGCACCAGCCTCGGCCACGGCATCTATGCGGTGCGCGCCCGTGTTGACGATCGCAGTTTCGCTGCCGCCGCCTATCTGGGCACGCGGCCGACGTTCGACGACGGCATGCCGGTGCTGGAAGTCTTTCTGTTCGATTTTGCCGAAGATATCTACGGCAAGGAGATGCACGTCGAGTTCATCGACTTTATTCGCGGCGATCGCAAGTTCCACTCGGTCGAGGCCCTGGTGGCGCAGATGAACGAGGACGTTGCCAAAGCCAAGGCGATCTTGGCGAAGGTTTGAACGTCGCTTTCCTCTCCCGGAACGACGGGAGAGGATGCCCCGAAGGGGCAGGTGAGGGACTTGAAGCGGGCAAAGTGTGCACGGCAAGTCCCCTCATCCGCCGCTTCGCGGCACCTTCTCCCAACGGGAGAAGGAAGGCTATTCGGCGGGTCTGGAAAATGCTCTAGAACTCGCGCTGACATTCAAGAACGAGAGATCACGTGATGTCGAAAGACGCGAAATCGGGCGGCAAGGGTAAGGATCAGGTGGGCGGCGGGGATGCAGGCAGCGCCGAAGCCGGGCGCGACTGGTCGAAGACGCTCTATCTGCCGCAGACCGAATTTCCCATGCGGGCCGGCCTGCCGGAGATGGAGCCGAAGCTCTTGAAGCGCTGGGACGAGATCGGCCTTTACAAAAAGCTGCGTGAGCAATCGAAAGGCCGCACCAAATTCGTTCTGCATGATGGCCCTCCGTATGCGAACGGCAACATCCACATCGGCCACGCGCTGAACAAGATCCTCAAAGACCTCGTGGTCAAGTCGCAGCAGATGCTGGGGCACGATTCCAACTACGTGCCAGGTTGGGACTGTCACGGCCTGCCGATCGAATGGAAGATCGAGGAGCAATATCGCGCCAAGGGCGCCGAGAAGCCGAACTTTGCCGATCCTAAAGCCATTAATGCGTTTCGCGACGAGTGCCGCAAGTTCGCGCAAAAGTGGGTGGGCGTGCAGCGCGAGGAGTTCAAGCGCTTAGGCGTCGTCGGCGATTGGGACAACCCGTATCTCACCATGGCCTATCGCGCCGAGGCCATCATCGCCCGCGAGCTGATGAAGTTTGCCAACAACGGCCTGCTCTATCGCGGTTCCAAGCCGGTGATGTGGAGCGTCGTTGAAAAGACGGCGTTGGCGGAGGCCGAGGTCGAGTATCAAGACTATCAGTCCGACACGATCTGGGTGAAGTTTCCTTGTCGTATGCGGGCGTTCGATGGGCCTAGCCTTCCAAGCGGTTCCGCTGAATGGAATACGCTCGGGATCAAGCAGCCCGCGGGAGACAAACAGCTACCTGCGTCGATTGTCATTTGGACCACTACGCCCTGGACGCTGCCCGGCAACAGAGCGATCTCGTTCAGCAAAAAAATTCAGTACGGGCTCTATGAAGTTTCTAAATCGCCCGACGGCAACTGGGCAAAAGTCGGCGAGCGCCTAGTCATCGCTGACAAGCTAGCTGAGGACGTACGTAAAGCAGCGAAGATTGATGAGTTGAAGCGGCTGGGCAATGTCAGCGCTAGCGCACTAGAATTGGGACAGTGTTTTCACCCGCTGGCAGGCGAAGACCGAGGATCTCAATACGGGTTTTACGTCCCCCTGCTCGATGGCGATCATGTCACCGACGATACGGGCACGGGCTTCGTGCACACCGCGCCCGGCCACGGCGCCGACGACTACAACATCTGGATGGCGAACCAGAAGGCGCTGCGAGATCGCGGTATCGATACGGCGATCCCGTTCACCGTCGATGCCGATGGCGTGCTGACCAAGGACGCGCCGGGGTTCACCGGTAAGCGCGTGCTCAAAGAAAACGGCGACAAGGGCGACGCCAACGATGCCGTGATCAAGGCACTCAGCGAGGCCGGCAATATCATCGCGCGCGGCCGTCTGAAACATCAGTATCCGCACTCCTGGCGCTCGAAGAAGCCGGTCATCTTCCGCAACACGCCGCAGTGGTTCATCAGTATGGATTCTCCGTTTGCGCTCGCCGACTCTCCTTCGTCGAGCCGGCCGGCGAGCGCGGAGCGCCAGAAATCGCTGCGAAGTTTGGCTCTTGCTCAGATCAAAAAGACCGAGTGGGTGCCGGATATCGGTGAAAACCGCATCACCGGCATGATCGCCAACCGGCCCGATTGGGTGATCTCGCGCCAGCGCGCCTGGGGCGTGCCCATCGCCGTGTTCGTCTGTAAGGCCGATCACGGCAGTCACAAGGAAGGCGATATCCTGCACGACGCCGCCGTCGATGACGCCATCTTTGCGGCGTTTGAAAAGGAAGGCGCGGATGCGTGGTTCGCGGAAGGCGCGGCAGCGCGCTTTCTCAAGGCCAGCAAGGAGAAGCTTGATCCTTCGAAGTGGGAGCAGGTGAAGGATGTGTGCGACGTCTGGTTCGATTCAGGTTCCACGCACGCCTTCGTGCTCGAAGATCCGCAAACTTTCCCCGGCCTCAGGGGCATCTCGCGCAAGGGCCACGTGAAAGGTGGGCAGGACCGCGTGATGTACCTCGAAGGATCGGACCAGCATCGCGGCTGGTTCCACTCCTCGCTGCTGGAAAGCTGCGGCACGCGCGGCATCGCGCCCTACGACGTGGTGCTGACACACGGCTTCATCCTCGATGAAAAAGGGGATGAGAAGATGTCGAAGTCGAAAGGCAACGTGCTCTCGCCACAGGATGTGATGAAACAGTTCGGCGCCGACATCCTGCGCCTGTGGGTGGCGTCGTCCGATACCACCAACGACATCCGCTTCGGCACCGGCATCGTGCAGAGTGCCTCTGAATCCTATCGCAAGCTGCGCAACACCATCCGCTGGATGCTGGGCGCGCTCGCGCATTTCAAGAAGAGCGATGCCGTAGATTTCAAGGACATGGGGCCGTTCGAACTGGAACGGCTGATGCTGCATCGGCTGAGCGAGATCGATCACGAGATCCGCAAGGCCTATGAGGACTACGATTACCGCAAGGTCGTCGCCGTGCTGACGCAGTTCATGAATACCGAACTCTCGGCGTTCTATTTCGACATCCGCAAGGACGCGCTCTACTGCGAGGCGCCGTCGTCGCAAAAGCGCAAGGCGGCGCTGACCGTCGTCGATCATTTGTGCGAGGCGATCATCAAGTGGCTGGCGCCGATCCTGTCGTTCACGGCGGACGAAGCCTGGCAACTCTATGCGCCCAAGGGGTCCCCCTGCGTGCATCTGGAACCCTTCCCCAAGATCCCGCGCGAATGGCGTGACGAAAACCTCGCCGCCAAGTGGGACCGGGTGAAGGAAGTCCGCTCCGTCGTCACCGGCGCGCTTGAGGTTGAACGTGCCAGCAAGCGGATTGGCTCGTCGCTCGAAGCCGCACCCGCCGTCTACGTCACCGATCCCGATCTGATGGCCGGCCTTGAAGGTGTCGATATGGCTGAAGTCTGCCTCACGTCGGCCATCACCGTCAGCGACACGCAGCCTCCCTCCGGCGCATTTGCGCTGCCGGACGAACCGGGCGTCGGCGTTGTCTTCAAACCGGCCGAGGGCAAGAAGTGCGCGCGGTCGTGGCGCATCACCAAGGATGTCGGCTCCGACACGCGCTATCCGGAGCTCTCAGCCCGCGATGCCGCCGCCGTCGCCGAACTCGACGCGATGGGGGCGTAATGCCGGGTTCAACGTCGGGCTGGTTCTGGGGGAAATACTCGGCGCTCGGCCTCGCCGTGGCGCTCGTCACGCTGATCATCGATCAGGCGCACAAGTTCTGGATGCTCGACGTCTACGGCATCGCCGAAAGGGGCCGGGTGACGGTGACGCCGTTCCTTGACCTCGTGTTCGTCAAGAACATCGGCATCAGCTATTCGCTGATCGACCAGGAGAGCTTCACCGGCCAACTGCTGCTCGCCGCCTTTGCCGCGGTCGCAAGCCTGGCGCTGTGGGTGTGGATGACGCGGCCCTCGACGACCAGGCTGGTGGCGATCAGTCTGGCTTTGATCATCGGCGGGGCCATCGGCAACGGCATCGACCGGCTGAGAATTGGCGGTGTGGCAGACTTCTTCTCGCTCCACGCCTTCGGATACTACTGGTACGTGTTCAATATTGCCGATGTCGCCATCGTTGCTGGCGTCGTGGGCCTGCTGTATGACTCGTTTGTGGCGAGTCGCAATGACGCCGCAAAGTCGCTCTAAGGGCGTTTTCGGGGGAAGACGCCTCAAGCGGTGCTGGACGCAGCACGGGGGATTGCTATGTCGTTGAAATCAATTGCCAAAATGTGCCTTCTTGGCCCTGTACTCGGGCTCGGACTGAGCCTTGGCGGCTGCGGCCTCGACGAGGGCATCCAGCTCAACGGCAAGATTTTCGACGCCGTCGGCCTCAACACCGGCTCTGTCAAGTCCAAGGAGCCCAAGCTCGCCGACAGGGCGCCGCTGGTGGTGCCGCCGGCCCTGGACAAGCTGCCGGAACCTGGCACCGGCAAGGCCGGACAGCCCGATCTCGCCGAGGTGCAGGATCACGATGCCAAGCATCAGGTCACTCAGGCCGATCTGCAGCGCCAGCAGGATGAGTACTGCCGCAAGCACTATCAGCCGGCCGTCGCTGCCGGCGATGCCTCGGCGGATTCCATCGAGGGCCCGATGGGCCTGTGCCGCGCCTCCGTGTTCACGGCCATCAAGAACTGGAACAAGGACGACAGCGAAGCGGAATAACCCGGCTTCGCGGCATCCACCTAACATGCTGAATTTGGTTGTTAATTCTCGTTCGCCCGCGGCTGGTTTGCGGGGATCAGATGAACGCGATGTCATTTGACTTTTAGCGCCCCAAACCCGAACTCTCAGGTCCGTTTCAAGGGTTCCCACTCGCGCGGTGCGGCCTCACCTGAAATCCGGGCATTCACAGCCGTCTCGTACGCTTCAAAACGTCGTGGATGCGCTTACGAATGATCTGCCGATTGATCACTCGCATGAACACCGGCCGGCCGATGGCCCAAGGGCAGGACAGAATGCTTCGAACGCTGAAGACCTTGACCGCAACTTTTGCTCTGGCGATTCCCATGCTCGCATCCGCTCCCAAAATCCACGCCTCTGAAGCGCAGACCCGCGCCAGCGAGTTCTCGCTGTCGAACGGCATGCAGGTGGTGGTGATCCCCGATCACCGCTCGCCCGTCGTCACCCACATGGTGTGGTACCGCGTCGGTGCCGCGGACGAGATGCGCGGCGTGTCGGGCATCGCCCACTTCCTCGAGCATTTGATGTTCAAATCGACCGACAAGATCCCGGTCGGCGAGTTCTCGAAAATCGTCGGGCGGCTGGGAGGCCAGGACAACGCCTTCACCGGCCATGATGCGACCGCCTACTTCCAGCGCGTCGCCAAGGACCGTTTGCCCAAGATGATGGAAATGGAAGCCGACCGCATGGTCAACTTGCGGCTCGACGAAAAGGAAGTGCTGACCGAGCGCGACGTGATTTTGGAAGAGCGCCGCTCGCGCATCGACAACAATCCCGGCGCGATCTTAAGCGAGCAGATGAGCGCCGCTCTGTATCAGAACCATCCCTACGGCGTGCCCGTCATCGGCTGGTATCACGAAATCGCCAAGCTCAGCCGCGAAGACGCGATGACGTTCTACAAGCACTACTACGCGCCGAACAATGCCATCCTCGTCGTCTCCGGCGATGTCGAAGCCGATGAAGTGAAAAAGCTCGCCGAGGCGGCCTATGGGAAGATCCCGGCCAATCCAGCGGTGAAAAGTACGCGCGTTCGTCCGCAGGATCCGCCGCAATTGGCGCCCCGCCGGCTCGAACTCAAGGACGCCCGCGCCGGCAACTTCTCGTTCCATCGCGACTACATCACGCCCAGCTATACGACGGCAAAACCGGGCGAGGCCGAAGCGCTCGACCTGATGATGAAGATTGCGGCGTCGGGTTCCACCAGCCGTCTCTACAAGAAGCTCGTGGTTGAAGAAGGCGTGGCGTCGAGTGCCGGTGGCGATTATTCCGGCAGCGGGCTCGATACCGGCACGCTCTCCGTCTATGCGGTTGCCGCCGACGGCGTGCCGCTGTCGAAGGTGGAGGCCAGCGTCGATGCGGTATTGGCCGACGTTGCCAAGAACGGCGTGACCGAAAAAGAACTCGAGCGCGCCAAGAACAGCTACATCGCCGACTACATCTATGAGAGCGACAATCAGGCGACGCTCGCAAGGCGCTATGGCTGGAACCTCGCCGTCGGCCGCACTTTGAAAGATATCGAAAGCTGGCCGGAGGCGATCTCGAAAGTCACGGTCGATGATGTCAAGAAGGTCGCGGCCCAGTATCTCGACATCAAGGGCTCGGTGACGGGCTATCTGATTCCGGACAAATCGGGCGTCGCCAGTCGCGCCGAGCCGCAAGCTCCCGCTCCTGCCAGCCCGGTTGTGAGGTGACACGATGGTTCAGACCCTGCGCCTCGTCCATGCGGGCATCCGCACCTATGCTCGCTTCAGTATCGCTGTCGCGCTCGCAATCCTCACTCTATTCGCAATCGTCCTTTTCACACGCCCGGCAGCAGCCATGAACATCAAGACGTTGAAGACCCCTGGCGGCATCGAAGCCTGGCTGGTGGAAGAGCATTCAGTCCCTCTGCTGGCGCTGCGTTTCGCATTCGAAGGCGGCAACAGCCAGGACCCGGCTGGCAAGGAAGGCGCGGCCAACTTCATCACCGCGATGATGGATGAGGGCGCCGGCGACATCAAATCCGCTGAATTCCAGGAGCGCATGGAAGATATCGCCATGCGCATGGGCTTCGACGACACCAAGGATTCGCTCTACGGGTCGGTCGAGACCCTGACCAAGAACCGCGATAAGGCGGCCGAGCTGTTGAAGCTTGTGGTGCAGAAGCCGCGGTTCGACACCGATGCGGTCGATCGTATCCGCCAGCAGCTCATCGCCAACCTCACCTATGCCGACAAGGACCCAGATAAGGTCGCGGCCCGCGAGTGGTATTCGCTGGCCTTCGAAGGCCATTCCTACGGCCGGCGTGCCAACGGCACCGTGGAGACTCTGAAGTCGATCACGCATGACGATCTCGCAGCCTTCCACAAGCGCACTTTTGCCAAGGATACGTTGAAGGTCGTCGTCGTCGGCGACATCACCGAAGCCGAAGCCGCCACCTTCATCGACGGCATTTTCGGCGCTCTTCCGGCCAAGGCCGATCTGATCCCGGTCGCCAAGACCAATCCCGTCAACGGCGGCGGGCAGAAGATCATCGAGATGAATGTGCCGCAGTCGGTCGCGGTGTTCGGGCTCGGCGCCATGCCGCGCAAGGACAATGACTTCATGCCCGCGTTCGTCATCAATCATATCCTGGGCGGTGGCGGCTTTTCCGCCAAGCTGATGGAAGAGGTGCGCGAAAAGCGCGGGCTTGCCTATTCGGTCTACAGCTACATCCAGCCCTATCAGCACGCCTCGATCCTGTCGGGCAGCGTCGCCACCAAGAATGAATCGATGGCCGAAAGCCTCGATATCATCCGTGCCGAATTGAAGAAGATGGCGGACAACGGCCCCTCGCAAGCCGATCTCGATGCCGCGAAATCTTACCTCACCGGCTCCTATGCGCTCCGTTTTGACACCAACGCCAAGATTGCAACCCAGCTGCTCGGTCTGATGCAGGAAGGCTTTGGCCCCGATTACGTGGAAAAGCGCAACAAGATGATCGAGGACATCACCATGGACGACGTGAAGCGGGTGGCCAAGCGCCTGCTTGTGTCCGATGGGTTGATCGTCACCGTCGTCGGCAAGCCGGCCAACATGAAGTCGGCGGCGCCGGCGCTCGCCAAGTCGCCGGGTTGAGGCAGGGTACCGTTCAACTCTGTTAACAGGCACGGGGGCATGGGCGAATGACGTCTGCTGAAGCCTTGGAAAATTCCTATGTCGTTGGCGTGAGACAGTCGATCGACGGCTGCACCGCATCGGCCATCGGTGCGCATGGTCTCTCGCCCACCGAACTCGAGCGTTGGTTGAAGAAGACCGAACCGCTCCTTGCTCAATTGAAGGCGGAGTATGCGTCCGGCACTCTGCCGCTCTTGAGGATTGCCGAGGAGACCGCAGATATCGATGCGGCGCGCGCCGCGCTCGCCCGACTTTCAGAAGGTGCCCGCACCATCCTCTTCTTCGGCACCGGCGGATCGGGCCTTGGCGGCCAGACACTCGCGCAGCTGGCCGGCTGGAACATACCGGGTGGCGCCGATGCGGCTCAGCGCAAACGACCGCGCACGCGCTTCTACGACAATCTCGATGCTACGACTCTGCAAGGCGCGCTCGACACGCTCGATCTTGCCACCAGCCGTTTTGTCGTCACATCCAAGTCGGGCGGGACCGCCGAAACACTGGCGCAAGTGATCGTCACATTGTCGGCGGTGAAGGCCGCGGGGCCGGCCGAGGCCGCCCGTCGTCGTGAAAGGACGCCACCCATGGAACTCCGACACGTCACCCTCCACGGCCACGACATCGCGTATCATCTCGCCGGCGACGGCCCCTTGGTCGTCCTGATCCACGGCATGGCGGGCAGCTCCGCCGCCTGGCGCCACGTCGTGCCGGCGTTGAGCCGGCGTTTCACGGTCCTGGCGCCCGATCTCCTCGGTCACGGCGCCTCGGCCAAGCCCCGCGGCGACTATTCCCTCAGCGGGCACGCGAACGTCCTGCACGATCTGCTGACCGCGCTCGGTCACGAGCGCGCGACGCTGATCGGGCAGTCGTACGGTGGCGGCGTCGCCCTGCAGCTCGCCTATCAGTTTCCCGAGCACGTCGAGCGCCTCGGTCTCGTGTCGAGCGGCGGCCTCGGGCGCGAGGTCAGCCTACTCCTGCGAAGCCTCACGCTCCCCGGCGCGCAGCAAATGTTTCCCGCCGTCTGCTCCCCGCAACTACGCGCGATCGCCCGCGGCGCAGTGAGCTGGCTCGCGGGCATCGGCCTCCGCGCGACGCCGGCCGCCGAGGAGGCATGGCTCGCCTACGCGTCGCTCGCGGGACTCCCGCCGCAACACGGCGTCTACTGCTACCTCGTCGCCGGGCTCGCCTATGCCCTGTTCGGCACGTCGCGCCAGCTCGCGATCGGCCCGACCTCCGCGATCTCGCTGCTCGTCGGCACGACGGTGGCCGGCATGGCGGCCGGCGACCCGGCGCGCTGGGCGGCGATCGCCGCGCTCGCCGCCCTCGTGTTCGCCGCGATCGCGATCGCCGCGTGGGCGCTCAGGCTCTCCTCGCTCGTGAACTTCATCAGCGAGACGATCCTGACCGGGTTCAAGGCGGGCGCCGCGCTGACGATCGCGATGACGCAGCTGCCCAAGCTCTTCGGCGTCAAGGGCGGGGGCGACCACTTCCTCGAGCGCGTCTGGACGCTCGGGAGCCAGCTTCCTGACACGAACCCTTGGGTGCTCGGGTTCGGGCTCGCGGCGATCGCGCTGCTCGTCGCGGGCGAGAAGCTGCTCCCCTCGCGACCGGTCGCGCTCGCGGTGGTGGTCGCGTCGATCGTCGCGCTGACCGTCACGCCGCTCGCGTCGCAGGGATTCAGGACGGTCGGCGTGCTGCCCGCCGGCCTGCCCTCGCTCGCGTGGCCGTCGCTCTCGTGGCGCGACGCCGACGGCGTGATCCCGCTCGCGTTCGCGTGCTTCCTGCTCGCGTACATCGAGGGCGTGTCGGCCGCGCGCACGATCGCCGCGAGGCACGACACCGAGATCGACGCGCGGCAGGAGCTCTTCGCGCTC
>WBZP01007039.1_pt1 | contig 10955 bp, 10 predicted proteins | sample 5204301 | NCBI WGS metagenome assembly WBZP01 (sample SAMN12412401, study PRJNA552823) | activated sludge metagenome | isolation source: activated sludge from nitrification reactor of wastewater treatment plant... | place: USA: Pennsylvania | collected 2017
GAGCCCGGCATAATCGACGATCCCTTCCAGCAATGCCGTGATGGTTTTCATAAAATTCGTCAGTAGGATTTTTACAGGATGAACAGGATTTTTTAGGATTTACAGTAATTAATCAAAGCACTTTCCTGTAAATCCTAAAAAATCCTGTTCATCCTGTAAAATTCTTTTTCAGCCCTTGCCAGCAGCGATAATAATCATTCTGCAGGGCCGGCGTCTCCATGGCGAATTTCGTCGGCCTCAGCACCGAGCGCGATTCGAACATGAAGGCCAGCGTATTCTCATAGCGTTGCGGGAGCAGTTCCGCGCGGCTGGCTTTGTCGAAAGTCTCGGCATCGGGTCCGTGCGCCGACATGCAATTATGCAGGCTGGCGCCGCCCGGTTGGAAGCCTTTTTCCTTCGCGTCGTAGACTCCGCAAATCAATCCCATGAACTCGCTCATGACGTTGCGATGGAAGTAGGGTGGGCGGAAGGTATGCTCGGCCACCATCCAGCGCTCCGGGAAGATGACGAAATCGGCATTGGCCGTGCCCGGCGTGTCACTCGGCGAGGTCAACACGGTGAAGATCGATGGATCGGGATGATCGTAACTCACTGTGTTGACCGTGTTGAAGCGGCGCAGGTCGTAGCGATATGGCGCGTAGTTGCCGTGCCAGGCCACGACATCGAGCGGCGAATGGCCGATTTCGGCTTCCCATAGATGGCCTTGAAATTTGGCGACGAGGCGAAAGTGCCCTTCCCTGTCCTCGAAGGCCGCGCGGGGAGTTTCGAAGTCGCGCGGATTGGCCAGGCCATTGGCGCCGATCGGCCCCAGCTCCGGCAGGCGAAAGAGCGCGCCATAGTTCTCGCAGAGATAACCACGGGCTTGCGCATCGATCAATTCGACGCGAAATTTCACCCCGCGCGGCAACACGCAGATCTCGCCCGGCGCGATCTCGACAAAGCCCATCTCCGTCAGCATCCGCAGCCGGCCCAATTGCGGCACGATCAGCATCTCGCCGTCGGCATTGTAGAAATAGCGATTCTCCATCGAGCGATTCGCCGTGTAGAGGTGAATGCCGAGACCTCCATTGCCGGCGATGGTCGTCATCCCCTCGATGAAATCGGCCGGCGCCTCGGGAATGGGCAGCGGATCCCAGCGCAATTGATTGGGCGTCGGCGGGACTTCGTCGAACGGATCGCTCCGCCACCAGCCGGAATCGATCGGCTGAAAGGGCCGATGAAGCACCGATGGCCGAAGGCGATAGAGCCAGGAGCGGCGATTGGCGGCGCGGGGCGCGGTGAAGGCTGTCCCGCTCAACTGCTCGGCGTAGAGTCCATAGGGCGCCCGTTGCGGCGAGTTCTGCCCTTGCGGCAAGGCCCCCGGCAACGCCTCCGTCGCGAACTCGTTGCCGAATCCCGTCAAATAAGTTGTGGAGATGAGGCTTGGGTTATTTTCAACAACCATTGAACAACCAAAAAAATAATCCTGTTAATCCTGTGAAAATCCTGTCAATCCTGTGAAATTTTTCCCCACCCAATTAACCGAATGGTGAAGCTAAACCAAATTACCCCGCCGCTCCTGCTCGCGCTCGATCGCCTCGAAGAGCGCCTTGAAGTTGCCCTTCCCGAATCCCTGCGCGCCCTTGCGCTGGATGATCTCGAAGAAGAGGGTCGGGCGATCCTCGACCGGTTTGGTGAAGAGCTGCAGCAAATATCCCTCCTCGTCGCGATCGACCAGGATGCTCAGGTCGCGCAGAATCGCCAGGTCCTCGTCGATCTCGCCGACGCGCGCGCGCAGCAATTCGTAGTACGAATCGGGCACTTCGAGAAACTCGACGCCGTTCTCGCGCAGTTGGCGGATGCTTTGCACGATATCATCGGTCAGCAGGGCGATGTGCTGCACGCCGGGGCTCTGGTAGAAATCGTTGTACTCCTCGACCTGGCTCTTGCGCAGGCCCGGCGCGGGCTCGTTGATCGGGAACTTGATGCTCTTCGAGCGGTTGGCCATGACCACGCTGTTGAGCGCCGTGTAGCTGGTCGAGATGTCCTTGTCATCGAAGGTCATGAAGCGTTCGAGACCCAGCACGCGGCGATACCACTCCTCCCAGCGCTCCATCCAGCCCAGTTCGACGTTGGCGACGTAATGATCGAGCCGCAGCAGTCCGGCATTGCGCCCCGGCGCCGGCGACGCGATAAACCCCGGCAGGAATGGCCCATCGTAATCGTCGAACGAAAGGAACGAATGGATGGTGTCGCCGTAGATTTTGACGGCGGAGCGGCGCGCCCGGCCATTCGCATCTTCCAGCGTATGCGGTTCGATCGCCGGGGAGGCGCCGCGCGAAACGGCAAGGGCGAAGGCCTCGTCGGCGTCATCGACTTCGAGCGCGATGTCGCGCACGCCGTCGCCGTGCTTCCGAATGTGCTCGCTGACAATCCCCTCGGGCTGATACGGCGTGGTCAGGACCAGCTTGAACGTGCCCTGTTGCAAGGCGTACGAGCAGTGATCGCGATTGCCCGTCTCCAGTCCCGCGTAGGCCAGGCGCGAGAACCCGAACGCCTGGCGATAATAGTAATCCGCTTGCTTGGCATTGCCCACATACATCTCGATGTGATGGACCTGCCGGATCCTCACCTGCTTCTCTTCCATCCTTTATCTCCCCTGCTGAAAACTGTCGATCAATTTCAAGGTCGCCTCTTTCAAGTAGGCATACGAAGGAATGACATAGAGCACCGGCTGCATGTCGGAGTAGTCGTAGGGTGTGTGAATTATCTCTTCGAGATCGAAGGGGCGGCGCTCGACCCGATCCGAGAAGGCGTGAGCCAGTTCTCCGAACGAAGAGAGCAGGCCGGCGCCGAAGGCCTTGGTTTCGCTGCCTTCCTCGATCAAGCCAAACTCGACGGTGAACCAGTAGAGGCGGCCGAGCTGCGCCAATTGCTCTTCGTCGGCGATCGTCGCGCCAAGCCCGATCGCCTGCGAAAAGTCGGCGAAATCGGGCACCGTCAGCATCGGGATATGGCCGATGACTTCGTGAACCAGGTCCGGCTCAGGCGTGTAGTCGGGGCGCGAGGAGTGGCGGACGTACTGCGTGCAGAGCATGGTCCGCCGGCCGAGCCAGCTCAGGAAGGCGCGCGTCTCGACCAGCCCCTCGATCGGCGCCAGGCGAAAGCCTGTCGCTTCCGTCAGGAGCGCACTCAGCTCGCGCAGTTGCGGAACCACCAGGCAACCGATGCCGAGGCGTTGTTTCGCTTCGAGGTAGAGCGAACAGGCATGTTGCTGCTGGGCCTTTTCCAACCGGCAGCAGACGCGGGTCCAGACCGCAGCCTCTTCCGGCAGGTAGGCGACATCCGGGAAGCGATGAGCGGGATCCCGCCGGTACTGGCGGGCCAGATCAGCGATGAAGTCGCGGCGCGCGCGATAGGCGGGATCGTGCGCGCCGGGATGATCGAGCGGCAAGAGACTGATCTCTTCGAATCCGACATCCGAGGACAAAAACTCATCGGCACTCGGGACCGTGGCTGTCGACATAATTCCCCCTTGGACTCACTTTATCGGAAGGAGGAATTTCACAGGATTGACAGGATTGTCTGATTGTCTGTTTTGAGCAACCAACAAACAATCCTGTTAATCCTGCCAAATCCTGTAAATCCTGTGAAATTCTTCCTCAATCAACCAGCGATTACGCGGATCGCTTCGACGGTCGCCGGATTTTCCAGCGCCGTCAGGTCTCCAGGGTCTTCTCCCAGGTATGCGGCGCGAATGACGCGGCGCATGACCTTGGCATTGCGTGTCTTGGGCAGCGCGCTGACGAAGTGGACGCGATCGGGTCGCAGCGGCTTACCCAGTTCATCGGCCACCCGCCGGCGGATCTCCTCGGCCAGGGCATCGCTCGCTTCGACGCCCGGCGCCGCGACGCACAGCACTATCAGCTTGGTTCCCTTCAACTCGTCGGGGACGCCGATGGCGGCCGCTTCGGCAACCGATGGATGTCCGACGACGATCGATTCGACCTCGGCGGGACCGACGCGCTTGCCGGCGATCTTCAAGGTGTCGTCGCTGCGCCCCAGGATGAACCAGTGGCCGTCGGCATCGACTTGTGCCCAGTCGCCGTGAATCCAGAGGTCGGGCACTTTCGACCAGTAAGTGGCCAGGTACCGCTCGCGGTCCCGCCAGAAGCCGCGCGCCATGCCGATCCACGGCTGTCGGATCGCCAGCTCGCCGACGGCGCCGTACACTGACCTGCCCTCCTCGTCCACCACATCGGCAGCGATGCCCGGGCACGGCGCCGAGAATCCGCACGGCTTGATCGGCAACAGCGGATTGCCCATGAGAATTCCACCCGAGATCTCCGTGCCGCCGGAATAGTTGACGATCGGAACGCGACCCCGGCCGACCTTCTCGAAGAGCCACCACCACGGATCGTCATTCCACGGTTCTCCCGTCGAACCGAAGATGCGCAGGGCCGAAAGATCGTGGCGCGCCGGCAGATCGTCACCGTGCGTCAGCAGCGCGCGAATCAGCGTCGGCGAGATCCCCAGGACTTCAACTCCGTGCCGCGCGCAGAATTCCCACAAACGATCGGCCGCGGGATAATCGGGAGCTCCGTCGTAGAGCACCATCGTCCCGCCCAGCAGCGTCGCGCCGTAAATCAGCCACGGTCCCATCATCCAGCCGATATCGGTGACCCACGAGATGCGCGTGCCCTCGCCGACATCGGTTCCGAAACACATGTCCTGCGCCGCCTTGATCGGAAAGCCGCAATGCGTGTGCAGGATCCCCTTCGGCTTTCCCGTCGTGCCGGAAGTGTAGATGACCAGCAGCGGATCTTCCGCCTCGGTAATCTCGGCGTATTTCAGATTCGGATGTTTGGCGCCGGTTTCGAGCAACTGGTCGAAGAAGAGATCGCGGCCGATCTTCATCGGCACGGTCTCCATCGAGCGGCGGACGACAAAGACGCGCAGCAGATCGGGGAGATCCGCCACCGCCTCGTCGGCGATCGCCTTGGCGGCGACCGGCTTGCCGCGCCGCGGAAACGAATCGCAGGTGAAGAGCGCCTTCGCGCCGACATCCCGCAGGCGCGACTCGATCGCGCCCGCGCCATAACCGGAGAACAAAGGCACCGCGATCGCGCCGATGCGATTGATCGCCAGCAGGGAGATCGCCGTCTCCGGAACCATCGGCAGGTGCACGCCGATCGCGTCGCCCTTCTTCAATCCGCAGGCGCGCAGACCGGCCGCGCAGAGGCTGACCTCGTCGAGCAACTCGCGATAGCTGAGCTCCCGCGTCCCGCCTTCCTCGCCCTCCCAGACGATCGCCGGCTGAAAGCCCCGCTCCTCGTCCTCGGCCCAGCGATCCAAACAGTTGACGGTGATGTTGAGCTGCCCGCCGACGCACCAGCGCGCCCATGGCTTGCCGCCCGAAAGATCGACCACCCGCGTGTACGGCCGGTCGAAGCGCAGATCGAGAAACTTCAGCACCTGCTCGGTAAACCAGGCCACGTCGGAGGTCGAGCGCTCCTGCAATTCGGCGAAGGAGGCCAGCCCACAGAATCTCAGGAACCGCGTCAATTGGGCGCGCGCAACGACATCCTCCGTCGGCTCCCAGGCAAATGGCGAATGTTGATCGGATTGGGAATTCATAGCTATTCTCGTAACGGATCAGCCATCGTTTGATGAAGAAGGAATTTTACAGGATTGACGGGATTTTTGAGGATTTACATGAATTTCTTAGGATGATCGAGCTAACCTTTGATCATCCTGTCAATCCTTAAAAATCCCGTCAATCCTGTAAAATTTCCCTGCCGTCGCTCAGGCCGCAGCCATGACGGTCGCGGTCCGGCGCAGCGGAGTCAGCCAGTGTTTGAATGACGGATTGCGTCCCGTCACGATCTCACTATACGCCTGGCGAATCCGTTTCGTCACCGGTCCCGCCTGGCCGCGTCCGATCTTTCGCCCATCCACTTCGGCCACCGGGACAATCTCGATCGCCGTCCCGGTCAGGAAAACCTCGTCCGCGCCCAGCAGATCGTCGAGCGTCAACGTCCCAATCTCGACTGCGTATCCCAGATGGCGCGCGATCTCGATCACCGATGCCCGCGTGATCCCCAACAGAATCGACGAATGCTCGTCGTTGGTCAGCAACTTGTTGCCGCGGACCAAAAAGAGATTTTCCACCGCGCCCTCGGCCAGGTTGCCGTGCATGTCGAGCAGGATCGCCTCGTCGAAGCCGCGCGCCTCCGCATCGCGCACCGCCAGAATCGAGTTCAGGTATTGCCCGGTCGATTTGGCCGTCGTCGGCAGCATCGTCGAGTGGAACTTGCGCCAGGGGGAGATCGTCACCCGCAGCCCCTCTTCCTTCTTCCGCGCGTCGAGCGCGTGCGCCCATTCCCAGGCGATGATCGTCGTGCTCACCGGACAGAGCGCCCGGATCCCCAGATGCTCGCTGTCGAAATAGACCAGCGGCCGGATATAACAGTCCGTGAAGCCGTTCGCCAGGATGTTCTCGGCGATCGCCTCGGTCAATTGCTCGTCGGTCCAGGGAATCTGCAGATAATAGACTTCAGCCGATTGCCGCAGCCGCGCCAGATGCTCGGGCAGACGAAAGATCGCCGGCCCCTCCGGCGTCCCGTACGCGCGGATCCCCTCGAATACGCCCGTCCCATAGTGGATCCCATACGCCGAGGCATGAATCCGCGCCTCTTCCCAGGCCGTCTGCTCCCCGTTGTGCCACACCCATTGCGTCTTCTCGAACGACATCAGTCTACCTCCCCATCGAATTCATTCGCCGCCTTGCGTTTCATTACCTATCGAAACGCATAGTGCCGTGTATAATAGAACTGTCATTTGCCTAAATGAATATGTTTTTTCAGGTATTACTCACTATTCAACTAATTAACTAAGCTACTATGACACTATCACCTAAAGAAACCGACAAACTACTCGACGACATTGGCTGGAAGATTCTGGGGGAGATGCAGCGGAACGGGCGAATCACCTATGCGTTATTGGGGCAACGGGTGGGGCTATCGATTCCGGCGGTGACGGAGCGGGTGCGAAAGATGGAGGAGGCGGGAATCATTCTGGGCTATCGCGCGGAGATCAATCCGGCGGCGGTCGGGTATCCGATCACGGCCTTCATCCGGATGAGCATCACCGGGGATTATTCGCATCGGATCGGGAAGATCGCGGAGGAGATGGCGGAGGTCTTCGAGTGCCATCGCGGGACGGGAGGAGACTCGTTCATCATGAAAGTCCGGGTCTCCTCCGTCTCGCACCTGGAGAAAGTGATCGAGAAGCTGCTGCCGTACGGCACGACGACGACCTCGATTGTCCTCTCCTCTCCGGTCACGCGGCGTTTTGTCGAACGGCACGTGGAGGAGAAGCCGCCGGGCAAAGGCCGCCGGACGAGGCAGGGTTAGTCAACGATCGTCACGCTGGTCATCTTGTCGCCGACGCGGATGGAACTGACGACCGACAAGCCCTCGGTGACGCGACCGAAGACGGCATAGTTCCCGTCGAGGAACGGCGTCGGGGCCAGCGTGATGTAGAACTGCGAGCTGGCGCTGTTGGGATCGGAGGAACGGGCCATGGCGACGGCGCCGGCCTCGCCGTGCTTCAGGTTCGGGGTGACTTCGAGAGGGATCTTCTTCTCCGATCCGCCCATGCCGTTGCCCCACGGACAGCCGCCCTGGATGACGAATCCCGGCTCGACCCGGTGAAAGGTCAGGCCGTCGTAAAATTTCTTCTCCGCCAACTCGATGAAATTGGCCGTCGTGATCGGCGCCAGATCCTCGTGCAGTTCGAATTTGATCGTGCCTTTATTGGTTTCAATGATGGCGGTGCGATTCTTGGTTGCGGACATTTCCTTGCGCTCCTTTGCGTTTTGTTACTACTCAATCCCACTTTCGCGGGGAGGGGAATTCTACAGGATTGACGGGATTTTTAAGGATTGACATGAATGGAGGTGGAGAAATCACATAAAATATTCCGGTTAATCCTTAAAAATCCCGTCAATCCTGTAGAATTCCCCTCCCCAAGAGGGCAGACCGAGCAATTACTGCGTTTTAAAAAATAAACTGTTCGATAGCCAGGGCGACGCCGTCTTCTTCATTCGACGTCGTCTGGAGAAAATCCATCTGCTTCAGTTCCTCGTCGGCATTGGCCATGACGATGCCCGTTCCGGCATATCGCAGCATGGTCAGGTCGTTGTGGTTGTCGCCGATGGCCATGATCTGCTCGCGGGCGATCCCGTGTAATTGGGCCATGGCCGCCAGGCTCTCTCCCTTGGAAGCGGTCGTGCTGAGGGCATCGAGAATGGTCAGGTCGACCGAGCGATAGCGGGCCTTGAAGAGCCGGATCCGCTCGCCCATGACCTCGGCCAGCATCCCGGCGAACTCATCCATGGGATCGCAGGGTCCGGAGAACATCATCTGGATCGGCGAATGATCGACGTAAGCGAGCAGGTCCTCCACTTCGACCACGGCGTCCCGATAGCGATCGAGATAACGATGCAGGGCGCGATTGGACGGGGAGATCCCCTCGATGACCATGGCGCCGAGGCCGTGCGGATCGTCGCAGCAGATCATATCGACTTCGGCCCGGCGACCGACGTGAATGATTTCGCGGGCGATCTCCTCGTCGAGCGGGTGGTAGTCGAGCGTTTCGAGAGTCTCGACATTCTTGGTCAGCGCCCCGTTATGGGAGACGAGCGGGAGATCGAGTCGCAGATCCCGGAGCAGCGCGCGGGCCGAGCCGAAGCGCCGGCCGGTCAGCAGCATGACGATGACTCCGGCCTCGCGCGCCCGGTCGATCGCCGCGCGGTTCCGCGCCGTCAACTCGCCTCGCGGCGTCAGCAGCGTCCCATCGATATCCAATGCGACTAATCTGATCGGCATAGATAAAAAGCCAATCTAACACCCGTCCCAGTCAAATTCAAACAGGGTTTTCGCTTGCCGCTCCGGTTCTTTCGCCTGTACTATGCAGCCATGAAGAAACGAGCCTTAATTACCGGAATTACCGGCCAGGATGGAAGCTATTTAACCGAATTACTCCTCGGCAAGGGTTACGAAGTTTACGGTATTATCCGTCGGGCCAGCACCTTCAACACGGAGCGGATCGACCATCTCTACCAGGACCCGCACCTCAAGGGGACGAGACTCTTCCTGGTCTATGGGGATTTGAACGACGCCAGTTCGCTGAACAAGATCCTGCGGGATGTGCAGCCGGACGAGATCTACAATCTGGGCGCGCAGTCGCACGTGAGGGTCAGCTTCGACATCCCCGAGTACACGGCGGAGGTGGGAGCGCTGGGCTCACTGCGTCTGCTCGAGGCGATCCGCGAGACGGGGTTGCAGAAGACGCGCTTCTACCAGGCGTCGTCCTCCGAGCTTTACGGCAAGGTCCAGGAGATACCGCAGCGGGAGACGACGCCGTTCTACCCGCGCAGCCCCTACGCGGCGGCCAAGCTCTACGCCTACTGGATCACCGTCAATTACCGGGAGAGCTACAATCTCTACGCCTGCAATGGAATTTTATTCAACCACGAGAGTCCGCGGCGGGGCGAGACGTTCGTGACGCGCAAGATCACGCGGGCGGCGGCGGCGATCAAACTCGGCCGGCAGGCGAAATTGTATCTGGGCAATCTCGACGCCAAGCGCGACTGGGGATTCGCCGGCGACTATGTCGAGGCCATGTGGCTCATGCTGCAGCAGGAGCAGCCCGACGATTACGTCATCGCCACGGGCGAGACCCATTCCGTCCGCGAATTCCTCGACGAAGCCTTCGGTTATCTCGACCTCGATTGGAAGGAATACGTCGAGATCGATCCGCGTTATTTCCGGCCGGCGGAGGTCGATCTGCTGATCGGCGATGCGAGCAAGGCCCGCGAGAAACTGGGCTGGACGCCGAAGGTTTCGTTCCGCGAGCTGGTCCGGATGATGATTGACTCCGACCTGGCGGAGATGAAAGGGTGAAACGCAAAGGAGCGCAAAGGTAGCGATGGATAAATTTCCTTATCAGCGAGTGGTGGTCACGGGGGGAGCGGGGTTCCTCGGCTCTTATGTCGTCGCAAAGTTGCGCGAACGGGGAGTGGAGCAAATTTTTGTTCCCCGCAGCCGCGACTACGATCTGGTCAGGATCGAAAACGTTCGCCGATTGTATGACGACGCCAATCCCGACCTGGTCCTCCACCTCGCGGCCGTGGTCGGCGGCATCGGAGCCAACCGCGCCAATCCGGGTCGCTATTTTTATGACAATTTGATGATGGGCGTGCAGTTGATGGACGAAGCCTATCGACGCGGCGTCGCCAAGTTCGTCGCCCTCGGCACGATCTGCGCCTATCCCAAATTCACGCCGGTCCCCTTCAAGGAGGACGATCTCTGGAACGGCTATCCGGAGGAGACCAACGCGCCCTACGGGCTGGCGAAGAAGATGATGCTGGTCCAGTCACAGGCCTATCGCGAGCAATACGGCTTCAATTCGATCTTCCTGCTGCCGGTCAATCTGTATGGTCCGCGGGACAATTTCGACTTGCAGACATCGCACGTCATCCCGGCCCTGATCCGGAAATGCCTGGAGGCGATCGAAGACCAGGCGGATCACATCGTCTGCTGGGGGAGCGGCCAGGTGACGCGGGAATTCCTGCACGCGGAGGATTGCGCCGAGGGCATCCTGTTGGCCGCCGAACGCTACCATCAATCCGCTCCGGTCAATCTGGGCGCGGGCTTCGAGATCTCGATTCGCGACCTGGCGGAAAAGATCGCGGCCTTGACCGGATTCACGGGAAAGCTGGTCTGGGACGCCTCGCAGCCCGATGGGCAGCCACGCCGTTGTCTCGACGTGACGCGGGCCGAACAAGAGTTCGGCTTCCGCGCCCGCATCGGCTTCGATGAGGGATTGAGAGAGACGATTGAATGGTATAGGAAGAAGAAGGTTGAATAGTTGGGGAGTCGTGATTGCGCAGCCCCTCTTTAGCGGAGGGA
>WBZP01007040.1_pt1 | contig 10953 bp, 16 predicted proteins | sample 5204301 | NCBI WGS metagenome assembly WBZP01 (sample SAMN12412401, study PRJNA552823) | activated sludge metagenome | isolation source: activated sludge from nitrification reactor of wastewater treatment plant... | place: USA: Pennsylvania | collected 2017
GTAGAGCCGGTCGTGGTCATAGCAACACCTTAGCCCAGTCGGGCCGGCAGTGTTGCACTTGGAGTGAGAACTCAAGCGTTAAAAAAACGCGGGGCGTTTCCCACGGATGAAGCGCTCCTCAAAGTTCTCTATCTAGGCCTGCAGCGCATCGCCAAGAACTGAACCGCCCCGATTCCGGAGTGGAAACGGGCGCTCAATCAATTTGCCATGATCGTAGGAGACCGCGTGCCCACCACTCATTACCCAAATCAGTTACACAGAAAACTTGACACGCCCACTCTTCAGGGACAGGGACCTTCGCGCCCACGCGCAGCAACGGGGGATCCTCAACATGAAATCCCTCCAGAAAGTCTCGCATCGTGGTGGCGGCGGGCAGCTCATAGCCCAACAAGGCGGCCAGCGCCGCGTCCGCTCGCAATGTCTGCAGGTCCTGGCAGCGCTCCCCACCGGCCGCCCACAGCGCCATGAGCGTCTCCACCAACTGCGCCGCCGTCAACCCACGCTGCCGCTGTTTGATCCGGACCTGCTCATTGACCACCTGTGCCACCCCTACGCGGTGAAACAGTTCAATCACCAACGGGACTCCGGCAGGCGCGGTGATGAGCGTTGGATCAATCTGGTCGTCAATGTCGTACGGCAGTCGGGCGTTCGTAGACGGCGTCTCAGGCAACAACTTCCTCCGCCGTGTTCCGTTCACCCTCTGGGTGAGTGCTCAAGCAATGCTGATGCCATACGGAGTTCCGCTCCTTCTGTGGTCAGACCTAATCTGGGGCTATTCTGATCCTGGGCTTGGTCAGAGAACAGGGTTGATCGCAGGGGGTGGGGACCAGGCTCAACCTGAAATGTGCAAAGGTTCCGTGATTGGAATCCAGCCTGCGCTTGCGTCCTATCGCAGCTTCCCTCCCGTTACCCCAATACGTGAAACAGCATGACATGCACGTCGGGAGTATCACGAAGCAGGGTACCCACATAGCGCAGTGTTCGAGTGATGTGGCCTGAGTCGTCGACGGCGACCAAGATTCGCGAGACTGTGTTGTTTGGCTTGACAATTGTCCTCACAAGTTGGTGCGACATCCTCGGCTTCTAAACCTCCGAAGGTGAATGATGGAATTTCTCGATCACCGGGAGCAGGAGCGCGGCAGGTTCCACGTCTCACCTTCTGATTGCTTCCCGCTACGTGCCGGCCTGATCAACTTCCTATTCGTGCAGCAGGTGATAAGCTTGTTAGTCTTGGACCCTTATCATGGTGGTGATGTCAGCTCCGTACCCTGTGTCCGAAACGTCAGGACGAGCGGGCTTTCCATGGATGCCACTAGCTGCGCCACCATCGGACGCCACGTGTGGTCGTCGCTGATGATGGCCTGGAGATCACGCTGAGCGAGATCTCGCTGGTCGATCACCTGTCGAGTTATCGACCCCGAGAAGAAGTCGGTCTGCATCGTTAATTCCCACGTCCCTAGGTATGTGCATTCCTGTAGCTGAACACTGAACGAGGCTGGGAGAGAGGTCTGCCAAATACCCAATGAGTTATCAAGGCTTATGTGTGTCAGACGATATGAGCCAGCCGGCAGGTCCAATACGAACGGGCCGTCGAGGGGAACATGATTAATCACGAGTTGAGTTCCAGACTGTTCTTCCGTAATCCGCCATCTAACATCAAACGGCAACCGCACACCCGTCCGCTGATCCTTCCCGTTCCACATGAGATGTACCCGCCCTAGCACCAATCCATGATCCCCTTTTGTAAAGGATGTCCGGTCGCCTGGCTGCAAGGGAGCTACAACAGTGGTACATCCAAACACCAAAGCCACACCGAAGAGAAGGAGTGATCCACGGATAGTTTTATCCCACCAACCACTCTCCGCGACTATTGTGGATCCCGTTACATGTATTGGAACTGCGTGATGATTGGAATCCCCCATGGAACTGACTACACCGTCTCTTGCAAGCTTTTGGGTCGGATCAGCAGCGACAAGGCTGGTGGTGGACAGGATTGGTACTGAAAACAGCGACAGCACCTTCTTTTTAACAGCACCCCATGTGCTCATGGCATCCCTTTTCTCTTCCAATCCTAAACCCGTTTGGGAAACCCACCCCGCTACTCGTTGAGATCTTGGTCCATCCTCCCGTACTTCAATCTCTAACATCTGTATGAGCATAAATCAGACCGACAAAACCGAAGAGGAAGTGCTTGCAAGGATGTGTTTTCGTCTGCAAACCGCAATATTTCTGCCCGTACCAGCAGTTTCTGTGTGACTTTGTGGCATGCCATGTCAGGCTGTCACGAGCTTTGGCTCGATACCATGCCGATTCGGCATCATTCCTCGCTGCAAGCTCTGGATATACCTCCCAGTGTGAGGCCACCGCTCGCCCTCATCACGGGCATCGGGTTTGCTGTTGATCTCAGAGGATTGCTTGGTACTGCAGCTAAGAAGCTATGAGTCTGAATTTAACATGCATCATGCAACCCAACTGTTCCAGTGGTCGCACCAGCGGTTGCTTCCGTGCGAAGTGCTCTTCCGGATGGTGAACAGGCTCATGGCCGTCGAGGGGCCTAGCTGATCGCAAAGAGTGAACGGAGAAATGGTTTCCTCTCAGCCGATTCCTAGCGCAAGAGGGTTGTTGACGTGATAGCGATCTCGGTCAATTCTCAAGGAATGGGATTGGTCCGTTCGAACTAACCGTTTCCCCAACAGTGTCAAACGTGACTCACGAAAGTTGTGGTTGGCACTCTGCGACCGGTAAGCGGGAGTTAGGTTACCGGAAGCGCGTGATCGACAAGTAAGGGCAAGAGCATCTTGCAGATCTGCCAAGTGAACGTGTCTACGATGGTCGGAGCATGGCCATTTCTCATGCCGCAATCTCTAAGACCCTCTCGCTTCTCGACTTCATTTCACAGACGACATGCATCTATACATGCGTGTCGCATGCTATCCACCTATTGGCTGCTCAGGAGGTAGACCGATGAGAACACCTCGCATCTTACTCGCGGAGGATCAATCGCAGGTTGTACAGTTTCTTGAGGCGTTTCCCGAGCCCAGTTATAATGTGGTTGGGGCAGCCCAAGAGGGGGAAACGCTGTTTGCCGCTACTACAGTCTTGAAGCCGGATTTCCTTGTCATGGATATCGACCTGCCGAAGCTGAATTGGATCAAAACTCTTCAGCAAATAAAGAGGAGCGCCCCTAATTGCTGCGTGATCGTGATGAGTTGCTATGCCGAACCAATGGGTATGGGGGAGGCCTACGCCGCTGGGGCATCGGTGTATCTCGTAAAAGGGCCTTTGCCCTCCATGATACTGACGATCCGAGCTCTGGTTGATCAACATCGATCGGCAAGGGAATGGGAGACGGCGCCTCCGGTTGAATTCCATGGCGTGACCACATATGCTGGGGTTTGAGCTGAGAACGAGTATACGCTGCTGCCTTTTGGTAATGATGCAGGCCGTATTAGGTGGCCCAGAACGCTCACAGGGCGGCGCTCAGATTAGTGGCTGCATACTGATCCGACCATGAATAACCGCACCGTGTGTCAGCAAGACAATCCGGAACAACCCATGCTCGTGCGATTCTCAAGAATTAGGGTGCGTGCTAATTAGTCTCCGCCTGAGTAACCCCCATTGGAGAACTGGTCTCGACCTCAACCCTGGGGAGCTCCGCATCGTAAAGCTTCTTAATTCGTGGCATGTGAGAGTCGTGTTCATGTGCCTCTATATGTACGCACGACGATGTGCACGAGGTAAGCGGGCAAGTCCCAGAACCACGCGCTCCACAAATGCTCACATTATTGGAATACCTCGGCGCCGATTGACACCATCAACGTGAGACGAAGCAAAGTACCTTACAAGGTCTGAAACGGACATAGGAGCAGCTCCGAAAAGCACATGGGTGGTCCGCAACCTGGGATCTCGCTATTCGACGTCTCTTTGCAGTTCCTAATGCAGCACTTCTTGCACCGCCGCGTTGTATCCTGAACTGTAACGCCCTGCGCCTTGGATAGATTCCTGTGAATACATTCACCCCAACAGATACTTCATCACGTCCAAGGCCATCATTTCTCTGTGCCCTCGTGGCATAGTATGCCAATATGGCATGAGATCATCCCTGATTTGCTGCCAAGTCTGTTCCCGCTATCGTCAGAATCTCTGAATAACACGGTCCGATAGTAATCCCCTATTCGCCCTTTCCCCTGGCATCGAGCTTGCTGCTGATCATAGTAGGTGGTTCGGAAATTCAGAAGAGCCCCGTGCAACACGGTGTAGCGCAGTAGTCTCACAAATGAGTGCGCGAATGAAATTACTCCCTCAGGTGGGGACTCTGAGATGCAAGTAATGAGCTACTTTTTCATTCCAGATGAGGACGCGTGGTATGGCTTTCCGAAAGACTGTTCTGACTACCAGGTACGCGGTAAGTCCTTTGAAGAACTCCAGGCGAAACTCCATCAACCACATCTCGATACGAGTCATTCAGCTTCCTGTTTCGTCTGCTCTAACACGGCACTGCTTTCCTGGTATTGGGAAAGAAAGACTTTCCGCATTCCACCAATGAGAGGTGCGACTCATGGCAGACGCTCGCTCCATAAAACGCAGTTTGGTTGACACGAAACGGCGCGTACAACAAACCGCGGGGGAAAACAAGAGGTTGAGCAAGCTAGTTGCCGATATTCCCTTCGAGAAGATCGTCGTGCTGCAAGAGATATTGGAAAGACAACGGCAAGCGATTCAACCTCATCGACTCACTAATTCAGAAAACAGAAGTTGAATGTCACCACGGGCTTCCATGGGCAGAGGTGCTCATTTGTGAGAACCGACGCCATTGTTGCCAACAAACACGAGGAATGGGTCGCCCTTGCCAGGTAGAGAAACTACGCGGGAGGGTCGTGCATCCATCACCTCGCTCATAAGAATGCCCTCGGGGAATCAGACCCATGATAGGTGTTCCTATCGGCGCTTTAATACTGAGAGTGAACGGATGAAACGGTTATTGGCCAATCACTTCATGTTTTCGTTGGTTCTGGGAGTCATCGCTATGAGCGGCTGGGCGACTTCTACAACCAATCAAGAACTTGAGTTAACGACCTACGACCCTATCCAAGATCACCGGAAGATTGCCACCTACTACAACCATGAAGCGGCAAAGCTGCGACAGACCATATAGGAGATGGCTGTTCGAATCATCCTACACAAAAGACTTTTTGGCCCGACACCGGACTGGGTGACAGGAACTCGACTATCGGTTGAATCGGAAAAGACGTTGCGAACGAGTACGAGCGACGGCTCATAAGCTTCTGGAGCCTCACAAGGCGCACACCGATCGATCAACGGCTCCGTCGATCCGTCGTTGGATCACGCTCTCTGATCGGACAAGAAGGAGGGGCCATGCGCTATGTGGCCAAGGCTTTGCTCATTATTATGGTCATGCTCTCTCTCATAGCCTGCAGAACCACGGTCCATCCAGGTGAGCGAGGGGTACGAGGGAATCTATTCACCGGTGGTCTGAGCACGGAAATACTCAAGAGCGGATTCTATTGGCGGGCGCCATGGAGCCACATCTATGCCTACAACGTACAATGGCGCGGTTATACCGAAACTGTCGAGGCTCTAAGCTCGGACGGCCTGCCGGTCATCATCAAGACAGTCATTCTCATGAGACCCACTCCCGACGACGTTTCTATCCTGGCCCGGAACATCGGGTCAGATTTCTACCCTCGCGCCGTCAAGCCTGCATTGCTGAGCGCGGTCCGGATCACCGTCTCCCGCTATCCCATGATTACGGTGTTGGAGCACAGTCCTGAAATCGCGAGCCAGGTAGAGGCCGTCGTGGTGGAACAACTCAGAGGCCGTCATCTCCAAGTGGCAAACGTCGCCATGGTCGATATCGCACTGGCTAAAATCGTGCCCGACGCCGTTGCGCGCATGCAAACCCGGGAGCGGGAGAACGGGCTGAAAGAATTCGAGTTCATCATCGCTGAGAAAGAGGCAGGGAATACGTTTCGTCGTGTCGTTCGGTGAGGACCATTCAATTCGACGTCGGTTCGAAGGCGAGACCTACAGGCTGGTCATGCACTCGCTGTGTCAGGCCAAGGGACAAGATACCATCGCCGGACGCTGGTTCCTGAGTATCTCTTGCTCAAACTCTTGCGCAGTTCAAAGTCAATCTGACTGGTTGATTCACCGAATTCCAGGAGCCGACTGGTGGCCAGTCGCTCAAGGGATCGCCTGGCCGACATGCGGGGCTGGATCAAGTCATGGCCCACGGCAACTGCATCGCCATTTGGGAACTTCCTAGCCTGGGCCACTCTCATCACCAACGCGCAACGGCTTCATACGCGAGTCGCCGCGCCTCCAGAGAAACGTCTTGAATCTCTCCAGCACATGCGGAGGCCCTCCGAGATAGCTGAGGCGGATGACACCAGCCAGCCCCCATGTGCCGTTGTGGCATGCCATGTCAGCCTGTCACGCTGTCCTGCCCGACATCCTGCTGGTACGGTTCCAGCCGTAGACGGAATCATTAGGATAATTATCTCCGATGATATGCCACACTGATTTCTCCTCAATGGCATCGCGCTTGCTGTTAATCACAGTGGGTGGTTCGCAAGCTCGACGCTACCTATGAGCTGGTGTCAGAAAGCGGTAGTTTCAGAAGGGAGGGAGCGACGGAGCGCCATTCTTGAAGAATGCTCTGCTGCATGGATTTGGCGAAATATGTTGTCGATCTACTGAGGGCAGACAGATGAACCGGTTCTCGCCTAATTATCTCGTGCTACCGTTCTTGATCCTGGCAGCTGCAATCATGATCGGCTGCACGGCGAGCAAGACGGAACTTGATTTAACAACCTACGATCCTGCGCAAGACCACCAGAAGATCGCCGCCTACTACAACCATGAAGCGGCGAAGCTGCGACAGGCCTCGGAGGAGATGGCTGTTCGAATCACTGTGTACGAGCAGCTCTTCGGTCCAACATCGGATTGGGTGACGGGAACTCGACTGTTGACTCAATCGTACGACAACGAAGCGAAAGAACTGGAACGAAAGGCTCGCGAACATCTGGAGATCATCCACCAATCACGACCACCGTCCGTCGCACGGCCGGGATCTTATTAAGCCGACCGGCAGGCACGTTCGGAGGAGAAGGAGGGACCATGCGGCATGTTGCGAAGGCCTTACTTCTTGTCATGGTAGTGCTCATGCTGCAAGCCTGTGGCACCACCGTCCAGCCCGGTCAACGAGGATTACGCTGGTACCCCTTGACCGAAGGTCTGACCACCGAAACCCTCAAGAGTGGATTCTATTGGCAGGCGCCTTGGAATCAAGTCTATCTGTACGACATCACATGGCGAAGTTACACCGAGACTGTCGATGCCCTGAGTTCGGATGACCTGCTGGTTGTCCTAACGACCGCCATTATCATGAGACCGATTCCCGAAGAAGTGTATTTCCTGGCCCAAGAAATCGGACAGGATTTCTATCCTCGTGTCGTGAAACCTGAGTTGTTGGCAGCGGTCAGGAGTGTCGTCTCCAATTATCCGATGGTCACGGTGCCGGAGAAGAGTTCGGAAATTGCCAGCAAAGTACAGGCGGTGGTGGTCGAGAAACTCAAAGGCCGGCATCTCGAAGTGACGAGCGTCGCCCTGGCGGACATTGAACTGGCCAAGGTCGTGCTCGATGCTGTGGAGCGGAAACAAGCTAAGGAACAGGAAAAAGAACAAAAGGAATTTGAGTTGATTATCGCGGATCGAAACGCCGAGATCATGCGTCGGACAGCTCGGGGTGAAGGCGATTCGGTTCGAATCCGGTCAGAAGGCGAAGCGGAAGGTCTGAAGATTCGGGCGGCTGGTCAGGCCAAAGCGCAAGAAACCATCGCCAAGACTCTGACATCGGAGTATCTCCGGTTCAAGTTGTACGACAGTTCGAACTCCAAGTTTGTGCTGCTACCGGACAAGCTGAATGTGCCGGTGATCATCAGCCCTGGGATGGATCGGACCTCACATACGTCCCATGAAGAATCGTTCACCGGCTATGATATGGGCTCGGGCCGGTAAGCACCCATAATCCTCGTGGAAAAGGAATAGAACGGCCATCGTCGGAAACAACGCCGGAGGGAAGCAACATGAGGTGCAAACGTTGCAGCGGGCTCATGGTGGTTGAACCGCTCTATGATTCGATGGGCTGTTCTGTTTCAGGAAACCTGCAGGAAGTGCGATGTCTCAACTGTGGAAATGTCGAGGATGCTGTAATTTCCATTAACCGTCTGGAACCACGGTCGACGAGAAGCGTCGTGCGCCACAACATCGGTGTTGAAATGGGATGGGCTTGGTGAAGTCCGCTAACCAAAGCAATCCGGATGACCGTTCAAGGAGGTGTGCATGAACGTGCTGAAAGCGTCGTTATGGGGGATTATCCTAGCGGGCGGGGAAGGGGAGCGATTGAGCGGATTCGTTCGAGAGCAATTCGGATCAGCTATACCGAAACAATTTTGTACATTTTTCGGTAGGCGCACCATGTTGGAGCGCACGATCAATCGAGCACGGCTCTTGATCCCCCCAGAACGCCTCGTCGTCAGCGGGACCGTTCATCACGATCCCTACATTTTACGGGTCCTTGGTACTCCGCCACCCTGCACCGTGGTGCTTCAACCAGCTAATCGCGATACTGCGCCAGGAATTCTGTTGCCGTTGATTCACATTCTTCGAAAAGATCCTCGTGCATTGGTAACGATTTTGCCGGCCGATCACTTTATCTTGCCCGGTCATCGTTTCATGCGCGCCATTGCGGCAGCCGCCCAGTTTGTGGCGGACAAGAAGATTGACATTCCCGTTCTTCTGGCGGTGAAACCAGATCGCCCGGAATCGGAATACGGCTGGATCAAGCCAGGCCAGTTCATGAAAAACGACGATCACCGGATAATTCGTCAGGTCGAACAGTTTGTGGAGAAGCCACTTCACAGCCAAGCAGAGCACTTACTGCAAGAAGGATGGCTCTGGAATACGATGGTCATTGTCGTGCAAGCCAAGGCTCTAATGAGGCTCGTACGGAAGCGATTACCCGATCTTGCTAGTTTATTTACTGGAATCCAGCGGAGGTTAGGCGGACCCAGGGAACAGGACTGTATCGAGAAGGTATACCAAACCATCCCCAAGACCAACTTCTCGATCTCATTTCTTTCGGACCGAGATGTGAAGTCATTGGTGCTGCCGGTAGAAAACATATGTTGGAGTGATTGGGGGACGAAGGAGCGCATACTCGAGACGGCTACGACACTTGGTCTGAGGGTACCTGTTCCGACACAGATGCCCCATGTCCCTGTGACGATTCCGGCATAGCTTCGATATGCACTCGCATGAGCGCCCATCATGGAGCTCTTCCTGTGGGCGAATCGGGAAATCCTCCTCCGCTCCGGTTGAGTGCAGGAAGGAGACTCACCATGCGTATCATCAGCTTACTTGCGATCTGCAGCTTGTTAGCGGCTTGCACAATCCCGCCGCTCTTTCCTCCAGAGATCATGAAAGACGTCGAAACCGACACCCTTGCCTTCAAGGCCTGGAAGGAGAAGCCATCTTACCCCTCCAATGCACATTTTCTCACTCACAAAGTGCTATTGGGAGGGCAGATTACACAAGTTATTAAGAAACCGGATGGTGTGGTTATTCTTGCCGAGGAGCAACCCATCGATAAATATTTAGGCTATGGCCCAACGAGTGTTAGCCGGAAGGGTTCCTTCCAGTTCGCGATCGTCTTCCACGATCTTCCAGACGTCGACATGCTGCAGGCCGGCAATCAGCTTGCCGTCGTCGGAACGACGGAGAGCTCCAGCCTGGGAGTGATCGAGGGGATGCCGAGAGGTCTACCGCACCTTCTTGTGCAATGTCTTCACATCTGGAAGAGCGATGGGTTCGAAACCGACTTTGTTCCGTATGAATCGGCGGGGTATTACTCTCTGGAGAAACGAACCTTCTGTCGGGAAGAAAGCAAGAACAGGGCATTGTCCACCGGCAGTCAAGATGATGAGAAAAAGGCTTCTCCAGGGTCGTAAAGAGAGGGTGAGAGTGAGCCAACATTTCAGAGACCTCTATGAGACCTTGTACTCAAACCCACTATGCGGGAACTCCTTCTGTGCTCCAGTGAACGGAGGTTCACCATGCGTATCATTGCACTATTTGCGATAGGTTTATCGTTGGCGGCCTGCACGACGACTCCGCTGTTTCCTCCAGAGATTACGAAAGACATCAAGAACGATACCTTTGCCTTCAAGGCCTGGAAGGAGCAGGCATCGTATCCGTCCGCCCACGTTGTCTCTCAGAAAGTGGAATTGGAAGGACAAGTTCTGAACGTGATTCCGACGCGAGAAGGGATTGTCATTCTTGCTGACGGGCGCCCCGTCGATAAACATCCATCGTATGATTCGAAAGGCAGAAAAGGGGAAGACTCATTCAGATTCGCGATCGTCTTCAATGGAACTCTCGACCCCGGTATGTTGCAGACCGGGAATCGGCTCGTCGTTGTCGGAGCGACGGACAAGGCGAGCCCAGAAGCGATCGGCTGGATGCAGAAAGTTCTGCCGCATCTCCGCGCACAATGCCTCCACATTTGGAAGGGTGATGAAAGCGAACTCACTCGGTTTCCATACGGAGAGGTGGCGAGATACCCACAAGAAGAACGAACTTTCTGTCGTGAAGTAAGCATAGGGAAGCCGACCACCGATGACCAAGGTGATAACAATAAGGAATTGGCCGGTTCGTAGCAAAGCAAGCTGATCGAGACACACGCGACCGGTGGTGAATCATGGTCAGTCTACCGTACGATTTTGATTTACTCTGCATCGGAAGCGGGCCGGCAGGCCAGCGCGCGGCCATCCAAGCCGCAAAACTCGGTAAGCGAGTCGCGCTCGTCGAACGTCGAAGAATCGTAGGGGGAGTTTGTGTAGAGACCGGCACGATTCCCAGCAAAACCTTCCG
>WBZP01003977.1_pt1 | contig 10949 bp, 14 predicted proteins | sample 5204301 | NCBI WGS metagenome assembly WBZP01 (sample SAMN12412401, study PRJNA552823) | activated sludge metagenome | isolation source: activated sludge from nitrification reactor of wastewater treatment plant... | place: USA: Pennsylvania | collected 2017
CTGCACATGTTCGGGACCCCCGAGCAGAAGCAGCAGTGGCTCGAACCGCTCCTTGCCGGCGAGATCCGCAGCGGGTTTGCGATGACCGAACCGGCCGTGGCGTCATCTGATGCGACCAATATCGCCACCCGGATCGAGGCCGACGGCGACGAGTACGTCATCAACGGCCGCAAGTGGTGGACCACTGGGGCGATGGACCCGCGGTGTCGGATCCTGATCCTGATGGGCAAGACCGACCCGGAGGCGCAGACCCACCGCCAGCAGAGCATGGTGCTTGTGCCGATGGACACACCCGGAGTGACGATCGAGCGCAATCTCACGGTGTTCGGGTACACCGAACAGCCCGGTCACGCGGAGATCTCGTTCACCGACGTGCGAGTGCCGCGCAGCAACCTCATCGCCGAAGAAGGGATGGGCTTCGCGATCGCCCAGGCCCGCCTCGGCCCGGGACGGGTGCACCACTGCATGCGCGCGATCGGCATGGCCGAACGTGCGCTCGACCTGATGTGCGACCGGGCCCTGGAGCGCGTGGCCTTCCACAAGCCGCTGGCCGGTCAGGGCGTCGTGCGCGAATGGATCGCGCGCTCGCGCCTGGCCATCGATCAGGCGCGACTGCTGGTCCTGCAAACGGCATGGGTCATCGACAAGGACGGCGCCAAGGCGGCGCGTCAGCACATCGCCGGTATCAAAGCCGTCGTTCCTCAGATGGCGCTCGATGTCGTCGATCGGGCCATCCAGACCTACGGTGGCGCGGGTGTCAGCCAGGCGACCCCGTTGGCGGAGATGTGGGCCGGGTTGCGCACGCTGCGCATCGCCGACGGTCCCGACGAGGTGCACCTTCGCGACGTCGCGCGACTGGAGCTCAAGGCGCATCTCGATGGTTGAGGTGCAGGTCCGGGACCAGGACGCCTTCGATGTCGAGCGGTTCGGGGCCTGGCTCGGGGATGCTGTGCCGGGCTTGGGTCAGATCCAGCGGGTGTTCCAGTTCGCCGGGGGAGCGTCCAACCTCACTTTCCAGATCGACTGTGCCCACGACAGCGTGGTGATGCGCACCTCGCCGACCGGCAGGAAGGCGGCGTCGGCCCACGATATGCAGCGCGAGGCACGGCTGCTGACGGCGCTGCGCCCGGGGTTCGACAAGGTCCCCGCAGTGCTGGCAACCGCTGGCGACGACTCGCCGATCGGACGGCCGCTGTTCATCAGCGAATACGTTGCGGGGACGATCCTGCGCCGGGACCTGCCCGACGGGGCACCGGTCGAGGCGATGGCGGACACCTTCGTCCAATCGTTGGTGGACCTCCACGCGGTTGACACCTCCACCGGGGAACTGGCCGCGTTCAACAAGGGCGACGGGTACGTCCGCCGGCAGGTCGAGGGCTGGTCGACGCGTTACCGCCAGGCCCACACCGACGATGTGCCGGACGGGGAGGCCGTGATGGCCTGGCTCGACGAGCGGCAACCGGCCGATGTCGCGGCGTGCGTGATCCACAACGACTGGCGATTCGACAACGTGGTGCTCGACCCCGACGACCTGTCGCGGATCAAGGCGGTGCTGGATTGGGAACTGGCCACTGTGGGCGATCCGTTCATGGACCTCGGGTCGGCCATGGCGTACTGGGTGCAGCCCGACGACGAGGAGGGGATGCAGGCGTTCCGAATGCAGCCCTCCACAGCCGCCGGCATGCCCACCCGCGACGAGTTCGTGGACGAGTACTGCCGGCGGGCGGGTCGCGAACGCCCCGACTGGCTGTTCTACGAGGTCTACGGCCTGTTCCGCCTCGCCGGGATCGCCCAGCAGATCTGGTACCGCTACTACCATGGCCAGACGTCCAACCCGGCGTTCGCGATGTTCGGCCCTGCGGTGCAGTTCCTCATCGCCAGGTGCGAGAAGCTCATTGACTGAGGGCGACTCCCGTTTGCCCCAGGGACAGGCACTCCGCGGCGAGTGCTGCGAAAACGCAGCTCAGGTTTGGCGAGTGTGACGAAGATGTCGGATTCGGGCCCTCCGACGTGTCCTCTTCGTAGCACTCGGCCGCCGCAGGCGACATCTTCGTAGCAGTCGAGGGGGATCCGCCCGACTCGTCGAGTCCTCAGCGCCCCCGGGACCGGCTCACCCGCAAGAGTCGCAGGTCGTCGACGTTGGGGGCGTCCCATCCCCGCTTGACGCTGAGCAACCGAACGATCACGAGCAGAACGATCGTCGACCACTCGTCTATCGGCCGTGGCACCAGCGTCCACATGGCCACGAAGTAGCAGGAGGCGAGCAGGGCCGCGCTGGCGTACCAGGGTCCTTGCGCCATGACCGTGGGTACCTCGCCGGTCATGAGGTCCACCAGCGTTCCACCCCCGATGCCGGTGACCATCCCGAGGAAGATCCCGACCGGGGGGCTGACTCCGAGCGCCATGGCCTTGCCGGCGCCGACCACGACGAACATGGCCAAGGCCCAGGCGTCGAGGACGACCAGGAGGGTCGACTCCGCCGACAGCCTTCGTGCCAGCAGACCGCCCACCAGCGCGCAGACGGCCGCCGTGCTGACGTACCACGGGTTCGAGACCGCGACCGGAGTGACGCCGAGGATGACGTCACGCATGATTCCGCCGCCGAGGCCGAGCACCACGCCCGCCACCAGGACACCGATGATGGGCGCTCCGCGGCGGTTGGTCACCGCACCCCCGAAGGTGGCGCCCACCCCGACGGCCATCAGATCCAGCCACAGGGGGATCGCGGTGGGTGTCACGGCGTCTCCTGGGGTTCGTGGCGGCAGATCGGTGGCTGCCCGGTCACCAGATAGCGTAGGTGGCCGAGCCTTGTGGAGGCGGACAATGAGTGAGACGGCGCAGGAGGCCGCACGCGACCCACGTCGACCGTGGCAGATCGCGGTCGCGGTCCTGGCTGTTGTCACCCTGACGATGTTGATCATCAACTTGGTGTTGCGCAGCCGTGCGGATCAGGCTGTCACGACCAGGGACGAGGCGGTGGCGGCTGTCGAGCAACTGCGTTCGGAGAACGCGGAACTGGCCACGCGCAACGAGCAACTGCTCACCCAGTTGTCGGCGTCCAACGAGCGACTCGCCGACATCGTGGCCCGCGTCGATGGCGGGGGTGCGGCGGATGCGAATGTGTCCCGGCAGGTGGCGGCGCAGAAGGCCGCTGAGCGCGCGGCGGCAAGACGCGGCGCCGGCCCCCGCGAGCAAGTGGCCGTCTTGCGTGCCCAATTGCGCAATGCCCAGACCTGCGCGGCGGGGGCGTTGCAGGCGCTGGCGCAGGTGCATGCCGGGCCGGACATCGACTCCGGATCCTCCGAGGCGGCCGCCACGCTCGAGGCGGTGCTTCCGGCCTGTCGTGCCGGATTGGCGTAGGCCGATGGAACTCGACGGCAACGGGTGGGTCGAGTGTTCGTGCGGGGCACGACACTGGGGCCGGCACGGCGCCGCGGGCCTGTTCCTCGTGGTCGACGGCCACGCGCTGCTGCAGTTGCGGCCGAAGTGGGCCCATCAGGGCGGCACCTGGGCGATTCCCGGCGGTGCGCGCGACTCCCACGAGTCGGTGGTGGCCGCCGCTCTGCGCGAGGCCCAGGAGGAAGCGGACATCGACCCCGCTCTGATCGAGGTGGTGGGGGTGCGTCGCCTCCAGCATCCCGACTGGCGCTACGACACCGTGCTGGCCCGGGCGGCCGTACGTCCGATGGTGGCGGAACGCGCCGAGAGTGTGCTGTTGGACTGGATCGACCTCGCCGATGTGCCGCGTTGGGACCTGCATGCCGGCTTCCGTGACTCGTTGCCCGATCTACTCCTGCCGCGGATCAGCCTGGTGATCGACGGTGCCAACGTCGTGGGCAGTCGTCCCGACGGCTGGTGGCACGATCGCGCCGGCGCTGCGGGAAAGCTGATCGGCCGGCTCGATGGCATCGCTGGCCGGGTGGTCGAGTGGGACGGGCACCCGCATCTCCTTGCGCATGTGGAGGTGGTCGTGGAGGGTCGCGCCCGTGAGGTCTCCGATCCACCGCTGGATTCCCTCGTCCGGGTGGTGCGGGCCCATGGCGCCGGTGACGACACCATCGCCGACCGTTCGCGTACCCTCAAGGACGTGCTCGTGGTGACCTCGGATCGCGGTCTGCGCTCGCGTGTGAGCCGCAGCGCGCCGGTCTCGACGCTGTTCGGGTGGCTCGACTGATGGCCGGCACGTCACTGGAACGCTACGCGTGGCTGTCGGTGGCCACCGGTGTGGTGGTGCTGGCGCTCAAGACACTGGCCTGGTACCTCACTGACTCGGTGGGTCTGCTCTCCGACGCGCTCGAGTCGACGGTCAACATCGGCGCGGCGCTGGTGGCGGTGTTCGCGCTGCGCGCCGCGAACAGGCCCGCGGATGCCGAGCACCACTTCGGCCACGGCAAGGCGGAGTACCTGTCGGCGATGGTGGAGGGATTCCTGATCCTGGCCGCCTCAGCGGCGATCATCGCGACCGCCGTCAACCGCCTGCTGTCACCGCAACCGTTGGAGCAGGTGGGGATCGGACTCGCGATCTCGGTGGTCGCGTCCGCCCTCAACGGGCTCGTCGCCTGGATCCTGCTCCGGGTCGGTCGCGAACACCGGTCGATGGTGCTGGTGGCCGATGGCAAGCATCTGCTCACCGACGTCTGGACGTCGGCGGGAGTGGTTGTCGCTGTGGGAGCGGTGGCACTGACCGGCTGGGAGCGGCTCGACCCGATCATCGCATTGGTGGTGGGCGCCAACATCCTGTGGACCGGCTGGGGTCTGCTGCGGGACTCGGTCTCGGGGCTGCTCGATGAGCGTCTGTCGGACCAGGACATCGATGAGGTCGTCGCCGTTCTGGAGTCACACGAATCCGCCGAGGTGCACTTCCACGCGTTGCAGAGCCGGGCGGCGGGCCGACAGCGCTTCGTGTCGCTGCACATGCTTGTGCCAGGGGCGTCGAGTGTGCGGAAGGCCCACGACCTCGCGCAGCAGATCGAGGACGAGATCGACACACGCTTGCCCGGAACCGTGGTCAGCATCCACATCGAGCCGCTCGAGGACCCGCGGGCGTGGGACGACATCCCGAGGGGTGCCGAGCACCCGATGCACTCGTCACGTACGCGGTTCGACGAGGGGCCGGTCGCCGGATAGCCAGGGGTGTTCGCCGGCGAGCCACAGGTCGTGCTGGACCGGCCAGGTGTCGAGATAGACCTGCGCTCGACGTTCGAGTTCGAGGTGGTCGGGGGTCAGTTCGCGCATCCGGGCCACCGTCTCGGGCGAGCAGTTCGCGACCAGCGCAGCCCAGTCCATCGCCGGATCGCCCAGGCTCGCCCCGTCCCAGTCAAGGACGGCCACGAGGTCGCCGTCGGCACTCACGAGGAGGTTCCCCCCACTCAGGTCTCCGTGGACCAGGCTCAGCGGGGCACGAGAAGCCTCCTCGGCTGCTGCCACACACTGTGGCTCGGGGGCGATGCGTGCCAGGACCTGCCACAACACCGGCCACGCAGGGTCGTGTTCGATCCAGTCGTGGATGGCGCGCATCTGTGCGGTGAACGCGGCGAGCTCGGCACCGAGCCGTGCCTTCGCGAGCGCCGACAACTGCGTCTCCATGAGGGGGGAGCCGGCGGCGCGCTGCATCATCAGATGCGGGTGAGGCCCCGTGGCATGCACCGCGAGGATCGCCGGAACCGGCAGTCCCGCGTCTCGGGCCGCGTGGTGCCGGGCGGCGATCCTGGCGAGGTCCGCGCGGTCCCATTCCTGGATCGGATAGCGGCGCACAACATCGTGATCGAACTCGATCCGGTTCCGGTTGGTCCGCACTCCACCGATTCTCCCGTGGCGAACACGACGTGACACCGTGGGGGTGTGGAGTAATGATGATTACATGATTACGCAGCAGCAGATCGAACAATGGCTCACCGGTCGTCTCGGAGACTGGTTCGAGGAATTCGAGGTGATCGCCGACCGTGAGGAGATCACCATCATGGGTCGTTTGTCCGATGAGGGTCTGACGGACGAGAACGCCCGCGCCGGTCGGATGAAGCGCTTCCGTGAGCAGACCCGTGAGGAGCGCATCGGGATCGCCCGGGAACTCGAGCACGCGACGGGGCGCAAGGTGGCGTGGGGGGTGCGATGCGGGTCCGATGAGCGGGTCTTCACGCGGCTCAGCGTGCCCGTCATGACCCGCCTGAAGCAGGACGACCGCCGGGTGCTCGACACGTTGGTGCATGCGGGCGTGGCCCGCTCCCGTTCCGACGCCTTGGCTTGGTGCGTGCGGCTGGTCGGTCGGCACGAGGCCGAATGGCTGGGAGAACTGCGCGAGGCCATGGAGTCGGTCGCCGCTGTGCGTGAGCAGGGACCCACGGTCTAGACGGCTCGCGTGGTCGACAGCGCCGCGGGGAGCAGGACGGCGCTACCGTGGGGGCGTGCGAGTGCTGGCCGGGATGTGTGCAGGCGTGATGCTCGCCGCCACCCCCGCCTACGCGGGCAGTGGGGGAGCCGACGGCGTCACGGTCACCATCCCCGACGTACTGTTCGCGAGCTATGACTGCCAGAGCGCACCCGTGCAACTCACGGTGGCGGTGGGGGACCTCGCTCCCTGGGTCGTCGGGGTCTCCGCAGCACCAACGGGGAAGACGCAACTCGATGGCGTGGCATTCAGTGGTCAAGGCCCCATGGTCGCGACGGGGTCGTTGCTGATGTGCCCGGCCGACAGTGCCGGCGCGTGGACGGCGAGCGTCACCTCCCGGGTGGTGCTGACCCAGAGCACGTTCACCGTCCCCTTCGAGGTCCGCAAACTCAGCACCACAACGACCGTGACCCGGGCTCGTAACGCGGACACCGGCCTCAAGGTGCGCGGCACGGTGATCGCGCAGAACGGATTGGCCGGGCGGGCGCCGCTGACGATCCGTGGGCTGCGTGCGAACGGGTGGCGGACGCTCGGTCACACCGCGGCCCGCAAGAACGGGGACTTCCGGTTCGTGTGGCCGAAGTCGGCCAGGTCAGTGATCGTGAAGTACCCGGGGGACACCGTGACGCTGTCGAGCGAGGCGCGAGCAGCCGCCGAGAAGGCTTAGTACCAGTTCTTGGCCTTGAAGTGCGCCCACGCGCCGAGCGGATCCTTGTACCGGCCCTTGATGTAGGACGCCCCCCACTTGATCTGCGTCTGCGGGTTGGTCTTCCAGTCCGCGCCGGCTGAGGCCATCTTGTCCCCGGGAAGCGCCTGCGGGATGCCGGTGGCACCCGACGTGGGGTTCACGGCGAGGTGGTTCCAGCCGGATTCCCGTGTCCACAGCTGTTCGAGGGCCACCCACTGGTCGTCGCCCCACCCGTAGGTGTTGAGGATGTACATCCGCGCGAAAGCCTTGTTGGCCTCGATCTGCGAGGCCGTGATGGACGGGAACGGCGGGGTGGCGGATTCGGTCTCCTTGGCCTGCACGGCGAAGGTCTTGACCGGTGTACGCACCCGCTTGTAGTCGGTCGTCGCCGGCACCTTGACCCGCCACCGGTTCCGGTCCGGCGCCACCGTCATGCGGATCTTCACCCGGCCGTCGGGATCTGTCTGCTTGATCTTCTGGGTGACCCAGGTCGAGCCGTCGCTGCTGTACTGGATCTCGACCTGCCGGGGGGTGCCTCCGTACACGCGGATCTTGTTGCGGTGCACCGTGCCGTCGGTGGTGGTGCGCACCGTGGCCTTGAAGCCCTTCACCGTCGTGGTCTGCCGCACCACCGGTGCCTGGGCAGGTGGGGTGGGGGCGGGCGCCGGAGGGGTCGGCGCGGCCAGTGCCGGGGTCGCTGCGACAAGCGTCAGTGCGACGGCACCGATGATGGCTCGCATCGCTGGCTCCACGGGGTCGGACGTTAGCGGGGACAGGTCACGTCGGGCAACCGAACGTGACATACCGCACATCGGCATGGTGGCAGAAGAAGTTGAGGGAAACCACTCGACAACGGCGTGTCACGCTTGACACAAGGGTGAGAATCCTCGCCTCACGTGGAGTTCCTGTGGTGCGGCAGGATGAGGCCATGGACGTTACCGAAACCCTGTTGCCAGGGGTGGGCATCCGCTATGAGTTCCAGACCCGCGACGGCCAGCATCTGGGGATCATCGTCCACCGGGAAGGCAATGCCGAGTTCATCGAGTACGAGCGCGATGACCCCGACGCGAGTCGGGTTCTGGCGACCGTCGACGAGGACGAGGCCGAGGTCATCGCCGAGATCCTGGGAGCACCGCGGTTCGCGCGAAAACTTGCCGACCTCACCCGGGAGATCCCCGGTCTGCACTCGGAGCCCATCCGGCTGCCGACGACGTCGAGTTTCGTGGGACGGCAGTTGGGGGACACCCACTGCCGGACGGTGACCGGCGCCAGCATCGTCGCGATCGTACGCGGCGACGAGGTGATCAGTTCGCCCGCGCCGGACCAACTCCTGCTCGCCGGTGACACGCTGGTCACCATCGGGACCGCCTCCGGCATCCGTAGGGTCCGGGCATTGTTCGAAGCCGACGCATGACATGAAGGGTGACGCGAGCTTCTTGGTGGAACTGGGCTTCCTGCTCATTCTGCTGGGAGCCGCGGGCGCCCTGGCCCTGCGCGTCGGCCTGTCCACCGCACCGCTGTTCCTGCTGGCCGGACTCCTCATCGCAGAAGGTGGCCCGGTTTCGCTGACCAGCGCTGAACCCTTCCTGGAAGCTGCGGCCGCGGTCGGGGTGGTGCTGCTGCTGCTGGCCCTCGGCCTCGAGTTCTCCGCCGACGAGTTCGGCAACGCCCTGAAACGCCATGCACCCAGTGGAGTGGTCGACTTCTTCCTCAATGCAACGCCCGGCTTCATCTTCGGCTGGCTGATCGGACTCGACTGGCCCGCATGCCTGGCCATGGCCGGCGTGACGTGGGTCTCGTCGTCGGGCATCGTCGCCAAAGTGCTGGGCGATCTGAATCGGCTGGGTAACCGGGAAACCCCTGCGGTGCTGTCCGTGCTGGTGCTGGAGGACATCGCCATGGCGGTGTACCTGCCGGTGCTCGGCATCGTGCTGGTCGGCGGTGCCATCCTGTGGGGCGCAATGGGCGCCGTGCTCGGGGTCGCCGCCGTGGTGGCCATCGTCTTGCTGGCTCAACGCGGTGAGCGGATCGCTGAGCGCCTTCTGAACCACGACGATGACGAGCAGGTCCTCCTTCGCGTCCTCGGCCTGACCCTGCTGGTCGCCGGCGCGGCGGAACTGCTCGGGGTGTCCTCGGCGGTGGGGGCGTTCCTCGTCGGGCTGGCCATCCCGCCCAAGGCGGCGAAGCAGGCGCGCCGGGTCATGGAACCCCTGCGGGACCTGTTCGCAGCGGTGTTCTTCCTGGCGTTCGCGTCTCAGGTGGATCTGGCGGCGATCCCCGCGGTGCTCCCCGAGGCGATGCTCCTGATGGTGATCACCCTGGTGACCAAGGTCCTCACCGGGTGGTACGCCGCGGGCCGGGAACAGGCCGCGGCCCGCGGACGCATGCGTGCAGGGACGGTCCTGGTCGCCCGCGGCGAGTTCAGTATCGTCATCGCCGGGTTGGCGGTCTCCGCCGGGTTCGGCGAGGTAGGAGTGTTGACGACCACCTATGTCCTGCTCATGGCCGTCATCGGTCCGATCCTCACCAGGTTCTCCGACCAGCTCGCCAAACCCTGGGTGGCGCGGGCGTCCCGCGCCGTCAGTCCGTGACGTGCTCGAGGGTCTCGACGCCGTCGATGACGTGCTCGAGGGTGCTCTCGGTGGCGAGTTCGTCGGTGCCGAGATCGAATACTGCGGGGGGTGTGGGCGGGTGCATCGTGGTGCCTCCTGTGAGTGACGTTCGTTGGCCTCCACCCCCATCCCTTCACACCTGCGGCAGCCTGCCAACCCTTACCAGCGGGTAACGGGCCGTTCGGTCGATTACTCGTGGGTATCCTTCGACCTTGTGACAGATCGGCGCACTGACGTGCTAGTCATCGGGGCCGGACCGATCGGTCTGGAGACCGCCGCAGTGCTGACAGCCGAGGGGTTGACGGTCCAGGTCGTCGACTCCGGCCCCCTCGGGTCGACCATCGTGCGCACCTTCCCGCCGCACACACGGTTCTTCACCTCGCCCGAGCGTCTCTCGTTGTACGGCCTGGCGATCGCACCGGTGCACCAGGAGAAACTGACCGGTGAGGAGTACCTGGCATACCTGCGCCAGTACGTCGCGACCCACGACCTGCGCGTCGACACGTACACCGAGGTGGTGTCCGGGAGTCGGGCGCCCGTGCGGGTCGTCGGACGGACCCTCGCCGGAGTGCAGCGGCAGTACGCGGCGAGCACGCTCGTCCTGGCCACCGGTGGTACGGATCGGCCACGACGGCTCGGGGTGCCAGGAGAGGATCTGCCGCACGTCCGCAGCCATCTCGGGGACGCTCACCGCTACGCGGGTCGGCGGGTTGTGATCGTCGGGGGGCGCAACTCGGCGGTGGAATCGGCGTTGCGGTGCTACCGAGTCGGCGCCCAGGTGCATCTGGTCCACCGCCAGGAGCACATCCACGACCGGGTCAAGTTCTGGCTGCGCCCGGAGGTTCAGTCGCTGCTCGAGGAGGGCGCGATCATCGGCCACATGCCGAGCACGGTCGTGGCGATCACCCCCGAGGAGGTCGTGCTCTCCGACGGTGCCAGGATCGCGGCCGACGACGTGGTGCTGCAGATCGGCTACGAGCAGGACGGCGCGTTGTTCGAGATGTTCGGCCTGCCGTGTGAAGGGGAACGTGACGCCCCGGTCGTCGACCAGGTCACGATGCGGGCCGCTGAGGGTGTGTACGTCGTCGGCACGGCGACCGCCGGGACCCAGGCCCGCTTCGAGGTGTTCATCGAGAACTCACACGACCACCCCCTACGGGTGGCCGCCGCCCTGGCCGGCCGGGCCGCACCACCGCCCCGGCCGGTCCGCCCGATCCCGGAGATCTAGCCGGTCGCGAGATCTCGCAGCGCCGGACCGGTCACG
>WBZP01007042.1_pt1 | contig 10946 bp, 9 predicted proteins | sample 5204301 | NCBI WGS metagenome assembly WBZP01 (sample SAMN12412401, study PRJNA552823) | activated sludge metagenome | isolation source: activated sludge from nitrification reactor of wastewater treatment plant... | place: USA: Pennsylvania | collected 2017
TGGGATTGAATTCCGGCGAGGTGATCGTGGGCGGGATCGGTGCGGGCGCCCACGGATACACCGCGATCGGCGAGCAGGTTGGAATGGCTCAGCGGATGGAGTCGGTCGCGCCGCCGGGAGGAGTGATGCTCAGCGCGTCGACCGCCCGACTGGTCGACGGCGCTGCGACCTTGGGCGCTGCCGAGTCGATTCGCATCAAGGGCGCCGGGAAGCCGGTGAGCGCCTACCGGCTGTTGGGGATCCGGGACCGGCTTTTCGCCCCGGCGGGCGCCGAGTCGGATCTTGTTGGCCGGCAATGGGAGATGTCGGTCCTCGGCGGGTTGTTGGACGATGCGGTCGACGGGCGGGGCGCGGTGGTCGGTGTGGTGGGACAACCCGGTATCGGCAAGAGCCGACTCGCGCACGAGGTGGCCGGAATGGCGCGTCAACGCGGTGTGGACGTATTCACCGCCTGCTGCGAGTCGCATGCCAGCCAGGTGCCCTTCTACGCCGTGGTCCGCCTGCTGCGCACGGTCACCGGGGTGGACGGACTCGACGCACCCGCCGCGCGGGATCGGCTGCGTGACCGGATCGGCGGCGCGGACCCGGAAGACATGCTGCTACTCGACGACCTGCTGGGCATCGGTGACCCCGACGCCGTGGTCGCGCGAATCGACCCGGATGCGCGTCGCCGTCGGTTGACCGCGCTGGTGAATGTCGCGTCGACAGCCCGGCGGACACCGGCGGTCTACGTCATCGAGGACGCACATTGGATCGACGGCGTCAGCGAATCCATGCTGGCCGATTTCTTCACCGTGATCCCGCAAACGGCGGCGCTGGTCCTGGTCACGTATCGCCCCGAATACGCCGGTGACCTCGCGCGGGCACGCGGCACGGAGACGATGGTCCTCGATCCGCTCAGCGGGACGGAGACCGCGGCACTGGTTTCCGAACTGCTCGGCGCGGACTCCTCGCTGCGTGAGCTGAACGCGACGATCGCGGCCAGGGCCGCCGGTAACCCGTTCTTCGCCGAGGAGATCGTGCGGGACCTGGCGGAGCGCGGTGTGCTGCGCGGAAACCGCGGCGCCTACTCCTCGACGGTCGACGCCGCCGACATCAGCGTGCCCGCAACGGTGCAGGCGACGATCGCCGCCCGCATCGACCGGCTCGATCCGGCGGCCAAGCGCACGTTGAACGCCGCCGCCGTCATCGGGGCCCGGTTCGGCCTGGACCTGCTGACCGCCTCGGGTGTGGAACCGAGCATCGACGAACTCGTGGCCGCCGGGCTCGTCGATCCGATCGGGGTCGACTACGTGTTCCGCCACCCATTGATCCGCACGGTGGCCTACGAGGCTCAGCTGAGGTCGGATCGGGTTCTCTTGCATCGGCGGGTCGCGGCGGCGATCGAGGGGGCCGCCCCCGCCTCGGCGGACGAGAACGCAGCACTGATCGCCGGGCATCTGGAAACCGCGGGCGATCTGCACGCCGCCTACGGCTGGCACATGCGCGCCGCGACCTGGGCGGCCAACCGCGATATCGGCGCGGCCCGACTGGGCTGGGAGCGTGCGGCGACGATCGCCGACGCCCTGCTGGTGGAGGATCCGGGTGGCACGGCGATGTGCATCGCACCTCGAACCATGTTGTGCGCCACCGCCCATCGTGTCCACGTCGACGTCGCCGGCGATCACTTCGACGAACTGCGCGAGCTGTGCACCGCCGTCGGGGACAACGCTTCACTCGCCATCGCGATGGCGGGGGTGCTGATGGATGACGCCTGGCAGGACCGCATCCAGGAGGCGTCGCGGCTGGCATCGGACGTCTGGACGCTGGTCGAGTCGATCGGTGATCCGACCCTGACGGTGGGGCTCTCGGTGCCGGTGCTCTACGCCAAGCTCGAGTGCGCGCACTGGCGGGACGTGCTCGGCTGGTCGCAGCGGGTCGTCGACCTGGCCGCCGGGTCCCCGGTCATGGGCGACTTTTTGTTTGGCTCGCCCCTGGCGCTCGCCCTCGCGACGCGCGCCTGGGCCCGGTACTGGCTGGGGCGCCCCGGCTGGCGCGACGACCAACGGCACGCCCTGGCCATGGCCCGCAGCGTCGAACCCCTGTCCTACGTCACGGTCGTCACCTATGTCTATCCGTCGGGCATCCCGAACGGGGTGCTGCGGCCCGACGCGTCCGCGATACGCGAGATCGAGGACGCCCTGCTGATCGCCGAACGATCCGGGGATGCCGTCGTGTTGAACTACGCCCGGGCGTCGCTGGGTCTCGCGCTGGTGCACCGCGAGACGGACACCGAACGCGATCGCGGATACGCGTTGCTCACCGAGGTCAGTAGTGCGGCCCTGCTGCGCCGGCACAACCTGTGCGACCGGCCGCTCATCGAGGTGTACGCCGCGCGCGAGCAGGCTCGGCGCGGGGATCGGGATGGCGCCATCGCGTCGATGCGCGCCGTCGTCGGTCATCTGTTCCGCGACGGGCCCCGGCTGTTGCACGGCGTCGCCGCGACGGGTGTTCTGGTGGAAGCCCTGCTCGATCGCGGATCTTCCGACGATCTGTCCGAGGCCGCCGCCGCGATCAGCAGGGTGGCGGGCGCGCACACCGGCGACGAGTCGGCGGTCCGGGACGTCTGGCTGCTGCGCTGGCGGGCACTGCTGGCCAGGGCGCACGGCGACGAAACCGCCTATCGGCGCCATCGGGATCGCTACCGGGACATGGCCGCGGCGCACGGTTTCGAGGGACACCTGGCCTGGGCCCGGGCGCTACCCTGACTCGCCCGCTATGACCCGCTGTCGACCGTGTCGTTGACGACGGAGTACGGCTTTTCGCTGTCGGCCAGGCGCCGGCAGTTGCGGATCGCCGCATTCAGGTAGCGCGCCATGGTGTCGGCGGTGTACCAGCTGACGTGCGGGCTGAGGATGACGTTGTCCAGCGCCAGCAGCGGGTTGCGCGGCTCGTCCAGGGTCACCGGTTCGGTGGCGAACACGTCGAGCCCGGCCGCGGCGAGGTGGCCGCTTCGCAGCGCGGCCACCAGGGCGGCCTCGTCGACGATTTCGCCGCGGGCGGTGTTGATCAGAATCGCCCCGGGCTTCATCTTGGCCAGCGCGGCCGCGTCGATCATGCCTCTGGTCTCCGGGGTGAGCGGCAGGTGCAGCGAAATGATGTCGCTCTTGTCGAGGATCTCGTTGACGCTCGCCCAACTGGTGCTGTGCTCGTCGCGGGTGGTGCTGGTGTGCAGCACGGTGGCGCCCAGCGCACGCAGGGTCTGCTCGACGCGCTTGGCGACGTTGCCGTACCCGATCAGGCCGACGGTGCAGCTGCCCAGGTCGCGGACCTTGTCGCCGAGTTCGGGGTCGGTGGGCCAGCCGCGGCCCGCCCGGGTGGCCTGGTCCAGGGCGGGTAGCCGGCGCATGGTGGCCAGCATCAGCATGATCGCCGCCTCGGCCACCGAGGGGGCGTTGGCGCCGGGCATGTTGGCCACCGCGATTCCGCGTTCGGTGGCTGCCCCGACATCGATGGTGTTCACGCCGGCGCCGAGCTTGTGCACCAGCTTCAGGTTGGGCGCCTTGCGCAGGTCGTCTCCGGTCAACGGGCGCAGCACGTGCCAGATGACCTCGGCGTCGGGAAGCTCGCGGTAGAACGCGTCGTCGTCGTCCTCGGGCACGAACCGGACGTCGAGCCAGTCGGCCGTCTGGGCGATTTGTTCGCGGGCCCGTTCGCCGGGCTGGAAGTGGGCGAGAACTCTCAGTGCTGGTTTGTCGGCCACCGCTTCGCCATCCACTCCGCGATCGTATCGGCCTGTTCGGCACGGGCGCCCGGAGTCGTGAAGTAGTGATCGGCGTCGATCGAGCGCAGCGTGTTGTCGGTGCTCGCGAGCGCGTCGTGGATGCGTCGCGCGTCCGACGGGAACACCCCGGTGTCGGCGTCGGCGTTGATCACCAGGGCCGGGCAGTCGATGCGCGCCAGGTGTGGCTCGGCCCTGGTGTTGGCCGTGCGCAGGCTCCACATGCCCAGCCAGTTGCGCAGCGTGCAGGCCGCGGCGATACCGCGCGCAGAACGGTTGGCCTGCACCGGAACTCCCGCGTAGCACATGTTGGGCTCGCGCTGGGTGGGCTCGATGGTGGGATCGACCATGCGCGGGTCGGCCCAGGTCCGCATCACGGTGAACGGCCGGTCGGAGAACCCGGCTTTACGCACCCTGGCCAGTTCGTCTTCCACCCAGTCGGTGATGGAGTGGTTGCGGGCCTCCTGCGCGGCACGGTAGCGGGCGACGAAATCCGCGCTGAACGGCGGGCCGTTCTCGGGGCTGAACAGGTCCAGTTCGGGATCGCCGGCCACCGGGTCGTTCTCGTCGACGACGGCGCCGTCCATCCAGGCGGTCAGAACCTCCGGTCGCCCGGGGTGCGCGGCACTGGCGACGTAGCCGTCCGCGGCGGGCAGCTCGGGGTCGCCGGCCTGCGCCTGGTATGCCGCCATAAGCGAGCCGCCGCCCGAGTTACCCAGCAGCACAACGGTTTCCACATCCTTGACTTCCCGCAGCCAGCGCACACCCATGCCGATGTCCAGCAGGGCGTGGTCGAGCACGAAGCTGCTCTCGAAGCCCCGGAAGCGGGTGTTCCAGCCCAGGAAGCCGATGCCGCGGGCCGCCATGTACTCGGCGAGGTAGTGCTCGGAGAAGTCGATCTGGTAGTGCGTGGCGATCATCGCGACCTTCGACTGCCGGCCGGCGGCGTGATGGTAGAGGCCCTGGCACGGGTGACCGCCCGCGCCGGCGCGACCGGCGGTGGGGGAGTCGACGCCGATGAATTCACGTTCGATGGTCGTCATTTCAGGACTCCTTGCTGAAGATCGCACGGTAGAAGATGTTCGACAGGGTGGCGACGCAGGCTTCATCGTCGATGGCGGCGTCCGCGCCGCTCGCGCCGGACAGTTGCAGGTAGCAGAACTGGTTGAGCATCGACACGATCGCCTCGGCGAGCAGTTGCGGGTCATCGTCGGGGCAGTAGCCGTCGCGTTGTGCGCGCCGGACCATCTCGGTGATGAAGGTGATCGGCTGAGCGCACATTTTCGACCAGTGTTCGGCGAAGTCGGGATTGACCATGGCCAGTTGCGAGACGCTGATCATCTCGGCGAGCCGGTTACGGTAGGTGTGCCAGTGCGCCCTGGCGGCCTCGTGCACCCGCTCACGGTCCGAAAGGCCATGCTGGACAACCCCTTTGGCGCGCTCACCGGCTTCGTCCTGGAAGCGTTGCGCCCAGGTGCGCACCATCGCCTCCTTGGAGTCGTAGTAGTTGTAGAACGATGCCGTGGACCGGCCGGCCTCGGCGGCGATGTCGGACACCGTGGTGGCCAAAATGCCCTTACGTGCGATGACGGCGCGCGCGGCGGCATCGATCGCGGCCTGCGTCTCGCGCCCGCGCCGGGTCGGCTGAGTCACGTGCATCCCTTCCGCTTAACTGAACCTGATGTTACATTCAGGTTGTGATCAAGCCGGATAACACCAACACCGAGTTCGAACTCGGCGGCATCAACCACGTCGCACTGGTCTGCGCCGACATGCAGCGCACGGTCGACTTCTACTCCGGTGTGCTGGGCATGCCCCTGATCAAGTCGCTGGACCTGCCCGGCGGGCTGGGGCAGCACTTCTTCTTCGACGCCGGCGGTGGGTCGTGCGTGGCGTTCTTCTGGTTCACCGAGGCGCCCGACCGTGTGCCCGGGCTGTCCTCACCGGAGGCGCTGCCCGGGCTCGGCGAGTTCATCAGCGCGGTGTCGACCATGAACCACCTGGCTTTTCATGTGCCGGAGGAGAAGTTCGACGAGTACCGGCGGAAGCTCAAGGAAAAGGGCGTGCGGGTTGGGCCGGTGCTCAATCACGACGAGAGCCCGGCGCAGGCGTCGCGCGACGTGCACCCCGGGGTTTACGTCCGGTCGTTCTACTTCACTGACCCCGACGGTGTGACGCTGGAGTTCGCTTGCTGGACAAAGGAATTCGGCGAAGCTGACAACACGACCGTGCCGCGCACGGCGGCCGACCGGAGGGTGCGGGCGTAGCCGACCCGCCCGTCATCGCCACAACGCGGGGTCTTCGAGCCCACCGAGGATCGTGACGAGCAGGTCAACCAGCGCGTCGACCGACATGGCGACCTCACCGTCGAGCCACGCGGTGATGGCCTGACGCACGCCGCCGACCACGAACGCCGCGGTGGCCTTGACGCGGCTGTCGGCGTCGACCCGGTAGGCGTTCCGGATGTGCTCACCGGACAGCGCGATGAACAGTTCGCCCTGCTGGGTGCGCTTGCGTAGTACCGCGGCATGGGAGATCTGCGTGCTGAACAGCAGTCGGCCGATGCGGTTGTCTTCGCCGATCAGCCGGATGATGTTGGTGATGCCGGCCCGGGTCTGCTCGGCGGCCGGCGCCGCGGCCACCACCGCCTGGGTGGTGGTGGCGATACGCGCGGTCACGTCGTCGAAGACGGCCTCCACGAACGCGTCCTTGTCGGTGAAGTTCTCGTAGAAGTACCGGGCAGTCAGGCCGGCCTGCGCGCAGATGGCGCGCACGGTCAAGTCGTCGGGATCGGTCTGTCCCAACAGGTCGAGACCGGCGTCGACGAAGCGCTGTCGGCGCAGTGCCAGTCGGTCGCTCGCCTCGACGCCGCCGTAGGTCCGGCTTCCCATGGCAGCCATCTTGACACTCGGTCCACGGCCCGGCCAGAATCTGAGAACAATTGTTATCAGATGTAGAGGTGACCATGACGATCAGCGACGTCCGCCCCGCACCCACGCGCAAGCGCCGCAGCCGGCCGTTGCGCGGGGGCGACGAATTGATGGGTGTCGTGCTGTTGGCGGCGCCGGCGAACGTGATCATGCAGCTGGGATTGCCCGGGGTCGGCTACGGGGTCAAGGAGAGTCGCGTCGAGAGCGGCCGCATCGATCGGCACCCGGTCAAGCGGGCCCGCACCACCCTGACCTACCTGGCGGTGGCGACCCGGGGCACCGACGAGCAGAAGGCGGCTTTCCGCAAGGCCGTCAACGGCGCCCACGCGCAGGTCACGTCCACCGAGGACAGTCCGGTGAAGTACAACGCCTTCAACAAGGACCTTCAGCTGTGGGTCGGCGCCTGCCTCTACAAGGGCGGCGTCGACATCTACCGGATGTTCATCGGCGAGATGGATGACGAGACCGCCGACCGGCACTACCACACCGACGGCAAGGCGAAGGCGACCACGTTGCAGGTGCCGGAGGAGATGTGGCCCGCGGACCGCGCGGCATTCGAGAAGTATTGGCAGGAATCGCTGGACAAGATCCACATCGACGACGAGGTTCGCAAGTTCCTCTATCCGATCGCGGTCAACCGGGTGGGCAAGTTCCGGTTGCCGGGCCCGCTGCAGCGTGCCCATGAGGAGTTCTGGCTGCTGATCACCACCGGCTTTCTGCCGCAACGCTTTCGCGACGAGATGGGGCTGCCCTGGGACCCGCAGCGCCAGCAGCGGTTCGACCGGCTGATGGCAGCCTTCCGCACCGCCAACAACCTGCTGCCGGGACCCGTGCGCTACTTCCCGTTCAATGTCCTGCTGCGCGATCTGGATTGGCGGATGAGGACCGGACGCCCGCTGGTCTGACCCGGGGTCAGAACATGAACGGCCGCAGGAACCGGTTCATCCGCCGCAGGTAGTCCGGCTGGCTGACATGCAGGATGTGGTTGCCCGGGAACCAGTGCAGCGCACAGTGATCCCAGTGCTCCCACAACGCTTCGGCCTGTTCGGGTGGGGCCAGTCGGTCGCCGAGTCCCGTGATGATCAGGCGGCGTTCCTTGGGTACCAGCGGCGGGTAGTTCAGCGGCGAGTGATACGCCGACGCCGCGAACGACGAATCCTCGGACATGCCGCCGAATTTGCGGCCCAGCGCCACCAGTTTGTTGGCGGGGAACCAGTCGTCGAACATCTCTTCCGGATTGACCACGGGCACATTGGGAATGACGGCCTGCAGGCGATCCTCGACCGAGGCGATCAGCGACGAGGTGTAGCCGCCCAGTGACATACCGGTCAGCGCGATCCGGTCGACGCCGGTGGATTCCAGGTAGTCGATCACGGAGCGGAAGTCGTGAATCGCCTGCGCCATGCTCTCGGCGAAGCCGGCCATTCCGTGCTGGAAGATGCCGTAGCCGCTGAACGGCGAACCCTTCTGCGCCCGGCGGCCGTGAAAGGGCAAGGTGTACAACAGCACATCGAATCCGGACTTGTAGAACCACGGCAGTGAGAAGAACAGTCCGTTGAACAGGTAGGGCGAGCCCATGAACCCGTGGATGACGCACAACGTGGGATGCGGCCCGTCGTCGTGACGCCAATGCTGGGCGTGTACGACGTTGTTGCGATCCAGCCGTTCCCACAGGTGGCGCATCGCCGGGTTCACCGGTTCGAAGCAACTGTCGAAGCTGATGTGCTCGACGTTGCCGTGCGCGATGAAATTGGCGACCGGGTTGGCCCGCCGGGTGGCGACGCGGGGTGCGACTTGAGGTGCCGGGAACGACACGGTCGGGTCGTGCTGGGCGGCCAGGTCGGCGTAGAACGCGAGGTTCTCCCGTTCCCGGTCGAGGTCGGAGCGGCGCACCAGTCCGGTGAGGACCGGCGGCAGCATCGCCGCGCCCACCATCGACGCGACCGCGGTGCGCAGGCCGATGTCCGCGAACGCCGAAGAGTCGACGACGGCACGTTGCAGCAGCGTGAGGTCCGAGCGCGACGGCAGCCCGCGGCGTCCGGCGTCGCCGCCCGGGACGTCCGGGACCGGGACGGGGGGCTCGGGGTCGACAGTGGTCATCGAGGCCGATGCTAACCGTTCAGGGCGAACAACCGAGCCGCGTTGCCGTAGAAAACGCCGCGCAACCACGTGTCGTCGATGCCGTCGAGGGTGGTGATCGCGGTCATGGCCGTCGCGTAGTCGTACGGGATGTTGGGGAAATCGCTGCCGAACAGGATGCGGTCGGCGACGTCGGGCAACCGGCGCAGCACCTCGCCCGGCGCGGGCATCATGTCGTCGACGAACGGGGTGAACGCCATCGTGGTGTCCAGGTGGACGTTGTCGTGCGCGGTGCAGATGTCGAGGAAGTCGGCGTACTCCGGCATCCCCATGTGGGCGATCACCAGCGCCAGCCGCGGGTACCGGCGCAGCAACTCCCGGATGGGAGCCGGTCCGGTGTGGTTGCCGGGCTCTGGTCCGGACCCGCAGTGGATCACCACGGGGATGACGGCGTCCTGCAGGATGCCCCAGACGCCGTCGAGCAACGGATCGTTGGGGTCGTAACCACCGACCTGGACGTGCGCCTTGAAGACCTTTGCTCCTGTCGCGACGGCGCGGCCGACATAGTCGGCGGCCCCGGGCTCGGGATAGAACGTCGCGGTGTGCAGACAGTCCGGTGTGGTCAGCGCGAACTGCGCCGCCCACTGGTTGAGCCATTCGGCCATCTGCGGTTTGTGCGCATACACGAGCGAGGTGAACCAGCGAACACCGAAGCGCCGCAGCGTATTTACCCGTTGGGCTTCGTCGGTGCGGTAGGTGATCGGCCACGCCCGCCGGGTCATCGGACCCTTCGTGTCGAAGTAGTCCCAGACCTTGTCCAGCACCGACTTCGGCATGAAATGGGTGTGCACGTCGATGATGCCGGGCAGCCCGAGTGACTGCCAGATCTGGCGGACCTGCTGAACTTCCGTTTGCATCGTTGACGATCATGGCACGGGGTTACATTGAGCTGTGGTGTGGAACCCCGAACAGTATCTGTCCTTCGCGGATCAGCGGGGCCGAGCGTTCTTCGACCTGCTGAACCGGGTCGGTGCCGATGCGCCGCGCCGGGTGGTCGACCTGGGCTGCGGCCCGGGCAATCTGACCGTGACGCTGCGGCAGCGCTGGCCCGACGCGGCCATCGAGGCGCTGGACAGCTCACCGGAGATGGTCGCCGCCGCCCGCGAGCGAGGCCTGGACGCCGCCCTCGGTGACGTCACCACCTGGGAGCCGCGGCCGGACACCGACGTCGTCCTGGCCAACGCCGTCCTGCAGTGGGTGCCCGAACACGTCGAACTGCTGTGCCGGTGGGCCACCCAGCTGGCGCCCGGGGCGTGGATCGGCATGCAGGTGCCGGGCAACTTCGACGCACCGTCTCATCGGGCGGTCCGTGAGGTCGCGGCTCGTGCCGAGTTCTCGGAGGCGTTGCGGGACATGCGGTTTCGTGATGACCTCATCGTGGAGACACCGCTGCGGTATGCGGAGATCCTGACCGGCGCCGGCTGCGCCGTCGATGCCTGGGAGACCACCTACGTGCACGAACTCGCCGGTGAGAATCCGGTACTCGGGTGGATCTCCGGGACCGCGCTGACCGAGGTCGAGGCGCGACTGACCCCCGCGGCGTTCGGCGAGTACCGCCGCCAGATCATCCCGCTGCTGGCGGCCGCCTACCCACCCCGTTCCGACGGCCGGACGTTCTACCCGTTCCGGCGGATCTTCGTGGTGGCGCGAGTGTCGTAGGCGGGACCCACCCTTCTGAGTGCGTGTGGTACGTGTGAATGGTGAAGCGATGCGCGGCGTTGACTGCTTTTCTTGCAGCGCTCATCTATGTCGCCATGTGGATCGGCTGGACACAGAACTGGTTGTGGCTCAACGGTATTGACCAGTGGCTGCTGAACGCCGGTCAATCGGCCGCGGTCAGGCTTCCGTCGTGGTCGCTCGCCTGGGATTGGCTCTGCACCCTGTTGGGTCCCATGGCGTTTCGGCTCATCGGCGCCGGGGTCATCGTGGTGCTGCTGATTCGCCGCCGCTATCGTGCCGCGCTGTTCGTGTTCGTCACCGTCGAACTCAGCGGCATTCTGACCGAGGTCGCCAAGAGCCTGGCCGACCGGCCGCGTCCCGACGCCCGGATGGTCGAGGCGGGCGGGAGCTCCTTCCCGTCCGGCCACGCGTTGGGCGTCATGGTTGCGGTCGTGGCG
>WBZP01007044.1_pt1 | contig 10943 bp, 11 predicted proteins | sample 5204301 | NCBI WGS metagenome assembly WBZP01 (sample SAMN12412401, study PRJNA552823) | activated sludge metagenome | isolation source: activated sludge from nitrification reactor of wastewater treatment plant... | place: USA: Pennsylvania | collected 2017
CGCGAGGATGCACCTCTGCATCCATCTAATGCCTATGAGCGCACTAAGGCAGCAGCGGATCTATTACTGATGAAAACCGCGGAAGCAATTGGATTGGAATGGACCATCCTGCGCCCGACGATCGTTTTTGGAAGCGAAATGCCGAATTCGTCGATTCGCCAGCTTGCCGCAATGATCAGACAAGGGCTATATTGGCACATAGGCGTGCCTGGAGCTTCGGCCAATTACATCCATGTCGAGAACGTAGTTCATGCCCTTTTGCTTTGCGGGGAACATCCCGATGCTGTTGGCAGAATTTTCAATCTATCTGACCATAGAACATTCGAAGATTTCATCTGTGCAATTGCGGATGATCTTAATGTGCCAGCGCCAAGCAAGAGATTGCCAGAAACGCTTGCGCGTATTCTGGCAGTCATCTCTACATGGATGCCGGGAAGTCCCTTGACGTCGAGCAGAATTGACGCATTAACAGGTCACGCACAGTACCCTATTGATAGGATAGTTGGCGAATTGGGCTATCGGCACATCATCAGCATGGAAGATGGTCTTGCGGAAACGCTATCATCGACATGAAGAATACGAATGCAACCAAAATCTGCTTTGTCGTCTCCAGCCCACTCACAGCCAGGGCATTCCTGAGCGGTCACATTGCTGCATTGAGCAGTCGCTTCAAGATCGATCTGGCCGCAAACACTGGCGATTCAGCCTTTCTGGGAGATATTCCTACGTATGCGCGGATTGTTCCTGTGCCCATCCAGCGAAAGGTCATGCTCCTAGTCGACCTGTTGGCTTTGATCAGGCTTTATTCCCTGTGCAGGCAAGAGCGCTATGCGGCCATCACTTCTGTCACGCCCAAGGCAGGAATGCTCGCACTTCTATCAGCCACGATGGCCAAGGTGCCGCTGCGTGTTCATATTTTCACCGGCCAAGTATGGGCCACGCGTACCGGATGGAAACGTCTGCTACTTAAGACTGCAGACCGCTTGATGGCGTGGCTCGCCACCCATGTCTTGGCTGACAGTCCATCACAGCGCGATTTTATGGTTGCCGAAGGCATTGCCGCGGCGGAAAAGATCCGGGTGCTCGGCGAAGGATCGATCTGCGGTGTGGATGGAGAGCGCTTTCGCCCTGATCCCGATCGCCGCGTAGAAATACGGCGTACCCAGGGCATTCCCGAAGAGGCCATTGTCTTCCTGTTCCTCGGACGACTGAACCGTGACAAGGGAGTACTGGATCTAGCCGATGCTTTTGCAGCGCTTGGAAATCCTTCTGCTTGGCTTCTGGTCGTCGGACCTGATGAGGCGGGTTTGCGCCGCGAGATGGAGTCTCGTCTTGGCGCCGCACTGATTCGAACCCGTTTCGTCGGCTTCACTGAACGGCCGGAAGCTTTCATGGCAACTGCAGACGTGTTTTGCATGCCGAGTTATCGGGAGGGATTCGGCATGGTGATCATCGAAGCGGCAGCAGCGGGAATCCCAACGGTAGCCTCTCGCATCTATGGCATTACTGACGCGGTGGAGGAGAACTGCACCGGCCTCCTGCATCCTCCCGGTGACGTGGCCGGGATTGCAGAGGAAATGACCACGATGGCGAACGATCCGGCACGACGGCTTGTTATGGGCCACGCCGCGCGTGAGCGCGCGCTGCGCCTGTTTTCTCGTCGGGCCATTACCGAAGCCTGGATGCGTTTCTACGATGAAGCATTAGCTTGATCAATCTGTTCGTCTTGCCCCTATCCATGGCATAGAAGGGCAGAAATTTGCTTCATTTCTTCTTGGCTGGGGGGTTGGTTTGGGGCGGCCTACTTTCGGCTGGTAAAATCTGCCTGACTATGAAGCGAGCTTTTGATTTTACCGTTGCCTTGGCGCTGATTTTACTTCTGTCGCCTGTTATAGCAGCGACTGCCACGGCAGTAGCCTGCCATATGGGATTCCCGGTTTTATTCAGGCAAATGCGGCCGGGTTTATATGGCAACCCTTTTGAGGTGCTCAAGTTCCGAACTATGGTGGAGGCGGCAGGAGAGGACGGAGAGGTTCTGCCCGACTTGAACCGCCTGACGGCTCTGGGAGTCTTCTTGCGCCGGTTCAGTCTGGACGAATTGCCGCAGTTATTCAATGTGCTCAAGGGCGACATGAGCCTTGTCGGGCCGCGTCCCCTGCTGATGGAGTACTTGCCACTTTATAGTAAAGAACAAATGCGCCGCCACAATGCCCCCCCCGGCATCACCGGTTGGGCTCAGATTAATGGCCGAAATGCACTCTCATGGGAAGAGCGTTTTCAACTCGATGTCTGGTATGTGGATCACCAGTCTTTTCTGCTTGATTTGCGTATTCTCGCCCTTACTGCGCTGCGCGTGGTCAATGCCCGGGATATCAATCAGCCCGGCCAGGCAACTATGACCCCGTTCCGTGGCACAAAGCAATGAAGAACGCTATTCACATACCTGGAGACCAAGCATGAGCAGTCCATACGAAAATCAAGTGATGGACCACTATAGTCGCGTTGCCCGGGATGTCGGCCTTTCGTCCAGCTGCACTATGGAAGATGAATACATTCGCGAGAAGGAATCACGTGCTATTCATTCTCTGGTTGAAGCGGCATTAATGGCCAACAACGAAAGCTGTCAGCGAATTCTGGATGTGGGGTGTGGCAACGGCTTCACCTTGCGCATGCTGGCCGAATTCGCCCGTGGGCGCGCACTCGTTGATCGATTGGAACTTCTTGGCGTCGAGAAGAATCCTGACCTGCATGATTTGGCTGTGAAGATGAATGAAGGACTGCCGGTCGCCATTCAAAAGGGTGATATTTTGCTTGCCGATACTTTGGCATTTGGCCAGGCCAGTATCGATGTATGCATATCCCAGAGGGTACTGATCAATCTTCTGAATGCTGAGCATCAAAAATTGGCACTGGCTAACCTGGTGGATCTCGTCAAGCCGGGCGGCTATCTGTTGCTCATTGAATGCTTTCAGGACGGCATGGATAATTTGAACGCAGCCCGTAATGAGTTCGGCCTGGAACCCAACCTCCCGGCTATCCACAACCTTTATCTGCAGAATGATGTGCTGCAAATTCCCCGTATGGAGGAGGATGCTCCCGGCGGGTGGAGGTTTCCCCCCAATGTTTTTTCCACCCACTACTATGTGCAAAGGGTCTTGCAAAATGCAATGCGTGGAAGCGTTATAGATCGCAATTCGAATTTTGTCCGTTTCTTTTCCGCAGCACTCCCAGAGGCGGTCGGAAATTATTCGCCCTTGCGGATCCATTGTTTTCGAAAACGTACAGCATGAAAGTAAGACAGTGATTAGAGCGGAACACTCCCTGGCAGTGGAGGGTGGCGCGCCGGTAAGGCTAGCCGCATTTCCCCGCTGGCCTTTATTCGAGTCTGATGAGATTGAGGCAGTCAGCGCAGTTCTTGCGTCAGGTCGTGTGAATTACTGGACAGGGGAAGAATGCCTCCGTTTCGAGGAAAAGTTTGCGAGTGCTGTCGGAGTTTCTCATGCCATTACCTTGGCCAACGGCACCCTGGCGCTGGAACTGGCGCTCCGCGCGCTGGATGTTGGAGCGGGCGACGAGGTGATTGTACCTGCGCGAACCTTCATTGCCACGGCAAGCTGCGTGGTGGCGCGTGGGGCCGTGCCCGTAATTGCTGACGTTGATCTGGTAAGCCAAAATCTGACGGCAGACAGTGTGCGCGCGGTTCTGACTTCCCGCACCCGCGCCATCATCGTGGTGCATCTCGCCGGCTGGCCGTGCGATATGGATCCGATCATTGCCTTGGCACGCGAGTACGGCATCAAGATCGTCGAGGATTGTGCCCAGGCCCACGGCGCGACCTACAAGGGTAGGTCGGTGGGGAGCCTAGGCGATTGTGCTGCATATTCATTTTGCCAGGACAAGATCATGACTACCGGCGGAGAGGGTGGCATGCTGGTCATGGACGATACACGGCTCTGGGAGACGGCTTGGGCGTACAAGGACCACGGCAAGAGCCGCGACGCAGTATTTAAACGTGAGCATCCGCCGGGATTCCGCTGGCTCCACGAATCCTTCGGCAGCAATTACCGCATGACGGAACTGCAGGCTGCAATTGGCAGACTACAGCTCGGCAAGCTGCCGAACTGGCTGGCTACGCGACGGCGAAATGCGGCGATGCTGGATCACGGATTCGCAACTATCCCGGGGTTGCGGATCGCCCGTCCCTCGGAGGGGATAGGCCATGCCTATTACAAGTATTACGCTTTCGCGGAATTCGCTGCACTGGCGCCGGGTTGGGACGCGACACGCATCAACGAAGCCATCAACGCCGAGGGAGTACCCTGTTACTCAGGCAGTTGCGCGGAGATTTATCGAGAGCACGCTTTTACAGACCGCGGCTGGGGTCCGGCGCAGCGATTGCCCACGGCGCGACAACTTGGTGAAACCAGCCTGATGTTCTTGGTTCATCCCACTCTTGGCGAGAGCGAGATGGCTGACACGGTGGCTGCAGTAGCAAAGGTGATGCGGGTCGCCACGCGATGAGGCTTCTAGCCAGGCATCTCGTCGTTTTATCTCACGATCTGGCCGTTGCTGCCGCATCGTGGGTTCTTGCGTACTGGCTGCGCTTCAATCTAGAAATTCCCGCGCCTTACTTCCGCGGCATGCTCGCCAGCCTGGTCTGGATGCTGCCGGTGCATGCCGGGGTCTTCATTTCGCTCGGGGTGTATCGCGGGATGTGGCGCTATGTCAGCGTCAAGGATTTACAGCGGATCGTGCTGGCGGTGTCGCTGGCTGCTGTGGGAGTGGGCGCCTGCGTGTTCATGCTCCAGCTGGGAGATTTGCCACGTTCAGTCTTGATCCTGCAGCCCCTGCTGCTGATCATGGCAATGGGCGGAACGCGTTTCGCCTACCGGGCCTGGCGCGAGCATCAGCTCTACGGCCGCGTGGGGATCGAGGGCGAGCCGGTGTTGATCATGGGCGCCGGCGACGCTGCCATGATGCTGTTGCGCGATTTGAAGCGCAGCCAGGAATGGCGTGTGGTGGGACTACTCGATGACGAAGGGGGCAAACGCGGCAGGTCGCTTGATGGTGTCCCGGTACTCGGTGGCATCGGTGAGGTGGCCGAGCACGTCTTGCGGCTGCAGGTTAAGAACGTCATTATTGCCATGCCATCTGCCGTTGCAGGTGCCCGCCGACGCGCGGCCGAGGCAGCGACTGCGGCAGGCACATCAGTTCTGACAGTACCTGCAATTGACGATCTGTTATCCGGTCGGGTTTCCATATCTCATTTGCGGAAGGTAGAACTGGAAGATCTGCTTGGTCGCGAAGTGGTTAGTCTTGATTGTGAAGGGCTGCATAAGCTGTTCGGCGGCAGGACCGTACTGATCACTGGCGCGGGGGGGTCGATCGGATCAGAAATGGCACGCCAGATAGCGCGTTTCGAGCCAAAACTGCTGGTGCTGTACGAGTTGTCAGAGTTCGCCCTCTATCAGATTGAGCAGGAATTTTCCCTGCGGCTTCCTGAGATACCGATTGCTTGTGTGGTGGGGGACGTAAAAGATGCGGCACGCATCGAGACCCTGTTCGCGCGTTATCGTCCGGAAATGGTGTTCCATGCGGCAGCCTACAAGCATGTGCCATTGATGGAAAACGAGAACGCATGGGAAGCGGTGCGCAACAATGTGCTTGGTACGCTACGTGTAGCAGAGGCTGCACGAAACTACGGAACTGCGGAGTTTGTCTTCATCTCCACAGATAAGGCAGTGAATCCGACCAACGTCATGGGAACGACAAAGCGCATCGCCGAGATGGTATGCCAGGGATTGCAGCAGCCGGGCGGTACTCGTTTCGTGATGGTGCGTTTCGGCAATGTACTGGGCAGCAACGGCAGCGTGATCCCGAAGTTTCGCGAGCAGATCGCACGCGGCGGGCCAGTAACGGTGACGCATCCCGATATCGTGCGCTATTTCATGTCCATCCCCGAGGCCGCGCAATTGGTACTTCAAGCTGGCCTGATGGGAAAGGGCGGCGAGATCTTCGTGCTCGACATGGGTGAGCCGGTGAAGATCGTCGATCTGGCGCGCGATATGATCCGGCTCTCCGGCTTCACGGACGAGGAGATCCGGATCGTTTTCACAGGCCTGCGCCCGGGCGAGAAGCTCTACGAGGAGTTGCTCGCCGACGGTGAGCATACCCTGCCGACGCCGCACCCAAAGCTGCGCATCGCGCGGGCGCAGGCTGCAATTTTTGACGACGCCTTGGAAGAATTGCGGGGTTGGCTCGAGGGTACGTCCCAGGACGAGCAAGCTGTCAAGAGGCGGTTGTCGCAACTCGTGCCGGAATATCAACTCTTCGTTAAAACCTGATTTTCGTGGCTACTTTCGCCATCGGCGACATCCAGGGCTGCTTCGATTCCTTCCGCCGCCTGCTCGACCTGATCCGCTTCGATCCGGCGCGCGACCGCCTCTGGCTGGTCGGCGACCTGGTCAATCGCGGGGCGCACTCGCTGGAGACGCTGCGCTTCGTCAAGGGGCTGGGCGAAGCGGCCATCACCGTGCTGGGCAATCACGATCTGCATCTCGTCATGCTGGCGGAGGGGTGCTCGAAGAAGCGGCAGGACGACACGCTGGATGCCGTGCTCTGTGCGCCGGATCGCGAGGAGCTGCTCGACTGGCTGCGCCACCGCCCCATGATGCATGTCGAGGACGGCCATGTATTGGTGCATGCCGGCCTTTTGCCACAATGGACGGTGGCCAAGGCGCGCAAGCTGGCCGGCGAGGTGGAGGCGGCGCTGCGGGTCGAGAACTACCGCGAGTTCCTGGCCAATATGTGGGGCAGCGAACCGCCGTACTGGCGCGACCGACTTTTCGGCTGGCCGCGCCTGCGGGTGATCGTGAATGCCATGACGCGGATGCGCTTCTGTTCGGCGGACGGGGTGATGGAATTCAAGTCCAAGGGGGAGGCGACCGATGCGCCGGCGGGCTACCTGCCCTGGTTCGCCGTGCCCGGCCGCCGCAGCACCGACCACGTGCTGGTGACAGGCCACTGGTCGGCGCTGGGCCTGAAGATCGAGCCGAACCTGCTGGCGCTGGATTCGGGCTGCCTGTGGGGGCGCCACCTGACCGCCCTGCGGCTGCCCGACCGCAAGGTGTACCAGGTCGATTGCTCGGGGGAGGACGTCAGCTAGCTAGTGGGTGACGCGCGAAGCGCCGCTGCCCCTGAGCACGCGGACGCGTTCGCCGGGGTGGAAAGTCTCGTCGGCCTCCTGGGTGACGGCGATCAGTTCGCCGCTGTCGAGCTTGACGGTGATCTCCAGTCCTTCCTTCTTGGTGACCTGTTCCTCGACGGCCGAGCCGGCCACGCCGCCGATCACGGCGCCGACGATGGCGCCGGCGGTCGAGCCGCGGCCGCGGCCGATGTTGCTGCCGGCCAGGCCGCCCAGGCCGGCGCCGGCGACCGCGCCCACCGGCGACTTGGTGCCTTCGATGGTGACGCGGCGCACGCTTTCCACCACGCCCAGCCGCACCGACATTTCCTGCCGCGCCTGGCGCCGCTCGTAGGCGCTGCCGGATTGGCTGGAGGCGCAGCCGCCAAGGACGGCGGCTGCGGCGAGGGCAAGGGCGAGCGGCAAGCGATTCATTCGATTTCCTACCAAAGTGAGTGTCCGAACGCGGCCTGGTAGCGCTCGGCGATCTGCTCCCGCGCCGTCTTGTGGTTCTGGCCGCCGCGGTGGGCGATCTTGATGGACCCCATCAGCGAAGCCAGGCGCCCCGCCTTGTCCCAGCCCATGCCGCCGGCGATGCCATACAGCAGGCCGGCGCGGAAGGCATCGCCGCAGCCGGTTGGGTCAATAAGTTCATCCGGCTTAACGCTGGGGATGTCCAGACGTTGACCCTCGGCGTGGATCTGCGCGCCGTCGGCCCCCAGCGTGACGATCAGCGCGCGCACCATGCCGGCGAGTTCCGCGATGGGGCGCCCGGTCTTGTCCGCCAACAGCCTGGCTTCGTAGTCGTTGACGCAGCAATAGTCGGCCAGCTGCAGGAAGTCGAGCAGCTCTTCGCCGTTGAACAGCGGCAGGCCCTGGCCGGGATCGAAGATGAAGGGGACGCCCGCATCGTGGAATTCCTGGGCGTGCTGCATCATGCCCTCACGGCCGTCGGGCGCGACGATGCCGATAGTCAGTCCCTGCGCATCGGCGACATGGTTGAGGTGCGAGTAGTTCATCGCCCCCGGATGGAAGGCGGTGATCTGGTTGTCGTCGAGGTCGGTGGTGATGAAGGCCTGGGCGGTGAAGGTCGAGGGCACTTCCTGGACGTGGCTGCGGTCGAGCCCCAGCCGCTCCAGGCGCTGCAGGTAGGGGCCGCTGTCCTCGCCGACGGTGGCCATGATGAGCGGCTCGCCGCCGAGCAGCCGCAGGCTGTAGGCGATGTTCCCCGCGCAGCCGCCGTATTCGCGCCGCATGTCCGGCACGTGGAAGGCGACGTTGAGGATGTGCAGCTGGTCGGGCAGGATGTGGTTCTTGAAGCGGTCGTGGAACACCATGATGGTGTCGTAGGCCATCGAGCCGCAGATCAGCGTCCTCATTGCGCGGGGATCCTTCCGGTTATTTTTTCAGGGCGGCGAGAGCCGCGTCGTAGTCGGGCTCCTGCTTGATCTCGGGAACCAGCTCGGTGTAGGTCACCTTGTCGTTCTCGTCGATGACGAGCACCGCCCGGGCGGTGACGCCGGCCAGCGGCCCGTCTTCGATGCCGACGCCGTAGGATTTCATGAACTCCCGGCCGCGCATGGTGGACAGCGACACCACGTTCTTCAGCCCCTCGGTTTCGCAGAAGCGCTTCATGGCGAAGGGCAGGTCGGCCGAGATCACCAGCACCACGGTGTTGGGCAGGCCGCCGGCCTGCTCGTTGAACTTGCGGGTCGAGGTGGCGCACACCGGGGTGTCCAGGCTCGGCACGATGTTGAGCACCTTGCGCTTGCCGGCGAAGTCCTTCAGGCCCAGGTCGCGCAGGTCGGCGGCGACCAGCGAAAAGGCCGGGGCGGCGCTGCCGGGCTTGGGCATCTCGCCGCTCAGGTGGATGGGGTTGCCGCCGAGGGTTACGGTCGTCATGTTGTGGTCTCCTTGTTGAGGTGGTCAGGGGTAGAACAGGTAAAGCCGGTAGCCGCTGGCGCCGGTCTCGCCGGGGTCCAGCCACAGATTGACCGCCAGGTCGCCGTTGGCGGCAAAGCCGCCGCGGGCGTCCACGCCTTGCGCCAGGTAGTCTTCCGGAGCCAGGACCTTGCGCAGCACGGGTTGGTCTCGCGTGTCGGTCAGGGTCAGTTCCAGGTGGGGGTAGGCCTGAACGAAGGGTGCGCGGTTCTTCAGCGTCGCCGCCAGCACCAGCATTGTTTTCTGTTGCGGGTCGGGATGCAAGTCCGAAGTCTCGATGCCGACCAGATCGGCCTTGCGCGGCAGGGGGATGTCGCATTCGAGCACGGCGCACATCTCCTCCAGCAGCGGAACCAGGTCCGGCTGGGAAACCGACAATTCGGCCCGGAATAGATAGGCAGCCTGCAAAACCAGCAGGGCGATCCCGGCAAGGCCGGCAAAACTCCAGGCCAGCTTGGGTCCGCGCCGGACCGCTGCCGCTTCGGGCACGGCCTCCATCTGGATTTCCGGCTCGGAGACGGCTGGAGGCTCGGTCTCGGCTTCGATAGGGGTTTGCGGCGGTTCGGCAGGAGGGGGTTCCGGCGCGGCGCTTTCCGCTTCCATCTGGGCGCGGGACAGGTCCTCGAGCGATTCCAGGGCGTTGAACACCGAGTCGCAGTGGCCGCAGCGCACCTTGCCGGCGCGGGCCTTGAGCTGATCCGGGGTAACCCGGAAGGCGGTGCTGCAGGTCGGGCAATGCGTGGTCAGCACGGGCGCAAGCCTTCCAGCAGCACCCATCCCTCCCGCTCGGCCTGCACGGCCAGGTCGAAAGCCGGCGCATAGGCCGCGCGCACCTGCTCCGCCTGGGTTGCCAGGATGCCGGAGAGGGCAATCCGGCCGCCCGGCCGGGTGCGCGCGGCGAGCAGCGGGGCCAGGACGCAAAGCGGATTGGTGAGGATGTTGGCGACCACGATGTCGAATTGCATGTCGAGAGGCTGGCTGGAATGGACGAGCTGCACGGCTGTGCCGTTGCGTTCGGCGTTGCCGGCCGCGGCCAGCAGGGCATTCCGGTCGATATCCACGCCGGTGACGCCGGCGGCCCCCAGCCTGGCTGACGCGATGGCTAATATACCCGAACCGCAGCCGTAATCGAGCACGCTGGCGCCGGGGCGGAGGTGGTCGCACAGCCACTCCAGGCAGAGCCGAGTGGTCGGGTGGCTGCCGGTGCCGAAGGCCAGTCCGGGGTCCAGTTCCAGGCTGATCGCGGCCGGATCCGGCGCCCGATGCCAGGAGGGGACGATCCAAAGCCGTTCATTGATGCGGATCGGCTCGAACTGGGACTGGGTCAGGCGCACCCAGTCCTGCTCGGCGACTTCGCTCACCTCGTAGCGGGGCGTGCCGGCCAGTCCGGCCTGGCCGGCCGCGGCGGCGGCAATCAGCGGGATGTCGGCATGCTTCTCGAAGAGCGCGACGACGCGGCTCCTGGCCCAAAGGGGTACCGGCGAGCTGCCCGGCTCGCCGAACTGCGGCGTTTCGCGCTCGGTGCCGGCATCGGCGTCCTCCACCCCGACCGAGAGGGCGCCCAGCGCCAACAGGGCCTCGGACAGGGCCTCGACATGGGCGGCCTCGGCGGCGAACGCGACGGAGAGCCACATGAGGGCTTACTTACCCTTGGCGGCCTCGCCCTTGGCGGCCAGCTTCTGCTCCAGGTAATGGATGCTGGTGCCGCCCTTGATGAAGCGATGGTCGTGCATCAGCTCCTGGTGCAGCGGGATGTTGGTCTTGATGCCCTCGACCACCATTTCCGAGAGGGCGATGCGCATGCGGCGGATGGCCTGGT
>WBZP01007046.1_pt1 | contig 10942 bp, 7 predicted proteins | sample 5204301 | NCBI WGS metagenome assembly WBZP01 (sample SAMN12412401, study PRJNA552823) | activated sludge metagenome | isolation source: activated sludge from nitrification reactor of wastewater treatment plant... | place: USA: Pennsylvania | collected 2017
GCCACCATCTGTAGACTTGTAAATGGATTCCAGATTCAAAGTCTGTGCATTGGTGTATTGAACATACACAACATCCGGATCGCTTTCGGCCAGACAAATGCCCATTCTGGTAAAACTTCCCTGTGGCAACCCATTGGATAAAATCTGCCAATTCTTGCCGCCATCGATTGTTTTGTAAACCCTGGCATCGGGTCCCGAAACCAATGATTTTTTATAATTGCGAACCCTGTTCCATCCTACAGCATAAAGGATTTGTTCGTTTTCCGGGTGGATGATAATTTCGGAAACACCCGTACTGTCATTGATCAATAATGACTGATTCCATGTAATGCCGCCATCTGTACTTTTATATACTCCCTTATCATTATGTTTAAAAAACGGTGCACCCATGGCAGCTGCATAGACTGTATTGGGGGCATTTTTATGAACCAAAATTCTGGATATGATTCGGGTCTCATCCAGACCCATGTATTTCCAGGTAGATCCGGCGTCTGTACTCTTATACAAACCACCACCGGCACGAGGGTAGCCGGATACATTGGGATCTCCGGTACCTACATATACAACATTCGGATTGACCGGGTCAATACAAATACTTCCAATGCTTTGCCATATCTGATTGTCAAAAATAGGCGACCAATCTCGTCCTCCATTGGTGGTTTTCCATAGACCCCCGTCTGCAAAACCGACGTACAGGATATCTTTATCAGTAGGATGCATGGCAATCGTATTGATACGCGCACCTATATTGGCAGGTCCTTCCAGCTTCCAGCTTCCGTCTGTCCTTTGGCCGGCCTGCATTTTTATCAGGGCTGAACGATGGGCGGCTTCCATGGCCTGGTAATCCGGAGTTTTGTCTGGAAAATGTTTGGCCAGGAACAAGGTTTCTGCTGGTTCAAACTTTAATGGAGACGTTTCCACTTTTCTCAATTGCTTGCAGGAAAGCAATAAGCCACAGAAAACCACAAAGGCAATAAATGATCTCATACGATGATTGTGTAAGATAAAGATAGAAAAATTGATGGGCTTGATTGGGAAAACCGGCTGAATGGTCGTGAAAAACAACAGCACAAGGAATTAATTGGATGTATCAGGCTCCATGCTTAAATATTGAATTTTCCACCCATCCGCATATTTGTACCATACAATTCGAAACTTACCGTTGTTCTTCTTTTTAAAACCATTCATAATGAGTTCCTGATTAAATTTACCCATATGGTTCGCTAAAGAAGGTGTAACGGAAATTTTGTCTGTAAACATGGAAAAGTCAATGATCTCATTTCTTAAATACGAGGTTAGGCCCATTCTGATTTCATGTCGTGTCTTTGCATTGCCATAAGCGCCGTCAGGGCCAAACATATCCAGCAGTCCTTCAATATCCTTGCTTTTTATGGCAGCTTCATAAGCAACCAGCTTTTGCTGCAATAGGGCTTTGATTTCTTCATCCGATTGTACAGGCGAAAAGATCAGAAGCAACGAGAAAAGCAATGCAGTATAAGACATATTCAATTTTTTCCCAAAAATACCCCTTTTCCGTAAAAAAAGAAAGGCCGGAACATGTCCGGCCTATCACTCTCAAATCGGTTTTATCTAGGATGGTAGTTGTTATCAGTTAAGTCGAAGGAGTTTTTTAATTTCTTTTCTCTCTCCTGTGGCAATGTGTAGGAAGAAAACGCCTCTTTTATCACCCAATTGCTCACGGTCAATACGCAACTGGTTTACCCCTGCGCTACAGTGCCTTACCTGGTTATAGATAAGTATTCCTGAGTTGTCATAGATGGCTATTTCCACTTTTCCTTCATCTGCTATAAAAAATTTAACCTCTGTATATTCTGCAAATGGATTAGGTGTATTTTGATTTACCGTTAAAGCTTCCATTTCGTCATGAATACGAAGGTTGAGATAGCTCTGTTTAACCTGGCCATCAACAATGTAATCTTCAAATTCAGGAATACCAAGCCCAACTGCTTTCGACAATTTTCCACTTTCGATGGTTTTGAGCTGAAGGGTAAATAAAACCGCTCCCGCTCTCAATTGCTGGGTCCTCGATTCAACGTGTGCTATGTAAAGCCTTCCTGTCTGTACATCGTACCTGTATTCATCTTTAGCCAATGCAATTCCTTCTTCGAGGATGCCTGCAAATTCCACCGTTTTGTTGTCCAGCTGAAATCCTGTCTGCAATGCCAGCATGTTGGTTTCCTGATCCAGGTAAACAGGTACATTCACAAATCTTCCTGCTTCAAAATATTGATCTTTAATGACCAGATCGCTGTATTCTTTGCTTCTGGAAGATGCAATCGTTCCCGCCACATTGCTTACTGTACCATTCACATCACCTGTTTTTATGGCAACAAAATCATTGTTGAGCATATTGACATCCATTTGATTCAGGTCCATGTATTCTTCAAATGGCCAAGGCTGTGTGGGATCAGAGAAGACAAATGACTTAGGAACAAATCGCCATGAAGTATTTCCTGCAATCGAAGTTTCCAACCCAAGGATGATTTTCCTTAATGCCACTAAATCAGATGCAGTGATGCGTTGATCGTTGTTGGCATCCGACGCAATGATTTTATAAGGAGAAGCCAATTTGGCAGAACCCAGGATGTGTCTTTGAATCATCACAAGATCTATCGTAGAAATTCCATTTGGCCAATCGTCATTTTTCTCCGGCTTCAATTGATAATCATGGGCCTCGGCTACATTTTCAATTAAAAAGTTACCTGTTTCATCGGTTTCATCCTGCATGGTATTCACCGGATCAATAAGATTTACCATTACACCTTTTACAATGGCTTGCTCTTCGGTAGTAATTCTGCCTGCCACAGACAAACCCGGAATGTTGCCTCCTGTATTATTAGGACAAAGATCTTTGTTATCAGTGACCTTAATAAAGGTGTTGCATTTGGCCTGATTGCCATCATTGTCTGTAACCCACATGCTTAGATTGTAGTTTCCTAGATTGGCACAGGTCAGGGTAAAGCTTGTATTGTTTACATTGCTGGAAAAAGAATATTTAAGTTGTGATTCCGGCGTACAATTATCATAACTGTGATTATTAAAATCCTTGGCCCATACCACCGCTGTGCCGCCTGTACCGTTGTCTTCCAGGTTGGTAGACAGGCCAAACAGACAAACAGGTGTAGGTGCCTTACATTCTTTAACCGTAACCAGGTACGAACAGTCGGTGAAATTGCCACATCTGTCTTCAACCCTCCAGGTAATTTTGTGGATTCCTCTTGGCATTCTGATGGCAAAGCTATCGTCTTCGGCTGCATAGTCCTGACTTCCGTTGTTGCCTACATCTATTTTATAATCATAAACCAGATCAGCTGCCTTTGTGCAATCGTCTGTGGCATGTGCACCAATTTTTACAACCGCATCGCATTCTGCATTCACTGCGCAAACTGTCCTGTCTGCACAAGACGAGGTAAACACCGGTTTTACATTATTGATCAAATGTATGTTTTGAACATGCTCCCATACTCCGGTAGTTGTATTGGGTACGTATTGCGCCCAGTCTATTACCTTCCATTTTCTTCTAATATATACACAACCGGAAGTGGGATCATCAAAAACCTGATCTTTAAACGAAGCGGCAGGAATGGTACAAATATCATCGTAATCAATCACAGGACTACCTGTAAGTGAAGTGTCCGGTGGGATCGACGTGCAATCGGTATAACTGGTATCAGCCGGCCAGTGTATATCGTCAATGGTAAGTGGATCTGCATCAACTATGGTAATGATCTGCTGGATTTCCAGAGAGTTGCCTCCACCGTCCGTTACAACAAATCTCCTGATGATGTTGCCATTGTTGTGCGGGCCTCTTTGATCCAAAGGCGCCAGTTCATTGAGCACAAGGCTGCCCGGACAGTTGTCATTTACCCAACCGTCGTATTTGGGTCCCACAAAAAGCGGATCGTTTATTTCTATCTCTGATCGATCATTGACATTAAATACTATGGTTCCAAATTCTTCGAGATCAGCCAGGTTGATATTGTAATCACAGCTGATGGTTATATTGGGAAGAGGTTCTTCCAAAACCGGCTTCAATTTATCTTTTACGGTTATGGCCACCATACAAGTGCTTGAATTGCCTGCCGCATCTGTAACCCTGACCATTACTTGTCTTGTGAGATTTACGTCTGCACAACAGAATCTAACGGTATCCAACCACTGTGTTGCATTGGCAGCACAAACAGTCTCCATCCTTCTGGCCTTTATGGTCAAATTGGAAGGACAGTTGTCTGAAGTACTTTGAACCAGAGAGAGTGCTGTTTTATAGTTGTCTCCATAACTCAGGTTCACATCAAGGGGGCCTTTGCATACAAGATTGGGTGACTCATCATCCACTACCGTAATTTGTTGTATTTGAGTGGAGGTATTGCCACATGCATCTGTTGCTGTCCAGGTAATAAGGGTTGAACCTACCTGGAAAACATTGCCCGCAGGATTTCTTACCAGGTTCGTGCCCATGGCACAATTATCCGTTACTACAGGATTAAGAATGTTTACCACAGCCTGACAAACACCATTGTCGGTTCCCACTGTCACATCCGCCGGGTCAGCAAGGTTTGGAGGTGTAGTATCATTGAGTGTAATATTTTGTTGACAGCTGGCGGCATTGCCACTCTGATCGCTGACAAAATAAGTACGCACCATTGTTCTTGGACAATTGCCTGTTGCCGGACTGTCGATAAAAGTAACACTGGTCGGATTGATGGCACAATTGTCAGTGGCCAAGCCACCCTGATTGGTAAATTGGGTGTAGTTGGCAGCAGCTGCCGGTGCCGTACATTCTACTGTCACATTCATAGGACACCTCAATACCGGTGGTATACTATCGATCACAATTACTTGTTTGGTGCAGGTAAATGTGTCATTGCAAGCCGTGATAAGTGTGAATTTTACCAACGTAGTTCCCAATGGATAGGTATTGTTGAGCGGAGCATTGTTGTAGAAAGTATCTATTTCACAATTGCTGTTTAATGAAATAGGAAGGAATGTAGTGCCGGTACAAAGTCCCGGACTGGTATTCACAGAGATCGCCGGACCACAATTGAGCCCATTTGCATCTTTGACAACAAAAAACTGCGTACAGGTATCTGCATTGCCAAACCAATCTTCGAGTCTGTATCTGCGGGCAATGGTTCTATTGCAGCCTACCATAGTGGTATCATCTCCTATCCATGAAAAAAATGATTCAGGAACAAATACACTGAATGTTTCATCACTCAAATCACCGCCGGCAGCTTCAAACTCAGCAATGCTGCCAAAAGGAGCAGGCACTGAAGACAAATCACATACCGTATCCGGCAGCGGACAATATAGCTGCGGAGGCAGAGTGTCTTGTATACTAATTAGAATTTTACAATTGAGACTATCCCCACAATCGTCCTTTGCCGTAAGTACAATGCAGGTGGGTGGGTCAAACAAATCATTTAATCCATACACCAGTGAATCGGGTTCGCGTCTGGTGCTATCATACAAAAAGAATGAAAGGGGTTCACAGGCAGGTGTAGTAGATGCTGAATTGTACAACTCTGTAGCTCTGATCACAATACCCATTGAGGTTACATCATAGAAAAATACCGTATCGGTTTTACACTCCAATTCCACAGAATGATCAATGGTCAAACTTGTTGTTTGAGCATCATTACTTCCATCGTTGGTATTGGTGCAATTGTTGAAATCATTGGCATTAACCGTTGTGATAGCTGCCACATTGGTGACAGTCTGCCCTACTACTGTTACAAGAATATCACCATTTGCTCCCGCATTTAAAACGACATTGTTGTAACCATACAAAGAATTGTCGATGGCACTGTAGGTCCAGTTGAAAGATCCTCCCAGTCCCATCGCAGAAACCGCCATAGCTCCATTCTGTGGTACATATTGATCCGAAGCAGGCATGGATATAACCACTTCAAGACAACCGGGTGCCAATGATCCACCACCCACCATGTTGGTAGGATTAATGGAAATATGGGCTGTCAGCAAAGAAGTTTCTCCTACCTGTATGACAGATGGACTAAAAGAAGCACTGTTGACTACAAAGTCGATTTGTGCATTGATGTTTTGCTTGCCAAATAGCAAGATTAAAACCACTGCCAGTGACTGTAAGCATGTAGTTACATACGCAGCACACTGCATAAAAATCGGTTTCTTCATGGGATAAAGGTTTAAATCCAAAATATAATCGGTCGTTGTTTTGGGATGGGACCTGGATTTACCAATCTTTTGAAAGCACTTTTGCTTCGAAAGACAAAAATAGATTTTCAATTACATATTAAAGAAATATTTAATATATAATTCATTAATTTTTATTTTATTATATTTTAATGGCTGAATTTGTGTAGTTTATATATTTATATTTAATCTTATGTGTATCTTATAAAGTAATTTTAACCCACATTATTACTATGTATTGTCTACCCTTAGTCCCTGAAATCTATATAAGGACTAAGTTTTTCCCATTCCTCCTCATCAAAGAGTCGGGAAGCTTTTACGTCCTCCCCTCCTTTGAAAATTCCCTTGTTTCTCTTGTACCTGATCAGTATCGATGCTTTCTTTCTGCCTATATATGGGTGCCGTGCCAAACGATCTTCATCGCAAAAATTGATGGCGATCTTTTCTACATCATTGGCATCCACTTTTAAAAGATGGTTGATGTTCAGATAAGTCTCAGGCTTTAGTCCATATACCTCTTCCAATTGGCCAATATGGCAAAAGCCACCTAATCTTTCACGATATTTTACAATTCGGGAGGCGAGGCGTTCACCTATACCTTTGATCAATTGCCATTCAAAACTATCGGCTTTATTGATATCCAAATATTTGATTTTTACAATGGGTATGTGGGCTTGTTCTTTTATGTTGTCTTTATTTACAACCTTATCTTCTTTTGAAATTCCTGATGGAAACTCTTCCCCTTTCTGCCTTTCCTGAGAAAAAACCAAAAGAGTATCTAAGACCTCCTTGTATTTTTCCATGCCGTAGACTTTATAAAATTGCTGTTGGTTTTTAAAGATGGCCCCACGCGATCTGTATTTTTCAAACACCCGTATTGTCTTTTTATCAACTCCCAGCAAGCCGAGGCTATCTGCGTTAATGGTATTGGGATCAAATTTAAAGGCAATTCGAACGTTTTTGGTTTTCTTACTAACGTCCATAACTCCAAACACCTTTGGGCTTACCGTTGCTTTCCATTGAGGGGCCGTTTCTGTCTGAATTACATCCCCGATCGGCAGTACTTTGGGTTTGGAAAATCGGGCAATGGAATACAGCATAGCCAAAAAAGAAAATGCCATCAAAGCAAATATTAAAAGGGATTTCCTCTCCTGGCGAGTAAAATACATGTTGCTATTATTTTTCATTGTGCAATAGGTTAAAAGGTTTTTTCAATATCAATGCTCCGTTTTCTTCTACCGAATAATAAAGGTGTCCATGCCATTCGAGGTAATTCTTCCATTCAACCAATCTTTTCCCTTTTACCGAAGAATCAAGAATAACAGGAGCACAATGGGGCAATGCGTTTCCGGTTGGCCATGTCTTTTCCGAAACAATGTAAATATGAGGAATCAGGGATGTATGCGCTGATGCCTGATCTCGCAACCATTCAAAGCTGAAATCACCTAATGTGAAGGATTGGGTATAAAATTGATTGCCATCCAGCATCAACGACTTACGATTGCCGCTCATGTAGATTACATTTTCTATTCCCGATATATTTCTGTGGTGTTTGTATAAGTTTTCAGCCTGGGCAGTCAATGCCAGTGAATCGCCGTAGGATATGCAGTATCTGCCTGCAAACACATCCAGCAGCGGTTTGTGTTTATGCTCATAAAAAGTTAAGGCAAGCTGTTCATTCTGTTGGATGCCGGAAATAAATGAAAGAGACACTGCCATAAATAAGGTACTCAGCATTAGCAGCAAGGCCCTGAATGATCTCAATTTAGCAAACCACATCAAAGCTGCCAGACTTACGTGCAACAAAACAAACTGCGCTTCACTCAAATAATAAGGCCCTATACTGGCAAAAGGAAGTGATTCTATCCACTGAACCGATTGAATAAAAAATGTAAAAAGATAATTCAGCACCGGCGCTATCCAATCATTGAGCTCAGAATATACAAATTCCAAACTGATGAGCAAAAGGCCGCATTTCAGAGCTAAGGCGGATACCCATACAGGAATAAAACCTGCTATGACAAAGTAAGTTGGAAATTGATGAAATAAAAAAATTGTTAACGGCGCCACCAAAATCTGAGCAGCCAGAGAAGCCGCAACGAACTGCCAAACCCAAAGTGAAAAGCGGTCTGGTGGCAGCCACCATTTTTCAATGATGGGTTGAAAAAACATCAAACTCAACAAAGCGAGATAAGAAAATAAAAAACCAACATTGAATAATTGCTGGCTATCATATACCAGCATTACAAGCGCACAAAATGCCATTACATTATAAGCCGACTGATGGTGCCTGTTTGTCTTACCCAATAAAATAAAACTAAACATAAGCGCTGATCTCACGATGGCAGATTCAGAACCGGTCATAAAGGAAAAAAACCATAAAATGATCAATACGATTACAAATGACAGCCAACCCGTCGCTTCCTTTTTGCGTTTGATTACTTTCACAAATCCAAGTAAAATATTGGCAATGATGGCCAGGTGCATGCCGGAAACTGCCAAAATATGCATGGTACCGGAAGTAGAAAATGTCTGATACAATTCTTTGTCAACTTCTTGTCTATATCCAAGGATCATGGCTTTGGCCACTGCTCTTTCATCTCCTTTCATGTATTTATCCAGTACGGCCAAACAGCGATTGCGTACATCGATCGACCATTGTTTGGGTAAAGGCAGTTGATGGTCATCCAAAATAAAATAATGACCCTGAGCATAGAGTTGATAACAGATGCCTTGCCTGCGCATGTAAAGAGCATAGTCAAAGGTTGCCGGATTGGTGTTGGTTTTCAGTTTTTGAATTTTGCCAATAACACATACTTTGTCGCCCGGTTTGGGTAATAGTTGGGATGCACTGTTTTTGCCAAAGGATACCAGCATTTTTTGTTCCGATTGGTTACACCTTCCCTGATCGCAAATCCATGTCGATGAAAGTATGGTTTTGAAATTTTTCCGGGGATTGGGATATTCTTCAACTACGCCGATAACAGCATTTAAATCAACACCACTTATGGCTGTTTTATTATTCTGTGATTCATTGGTATAATGGCTTACATAGTGCGCAAAGTAACCCAGAGAAAAGAAAATCAAGAGGATAAAATAGCCGGCTAAAAAGGGATAACGGAGTGATTGGGTATACAGGAAATCGTTGAGCCCTACCACCAATAATGCAATCAAAACCAAAAGAAGGAGAGGGATTGGCGCTAAAAGATCATTTTCTTCACATACAATGCCGGCAATCAGGGCAAGGCACGGCCTTACGAAAGGAAATAATCTCCAGGGAATCATAGCGTTAATTTGCGTTCAACGCAAAATTAAATCTATCTACCCCAAAACATCAAGTGAGGAAGGGTTAAATATCTCTTAAAGCGGACGCTGTGGGGAATTGTCTATTTCTTCCTTTTTTCTTTTTTTCCACCATACATAGCCCAGGATGCCAACCAGTAGATAGGGCATGGCCAGCATATACAAAATACCGGCATTAAGGGCTCTCCCTTCTGTGCCCCCATTCTTTAAATTGCTTTCAGCAGACATCTTACACATTGGGCACTGTCCATACAAGTCTGGCTGGAAAATAAATACCAGTAGCACCAGCATTAAGAGCACAGTGGCTAATTTCTTAAACTTAAATTGCTTTATGGGTAACATGGGTACAACATTAAGTAACACAATGGACCTGTTATGGCTACATACAACCAAACCGGATAAACATACACAGCCATTTTTTTATGTTTCTCTACCTGATTGGTATAGCCTCGTATGAAGGTAAGAAGAATAAAAGGCAATGACAAGCCAGCCAACACGATATGGCTTATCAGCAAGATAAAATATAAAGTTCTCGAGGGGCCTTCGAAACAATATTTAGTTTCAACCGTCGTGAAATGATAAAGTACATAACACAAGAGGAACAAGGCAGAAAATGTCATGGCTCCAAAAATAAAAAACCGGTGCTTTTCAATGTTCTTTTGTTTTACATACCACAAAGCCAGGATCAAACACAATGCCACGAGGGTATTGAGGATGGCATGGATAGGAGGTAAAAATGAAAAATCTACCCCCACCTCAATTTTTTCTCTTCTCATAAGACCCACCAAAATCAAAACAAGTGCAGATACTACATAAGCCAACCTGTTTAATTTTGTTGCTAAAGCCTGGTTAGGAACATTGTTATTACCTGAATCCATCTGATTTTTATTATTCTTTATAAAGAGGAAGTAAAACAGTTATGTGACCTGCTATTTTTTTTAAGTCATCTTTTGACTCTTGGTATTGCATCCTTACGAAGCCCAGTGTATCTAAAATCAAATAATGGCTTTGAGGGTACAATGCCTGAAACGAAGCTATTTTGGCACTGTCCAATTGAAAGTAATTTGGCGGCAAGGAAACAGACAAGGTTCTTTGCCTTTTGAGCAAATAGGTCGCCATGGCGGCTGTATCCAAGGTTCCCACCAATTGAAAACCCTTGGCATCTTTGAATTGATCGTAAAGGCTGATTTGATTTTGCTCTGCCCCTCTGATGCTTATTACCGTACATTTACCACGGGTGATGACCGCTTGATGCGATTGCGTCAGTGTATCCTTTAAGGGTTGGGATTGTCGAAGATCGTCTATAAGGCTTTTGCGAAAATTAAACCCACTTTTGAGATAGAGGTAAGAGCCAAAAGGCAGGCCCACCAATACAAACACTAGCAATATTCCGTTTAAATGTTTTCGCATTCCTTACTTACTTAAAAATAAACAAACTGTCGTTGTC
>WBZP01007047.1_pt1 | contig 10940 bp, 8 predicted proteins | sample 5204301 | NCBI WGS metagenome assembly WBZP01 (sample SAMN12412401, study PRJNA552823) | activated sludge metagenome | isolation source: activated sludge from nitrification reactor of wastewater treatment plant... | place: USA: Pennsylvania | collected 2017
TCCCAGCATCATCCCGCCCGTACAAAAATCGCTGATGATACAAGAGCGATTTTTCCACCCCTCGTCATTGATCTGGGCATTGAGCGAGAGTCGAATGCGTGGATATCGTCTGCGATCGCTTGTCATAACTTGTTTCTGGGGTAAGGGGGAGAGGAAGTCCAACCCAGGCTGGCTGGGTTCTCACCCGCCAGCGCCCGTGAAACAGGTACCCGTCTGGCGGGTTTCTGTTCCTGGATCCATGAGACTCGGGTGGCCCCTTGGAAAAATTCCATCGTTATACGGCTTCCATATAACATCCTGCTACCCCATGATCAATTATCCACCCTCTGCCTCGGCCCCAGGGAAGAGGGAAGAAGCTTGTTCTTTGGTCACCGATAATCAATAGATGTAGCACATATTTGTGAGGGATTCCTCATCGGATTCAACTGGAATGTGCTACCGGGATATCCGGCATGAAGCTTGCGCATGTCCGAATCTGCTTGAGCTTTCCTGAACAGGACGGATGCGCCGTCTGACCATCGGTGGCCGGGGTTGGCGCCAAACCCGCCTTGAATCCCAGCGCTTTGGCTTCGACCCTGATGTCGATAGGCGGCTCCGGGCAGGGGCAGGTTGGTTCGGTTTCGTGTTCTCAAAAAGAGAACAATCTGCCTAAGTAGATGCTGATTGTTCTCTATAAAAGAACGAAAACTAGCCATTTTTGCTCGATGCCCGGAACGACTTCGTGGGAAGAGAGATTTATTAGGTCTTTCTCTCCTCGGTGGATTCGGCGCCAAGGCCCCTGTCCTGACAATCAACCTCTAAATGGGGTTCAATATGTTCATGGAGACGCCTGTCGGTGAAGATCGGCTGGAACCTTCCCGCACCCCGGCAACAGCTGCGGCGGTGAAGGCCTGTTGGCCGGCCAACAAAACAGGATCGGCGGCTCAGACATACCTGTCCGGACACCAAAGGCTTTCCGACAACATTTCCCATCGCCCGAGCATCGACCTGGTACCTGAGCCTGTTATGAATTTGCCCACACAAAGTCTTGCCTGTTTTCTATCCTGGACTCTCCTGTTCATCCCCTGGCTGTACCCCCGGCCTCTGTCGGCGGCGGAACGTCCCTGGATCGAACTCAGTGACTGTCGTTATATCGAGCACGAGTACAACGACGGCGACAGCTTTCACCTCCAATGCGGTGAGCAGGCCTTTGTGGCCCGCCTCTATTTTGTCGATGCCCCGGAATCCAAGCTCAGATATACCGAACGCGTGCAGGAACAAAGCGAACATTTCGGCATTACCATCGACGAGGTCCTGCGGGGGGGACAGCAGGCGGCCCGGGTGGTGCGGGAGGCCCTGCAACACCCTTTCATCGTCTGGACCCGTTGGGCCCATGCCGGCGGCCAAAGCGGGGAGCCTCGTTATTACTGCTTTGTGGAGGTGGACGCGGAAGATCTGGCCAAACGACTGGTACGGCAGGGATGGGCCAGGACCAAGGGTATCAAAACCAAGGGACCCTCAGGGGATACCGCCGCCGTGACCCAGGAGGCCCTCTTTATCCTCGAACACCAGGCGCAACAGGCGAGACGGGGCCTCTGGGCCACCTCCGTTCCCGAGTTTCTACGGCAGCAGGCGCCGCCAGCGGATACCAAGCCCCCGGAGCCCGGAACCGACAAGGGATCCTGAGGCCGGCCCTGGATAGCATGACCCGGTGAAAAAATCTCCAAGCCGCTGCTTGGGTCAAGGTTGGTTCCAGGCCCATCCAAGCCGGCGGCTGGGCAGGTCGCCGAACCCCGCGTCATCAGAGTTCCGCATCCTTCCGGCGTTTTGCAACCCGTTCCAGAATTAGCGAAACTAGGCGGCTTGCCGAGAGGGTTTCGGGTCCGCCGAAACCGACTCCGGCCTCGGTTGGACGAGCAAAACGGCGGATCGCAGCGGAAAGACCCATGCCAAGCGTTTTTACCCCCAGATACTTTGAACTGGTGTTCTATCGCGCCTATGCGGGGCTCAGGTCGGAATCCTCGCGCAACTATCTGAGTTTTGCTTGGTGGATCATCGATCCTCTTATCTCCATGGGGGTCTATTACCTGGTCTTCGGGGTGATGTTCGGCGGCGGCATGCCGAATTTCGTCGCCTTTCTCTTGATCGGCCAGGTGATCTGGCAATGGTTCGGCTTCAGCGTCAACCACTGCATGGGCTCCATCTTCCAAGCCGGGGGGTTGATGAGTCAGGTGTATCTACCCAAACAGGTGTTCCCCCTGGTGGTGATCCTGATGGATACGGTCAAGTTTGTCCTCGTCTTTCTGCTGTTGCTGGTGTTTCTCTGGTCCTACGGCTTGCCGCCCACTCAGCACTACCTGGCGCTCCCCGCCTTGCTCCTGAGCCAGTTTCTGCTCAATACCGCCTTCGGGCTCTTCGTCGCCGCGCTGGTGCCCTTCATTCCGGATCTGCGATTTCTGTTCGAGGCGGCCCTGTTTCTGGCCTTCTTTCTTTCCGGCATCTTCTATTCGGTCACCTCGATGCCTGAACACTATGTCCATCTGTTCTATCTCAATCCCATGGTCAACCTCATCGACAGCTATCGGGCGGTGCTGATGTATCACCAATGGCCGAACTGGGAGCGTCTCGCCGTCGTCGCCGGGGTCTCCTGGCTCGCGATCCTGGGGATGGTTCTGTTCATCCGTACATTCGACCGACGTTATCCACGAATGGTGGAATCATGAACGCCGGCTATCGGGGCCAGCCGGTGGTAGAGGTCGAGCATGTCGCTGTGGTCTACAAACGCCGCCGCGGACTTTTTGCCCATGACAGCTTCGAGGCGCTGCGGGACGTCAGCTTCAACCTCTATCATGGTGAGTCTCTCGGCATCATCGGTCGCAACGGCGCCGGCAAGAGCACCCTGTTACGCTTGCTGGCGGGGATCCTGGAGCCGGATCGCGGGCGCCTGGTTACCGCTGGGCTGAAGACGGCGCTGCTGTCGCTCCAGGTCGGCTTCGACGGCAATCTCTCCGGGCGCTACAACGCCATTCTCAGCGGGATGCTGCTGGGTTTTGGCCGTCGTCACATCCTGGAGATCCTGCCCGAGATCATCGCCTTCGCCGAGTTGGAGGAGTTCATTGATCAGCCCTTGCGGACTTATTCCACCGGGATGCGGGCGCGTCTGGGATTTTCGGTGGCCTTCCACCTGGATCCCGACATCTTGCTGATCGACGAGGTGATCGCGGTGGGAGACGAAGCCTTTCGCAAGAAGTCCTATGAGGTCATGGAAGAGCGCATCAGGTCGGATCGCACCATCGTGCTGGTCTCCCACACCCCGGAGACCCTCAACAAACTCTGCAATCGGGTGGTCTGGATCGAAGACGGGGAGACCCGCCTGGAGGGGGAGGTAAAGGAGGTGTTGGCGGCGTATCAGGAGTATCTACAGCATCCGCCGGCGGTGATCCGGGCCAGGGGTCTATACCGGGAGGACTGAAATGCTTTCCCGTACCATCATCCTCTCCAGCCAAGATTGTCGATGGCCATAAATCATCATGCCAATGAATAGCAAAGGGGAACCGGGTCGACGACTGCTGGTTCTCGTTCTGGGGATGCATCGCTCCGGCACCAGTCTGATCACCAAGGCCGTAGAGGCGGCGGGCGCCGATCTGGGCGGAAATCTGATGCCGGCGGGGCCGGACAATCCCAAGGGGTTCTGGGAGGATATGGACGTCTACCGCCTGAACGAGGCGGTGTTCGAGGCCTTCAATATGCGTTGGGATACCCTGACCCTGCTGCCTTGCGCGGATTTCCATGCCCCCCGCCTCGGCCAACTCGCCAGGGAGGCCGCCGAACTCCTCAAGCAGCGCTTCACCGCCACCCGCGTCTATGCCGTCAAGGATCCCAGGTTGTGCCTGTTGCTGCCGTTCTGGCTGGAGGTGGCCGATGGGCTGGGTATCCAGTGTCGCTTCGTCGTGAGTGCGCGCGACCCGACCGAGGTAGCCGCCTCGCTGCAGAAACGCAATGGCTTCGATCTCGATCTGGGGCGGCGGCTCTGGTTGACCCATAACTATCTCATCCTGCGGCGATTGATCGATCGCCCCGAGCCCAAGGTCGTCGTCGCCTATAAAAGTATGCTTTCCCACCCGGAACAGGAGCTGGCGCGACTCAAGCCTTTCGTCCAGGAACGACGGCGGGGACGCCAAGGGGATGTAGCTGACTTTATCGCTGGGTTCGTCGATCCCGGCTTGTGCCACCATGACAGTTCAGAGATGGCTTCGCCGCTCTGGGATTCCAACATTACCGCCCTGCACCAATGTCTGCAGAAGATGGCCGTCGAGGGTTGGTCCGCGGATCTGGCGCGGGAGACCTTGCGGGGCTGGGACACGGATCGGCTGGAAGCAGAGAACTATTGGCTGCAATTGGCGTTGTTCCGCCGGGAACGGGAGGCCACGGAGAAGGCTCATAGCACCGAGCGGGAACGGTTGCGGCAGAGCGGGGAGGAACAGACGCGGCGGCTGGAGGAGGAACGACTGATCAGGGAACAGGAACGGCAACGTTGGGAACGGGAACGGACCGAGGCACGGGACTTCTTCGGCTCCCTGTTGCGGGACAAGGACGCCCAGTTGGAACGGGCGCTGGCGGAGGAAAAAAGATATTTCAGTTCGCTGTTGCAGGACAAGGACGCCCAGTTGGAACGCCTGGTTCAGGAATCCGCTCTGCGGCTGGTCGCCCTAGCCGAACAGCAGAGGAGCGAGATCCAGCAACTGCGACTGGCCCATGAAGGGCAAGTCGACGCCATGGTCCAGCAACAACGGGCAATGATCGAGGGCCACCAACGAGACCTGGGGAACCTGCACCACGTCATCGCCGGCTTGCAGGAGACCACGGGCCGGTATGCGCGGGACATCCAGGTGTTGCGCGACTGGCATCGACAGATCCAGGACAGCGCGCAACAGCTTTTCCGCTCCTTGCGTTGGCGGGTCGGCGCTATGCTCGCCCTTCCTTTCGCGAGACAACCCACCGCCCTCGATCATATCCTCAAGCTGGGTGAGGACTTCCGTTTCTGGACCGCCGGGCACGACGGCATCCCATTACCCACCGCCGTCCCAGCCGCGAGTGGGGAAGCGTCCCTAGCCACCTTGTTGCGGGCGATGCTCTCCCATCCAGGGAAGGTGCTCGACCTGGTCAGCGGGCAGAGGATCAAGAATTTTTGGATCACCCTGTTCCAGCAAGACGCTGAGACCCGGCGACTGATCTTCCGCTATTACATCGACCTCATTCGGGGTAGGGAGGTATCGCCAGTCCGGGAACCAGTGCCGGAGCCCGTGGCGAACGAACTCAGGGGTATCCTCCAGGTGCCCTGTGCCGCTGAACCCGTCCTCTCCATCATCATTCCAGTCTACAACCAATGGACCTATACCCGGGCGTGCCTCGAGTCCCTGGTGAGGGCCTGCCGGACGCCGACTTACGAGGTGATCCTGGCGGACGACCATTCCAGCGACGAGACCATCGACGCGGAGAGGCTCTGCCCGGGGCTGCGGGTGTTGCGCAGCCAAGAGAACCTGGGTTTTCTCCGCAACTGCAATCAGGCGGCGCAGCGGGCGAGGGGACAATTTCTGGTCTTTCTCAACAACGATACCCAGGTACGGGAGGGTTGGCTGGAATCCCTGTATCAGCTCATGCAGGGGGATGAGCGGATCGCCATCGCCGGCTCCAAGCTGGTCTATCCGGACGGGACACTCCAGGAGGCCGGCGGCATCCTCTGGAACGACGGCAGTGCCTGGAACTATGGTCGCCATGGTGATCCCGACGCCTCCGAGTACAACTACGTCAAGGAGGTGGACTATATCTCCGGCGCCAGCCTCATGGTGCGCCGGAGCTTCTGGGAGGAAGCCGGCGGCTTCGACGCGCGCTTCGCCCCGGCCTATTGCGAAGACTCGGACCTGGCCTTCGAGGCCCGTCGACGCGGCTATCGGGTGATGTATCAGCCGGCCTCGGAGGTAGTGCACTTCGAGGGCCAGTCCCACGGCCAGAGCCTCGAGGAGGGGATCAAACAGTATCAGGTGGTCAACGGCGAACGCTTTGTCGAGAAATGGGGCCAGATCCTCGCCGCCGAGCATTTTCCCAACGGCCGGCATGTGTTTCTCGCCCGCGACCGCAGCCGCGCCAAGCCTCACATGCTCTATGTCGATCACTATGTCCCCCATTTCGATCAGGACGCCGGTTCCCGCACCGCCTACCAGTATCTCAAGCTGTTCCGCGCCCTGGGTATCCAGGTGACCTTTCTCGGCGACAACTTTCACCGTCACGAGCCCTATACCTCGGCCCTGCAGGCGTTGGGGATCGAGGTGCTTTACGGGCCCGGCTATGCCGCCGATTGGAAGAACTGGTTTCAGGAGCGCGGCGAATACTTCGATTATGTCTTCCTCAATCGACCTCATATCGCCGAAAAATATATCGCCTGGATGCGCCGCCACTCCCCCGCCAAGATCTTCTACTACGGTCACGATCTCCATTTTCTGCGGGAACAGCGGCGCTTGGAGGTCGAACAGGATGAGGCCGTCGCCACCGCGGTCGAGCAGTGGAAGGCGCGGGAACTGCGACTGTGCGCCGAATCCGACGTCGTCTATTTCCCCTCACGGGTGGAGACCGAGCTGCTGAGTGGGTTGTTGCCCGGCAAGACCATCAAGACCATCCCCGCTTATATCTTCGATGAGGATCCCCCCCAGCGGTTGGACTTCGGGGATCGTAGCGGCCTTCTTTTCGTCGGTGGCTTCGGCCATCCGCCCAATGCCCAGGCGGTGCGCTATTTTCTTGCCGAGGTTTTCCCTCTCGTCCGCGCCGCCAACGACCGCATCCTTTTCCACGTGGTCGGCTCCAAGGTACCTAACTGGCTAAGCCGTGCCGTCGAGCCCAATCTTAAGGTTTGGGGCTATGTGAGCGACGCAAAACTGACCGAACTCTATCGGAGCGTACGCTTGGTGGTGGTCCCCCTGCTGTACGGCGCCGGTGTCAAGGGCAAGGTGATCGAGGCCCTCTACCACGGCGTGCCCGTGGTGACGACACCCATCGGGGCCGAGGGCCTGCCCGAGGCGGAGTCGGTGTTGCGGATCGCCGCTGGCCCCCAAGAACTCGCCCAGGCCGTACTGGAACTCTATGAGGTCGAACGCGAGTTGGCGGATTTCCCGGAACGCAGCCGAGCCTATATCCGCCGCTATTTCAGCACCCAGAGCGCCATGGCGGCGATCGCTGGGGATCTTGCCTTCGGATTGGAGACTTAAAGTATGGCGAGACCGATATTTCGGGCCAAGGCGCCGCTGAGGCTGGGGCTCGGCGGTGGCGGCAGCGATATCGTCGACTACTCCTCCCAGTTCGGCGGGGCGGTAATCAACGCCACCATCTCCATGTACGCCCATGCCACCCTGGAACCCCTCGACAACGGGCGCGTGGAGCTCTGTTGCGCCGACCGGGCCATCTCACGGACCTATGTCGCCGATGGGCCGCTCGAAGATGACAGGGATGGCGAGATGAAACTCTTGATAGGCGTCTATAACCGCATGATGCGGGACTATGCCGGCCAGCACCTGGCCTGCCGCTTGACGACCTATGTGGACGCCCCGCCAGGCTCCGGACTGGGTTCCTCCTCGACCCTGGTGGTCGCCATTATCGGCGTGTTCGCCGAATGGCTGCGGCTACCTCTGGGGGAATACGATATCGCCCGTCTGGCCTATGACATCGAGCGCGTCGATCTGGGTCTTTCCGGCGGCAAGCAGGACCAGTTCGCCGCCACCTTCGGCGGCTACAACTTCATGGAGTTCAATCGCGACGGCAGCGTCCTGGTCAATCCGTTGCGCATCAAGGACAGCATCAGATCCGAGCTGGAACATTGCCTGCTGTTGCTGAACACCACCGTCAGCCGTGATTCCGCCCACATCATCGACACCCAGAAACAGGCGGTGCAACTGGGCCACGCCGAGCGCATCGAGGCCCTGCACCGGGTCAAGGACTGGGCTTTCCAGGTCAAGAAAGGGCTGCTCACCGGGGATCTCGACCTTATGGGCCAGGCCCTGCATAGTGGCTGGGAAAACAAGAAGAAGAGTTCTGATCGTATCTCCAACGCCCAGATCGATACCCTCTACGCCACCGCCCTCGAAGCCGGGGCCCGCGGCGGCAAGCTTACCGGCGCCGGCGGCGGTGGGTTCATGTTGTTCTATTGCCCGGGCAACAGTCGCTATCGGGTGATGGAGGCCCTGGGTTCATTCACTGTCGTCTTCACCAAGTATCAGTTTGTCAATGCCGGTTTGGTCTCCTGGAGCGCGCTCTATGATTGACATAGCACTCAGAATCCGCCAATCCGCGGCGATTCTACTGGCCTTGAGCCTAGACGAGGGCCTCCGGCAGGCCCTGGAGCGGGCCGTCGGCGTCTGTGTCGCGGCCCTGGATCAAGGAGGCAAGATCCTCTTCTGCGGCAACGGTGGCAGCGCCGCCGACGCCCAGCATCTGGCGGCGGAACTCAGCGGTCGCTTTTATTTCGACCGTTCCCCTCTCTATGCCGAGGCCCTGCATACCAACACCTCCTACCTGACGGCGGTAGCCAACGACTATGGTTATGAGCAGGTGTTCAGCCGCCAGATCGCCGCCAAGGGACGGCGAGGAGATGTTCTCATCGGTATCTCTACCTCCGGTAACTCCCCCAATGTCGTTCTGGCCATGGAGACCGCGGCCCGGATCGGCCTGACCCGCATCGCCATGACCGGCCAATCCGGCGGTCGCATGGCCGCCCTGGCCGACATTTTGCTCGCCGTGCCCTCGATAGACACCCCCCGTATCCAGGAATCCCATATCCTCCTGGGTCATATCCTTTGCGAGGCCATTGAGGCGACCCTGTTCCCGCCGGGTTCCGGGAGGTGATCCGTCAGGCCGTGATCCTCGCCGGCGGCCAAGGGACCCGCCTGGGAGAGCTGACCCGGCAGATCGCCAAGCCGGTCATCGAAGTGGCCGGTGAGCCTTTTCTCGGTCATTTGCTGTGGAACCTGGGTCGACAAGGTATCCGCGATCTCGTCCTGGCCGTCGGTCATCGCCATGAGACCGTGCGCGCCGCCATCGGCGCTGGGCATCGCTGGGGGGTAAAGGTCGATTATGTGCTCGAAACCCAACCCCTCGGCACCGGCGGTGGCCTGCGCCACTGCGCCCCACTTTTACAGGATGAATTTCTTGTCCTCAACGGCGACAGCCTCTTCGATATCAATTATCTGGATCTCGCCCTCCAGCTAAAGAAGGGACAGGAAGGCGCCCTGGCCCTACGTTGGTTGGAAGACAGCGGTCGTTATGGGGCGGTGCGGTTGCAGGGAGAAACTATCCGCGGCTTCGCGGAAAAGGGCGGCAGGGGGGCCGGGGCGATTAACGGTGGTGTCTATGTCTGTCGGCGGAGTCTGCTTGATCGACTCCCCGAAGGTCCCTCCTCGTTGGAGCGGGATCTTTTTCCCGGCCTGGCGGCCAAGGGGACACTCGGCGGCAAGGTCTACCAGGGGATGTTCATCGACATCGGCGTGCCGGAGGATCTGGCTCGCTCCCAGGAGCTATTGGCCGCCTGGAGACGCAAAGCGGCTGTCTTCTTCGACCGCGACGGTGTCATCAATATCGATCACGGTTATGTCCATACACCTGAAAACTTTCACTGGATCCAGGGGGCCATCGAGGCGGTGAAGCTCGCCAACGACCTGGGCTATCTGGCGATTCTCATCACCAACCAGGCGGGCATCGCCCGAGGTTATTACGAGGAAGCGGCCTTCCGCTCCTTGATGGACTGGGTCGAGGAGGAACTCCGGCGCCATGGCGCCCATTTCGACGCCGTCTATTTCTGTCCTCACCATCCCACCGCCGGGCAGGGCGAGTACCGAATCCAGTGCGATTGTCGCAAGCCGGCCCCGGGACTGATCCTGCGGGCGGCGAGGGAATGGTCCATCGAGCTTGAAAATAGTTTCTTCATCGGCGACAAGGAAAGCGATCTGGCCGCGGCCCGCGCCGCCGAGGTGGCTCCTGTCCTCTTTACCGATCAACACAATCTGCTTGCGCTGATCGAGCACTACTTGCGCCGGTAATCGCTCTCCGTTCGCGGCCGGCCTTCTGTTCTCTTGGAAAGAACAATAGCTCTATAAAGTGCTAGATTGTTCTTAAAATAAGAACAGAAAAGGAGCATTTTCAGTCAATGCCCGGAGCGGCTTGGTGTGAATATGGATTCCTATTGGACCCTTCTCTCAGTAAGGGTAGCCAAACCCGCCAGCGCTACAGAAGCATCCCCCTGAATGGAAGTGCCAGACGCGCCGGGCAGAGTCAGGCCAGATCTTGAGGGGTATTTTCGCGATACAATGGCCAATAAATCACTACGACAAGAGCCCGGCCTAGATTTTGAGGGAGATGCCATGACAAATTGCCTGTTTTGCAAAATGGTCAGCGGTGCCATCAAACCAGATGTGGTGTACGAGAATGCGGAGGTGCTGGCTTTCCGGGATCTGAATCCCCAGGCGCCGACCCATATCCTGGTGATCCCGAAGCGTCATATCGCCACCCTCAATGACCTCGGCGAGGAGGATACCGATCTGGTCGGCCAGCTCTTTCTGGCGGCCAAGGAAGTCGCCCGGCTCGCAGGGATCAACTCCTCGGGCTATCGCACCCTGGTTAATTGCAACGCGGAGGCCGGGCAGACGGTTTTCCATCTCCACCTTCACGTCCTCGGTGGACGGCAGATGCACTGGCCCCCGGGGTAGGGCCGGAACACCCCGAGGAAGTCCTGCCGCCTATCCATTCACATCGGGTTCGCACTAGCGGCGGCTTGATTTGATTCAAACCAAAAGGTTATAAATAGCGGATTCATAAGGATCTCAGAGGCTGGCGGAAGCGATCTCCGTAAGGGGATCGGGCCGCTGGATCAGTAAGCCGCCAGCCAAGGATCATTTTTTACTACCGGATTTGAACGAGCCTTC
>WBZP01007048.1_pt1 | contig 10939 bp, 10 predicted proteins | sample 5204301 | NCBI WGS metagenome assembly WBZP01 (sample SAMN12412401, study PRJNA552823) | activated sludge metagenome | isolation source: activated sludge from nitrification reactor of wastewater treatment plant... | place: USA: Pennsylvania | collected 2017
GGTGCCTTGCGGGGCGCCCCGCATTGCCTTGGCGCGGCGGCCGGACTAGGCTCTTCGGGCTTCAATGAAGGATGCGCCCCCGTGACGACCCGCAAGCTCCCGCTTCTTCTCTCGCTCGGTGTCGGTCTTGCCGCCTGGATGCCGGCCGCGGCCCGGGCGGACGCCTCGGGGCCCTATCTCGCCGGACGGCTCGCCAGCATGGAGTCGGACTATGTCGCCGCGGCCGACTACTACACCCGCGCGCTGGCCGCCGATCCCGCCAATCCCGCGATCCTCGAGGATGCCATCGTCTCGCAGATCGGCCGCGGCGCGGTCGACCGCGCGGTCGCGCCGGCACGCTCGGTCGAGACGCTGGGGGCAAAGAGCCAGATCGCCGATCTCGTCATCCTCACCGATCTGGCAAAGCAGGGCGACTTCGCCGGCGCCATCGCCGAGCTTGACAAGGGTCGCAGCGCCGGCGTTCTCGTCGACGGGTTGTTCCGGGCCTGGGCGCTGGTGGGACAGGGCCAGATGTCGGAGGCCACGGTCGCCTTCGACAAGGTCGCTGCCGCGCCCGGCAGCCGGGCCTTCGGGCTTTACCACAAGGGTCTCGCGCTCGCCTCGGTGGGCGACTTCGAGGGTGCCGACCACATCTTTTCGGGTGAGGAGGGCGGGCCCCTGCGCGCAACCCGCCGCGGTGTGCTGGCGCACGCGGAAATCCTCAGCCAGCTCGAACGCAACCCCGCCGCGATCGAACTGATCGACAAGACGATGGGGGACGCGGCCGATCCCGCCTTCGACAGGCTCAGGGCCGACCTGGAGGCGGGAAAGCCCGTGCCCTTCGACATCGTCGGAAACGCCGGCGACGGTCTGGCGGAGGTCTTCTTCACGGTCGCCTCGGCGCTACAGGGCGAAAGCGCGGACGTGAACACGCTGGCCTATGCGCGGATGGCCGAATACCTCGCGCCCGAGGACGCCGACGTGCTGCTTCTCGTGGCGCAGATACTCGAATCGCAGGGGCAGCACGACCTCGCGGTCGAGACCTATGCGAAGATCCCGCACGACGACCCCGCCTATGTCCCTGCCGAAGTCGGCCGGTCGGATGCCCTGATCGCGGCCGGCCGCACCGAGGCGGGGATCGAGGTGCTCGAGCAACTCGCCCGATCCTATCCCGAACGTGCCGACATCTGGGGCGCGCTCGGTGACATCCTGCGCCGCGAAGAACGCTACGGCGATGCGGTGAACGCCTATGACAAGGCGATTGCCACCTTCAAGGGCGACGATCCCGGCCAATGGGTCGTCTACTACACCCGCGGAATCGCGCATGAGCGCACCAGGGACTGGCCCGGGGCCGAGGCGGATTTCCGCAAGGCGCTGGCGCTGAAGCCCGACCAGCCCTCGGTCCTGAACTACCTCGGCTACTCCTATCTGGAGCGGAAGGAGAACTACGACGAGGCGCTCGCCATGATCGAGAAGGCGGTGGCCGAACGGCCCGACGATGGCGCCATCGTCGACAGTCTCGGCTGGGCGCTCTACCGGCTCGGCCGCTACGGCGAGGCGGTCGGCCATCTTGAAAAGGCGGTCGAGCTGATGCCCGTCGATGCGGTCGTCAACGATCACCTCGGCGATGTCTACTGGGCGGTGGACCGCAAGCGCGAGGCGGAATTCCAGTGGAAGAGGGCGCTGTCGTTCAAGCCGGACACCGAGGAGGAAGCCAAGCGCATCCGCCGCAAGCTGGAAGTCGGCCTCGATACGGTGCTGAAGGAAGAGGGCGCGGAGCCTCTGGCCGTCACCAAGAATGGCGATTGAGGAATTCGCGCCCGCGAAGCTGAACCTGGCGCTGCATGTCACGGGCCAGCGGCCGGACGGCTATCACCGCCTCGACAGCCTCGTGGTCTTCGCCGATGTGGGCGACCGGGTCACGGTCGCGTCCGCCGAGGCGCTGACGCTCGCCGTCACCGGACCCGAAGGGACGGGATTGACCGCGGGGAGGGACAACCTCGTCCTGCGCGCGGCGCGGGCCCTTGGGGCTGGCCGCGGCGCGGCGATCACACTGGAAAAGAACCTGCCGGTGGCCTCCGGCATCGGCGGCGGCTCGGCCGATGCGGCGGCCGCCCTCAGGGCGCTGGCGCGCCACTGGGGTCTGCCGCTGCCGGAGGCGGCGGCGGTGCTGGCGCTCGGCGCCGACGTGCCGGTCTGCCTTGCCGGGCGGCCGGCCCGGATGGGCGGGATCGGCGAGGTGCTGGCGCCGTTGCCCCCGCTTCCCGAGTTGGCGGTGCTCCTCGTGAATCCGCGGCTGGAGGTTCCGACCCCGGCCGTGTTCCGCGCCCTTGCGCGCAGGGAAAACGCCGCGATGGAGCCGCTGCCCGCCACCTTCGCAGACGCGGGGGCGCTCGCCGCCTGGCTTTCCCGCCAGCGCAACGATCTGGAAGCGCCGGCGGTCGCCGCGGCGCCGGTGATCGCCGAGATCCTTGCCGCCATTGCCGCGGCCGGGCCGCTGCTGGCACGGATGTCGGGATCGGGGGCGACCTGCCTGGGGCTATTTGCGGGCCTTGGAGAGGCCGAGGCCGCCGCCCGCGCGCTCGCCGCCCGTCACCCGGGCTGGTGGGTGCGCGCCGCCGCGATCCTTGGCTGAACGTCAGTTCACGCGCGCGACGACATAGTCCGCAAGGTCGGACAGCATGTCGCGCAAGGGATGCGCGGGCAGGGCGTCTAGGGCGGCCTTGGCCCTGTCGGCCCAGGCCAGCGCCTCGTCCCGCGTCGCCTCCATCGCGCCGTGACGCGCCATGAGCGCCAGGGCATGGTCAAGATCGCCCTCGCGCTGCTCGCCCTTCTCGATCACCCGCCGCCAGAAGGCGCGCTCCGCCTCGTCTGCCCGTGCCACCGCCTTGATGACCGGCAGCGTCAGCTTGCGTTCGCGGAAATCGTCGCCGGTGTTCTTGCCGATCACCGCCGAACTGCCGCCGTAGTCGAGAAGGTCGTCGGCGATCTGGAAAGCGACGCCGAGCGCGTCGCCATAGGTGAAGAGCGCGCGCACCTGCTCCTCGGGCGCGCCGGCGATCACCCCGCCGACCTCGGTCGCGGCCGAGAAAAGCGCCGCCGTCTTGCCGCGGATCACCTTCAGGTAGATGTCCTCGTCGGTGCGAAGATCCTGAGCGGCGGTCAGTTGCAGCACCTCTCCCTCGGCGATCGTCGCCGAGGCGTTGGCGAGGATGTCGAGCACGCGGATCGATCCCGTTTCGGTCATGAGCTGGAACGACCGGGCGAAGAGATAGTCCCCGACCAGCACGGAAGACTTGTTGTCCCACAAGAGGTTGGCGGTAGGGCGGCCGCGGCGCTGGCGGCTTTCGTCGACCACGTCGTCATGCAGGAGCGTCGCGGTATGGATGAACTCCACCGTTGCCGCGAGTCGGATGTGATGGTCGCCCTCGTAGCCCAGAAGCCGCGCCGCGGCGAGCGTCAGCATCGGCCTGAGCCGCTTGCCTCCCGCCTCGACAAGATGTGCCGTGACCTCGGGGATCCGCGGCGCATGTTCGGATGCCATCCGGGTGCGGATCAGCTCGTTCACGCGCTCCATGTCGGCGGCCAGATGCGCGCCCAGCCGGTCATGCGGTTTCTGCGCGGTCTCGTCCAGGCCCATTTCCGTCCCGTCTTGCCTCGACAAAGCCGGGGCTTCGTCCTTATGTCCAAGATCATGAAGGAACTTCTGCGCACCAACGACCCGACCGTCGTCGCCTTCGCCACAGCGCTCCTTGACGCTGAGGGTATAGCGGCCTTTCAGATTGACGTCCACATGAGCGTTCTCGAAGGCTCGCTTGGCATTTTGCCGCGCCGCCTGATGGTGCGCGACGCCGATCTGTTCGTCGCGCGGGCGGTTCTGAAGGACAACGGGATCGAGGCCTGAGATGTTCGGCCCGGACGAGATCACGACCGACGGCTTCCTCGGCGGCCGCCTGACCATCGCACAACCGGCCGCGGGCTACCGGGCCGCCACCGATCCGGTGCTTCTGGCCGCGGCCGTTGCGGCGAAGCCCGGGCAGGCGGTGCTGGAGCTTGGCTGCGGCGCGGGCGTGGCGAGCCTTTGCCTGGGCTGGCGCGTGGCGGGCCTTGCCCTCGCCGGGCTGGAGGTGCAGCCTGCCTATGCGGCGCTGGCCCGGCGGAACGCCGAGGCGAACGGCCAGGATCTCGAGGTCTTCGACGGCGATCTGGCGGCGATGCCCGCCGCGCTCAGGTCGCGGACATTCGACCATGTGATCGCCAATCCGCCCTATTTCGGGGCGGGCAGCGGCACGGCGGCACGTGACCCGGGGCGCGAGACCGCACAGCGCGAGGCCACGCCGCTGGGCGACTGGATCGACGCCGGTCTCAGGCGCCTCAGGCCCGGTGGATGGCTGACGCTCATCCAGGCGGCCGAACGGCTGCCCGGAATCCTCGCGGCGCTCGGCCGCCGCGCCGGCAGCGTCACCGTCCTGCCCGTCGCGCCCCGGCCGGGCCGGGCGGCGGGCCGCGTCATCGTGACGGCGCGCAAGGGCGGGCGGGCGCCCTTCCGGCTGATGGCGCCGTTCGTCCTGCACGAGGGCGCCGCGCATCTGCGCGACGGCGACGACTACAGTGCCCAGGCGCGCGCGGTGCTGCGCGAGGGAGCGGCGCTGCCGGGGCTCGACAGCCCCGCCGTTAACCTTTCGGCAGGGGCTTGGCCCGCATCCTGTGCCGACGCGGTGTGACATTCTTCCGCGTGACACGACTCGTCGAATATGATGGGATCGTGACAGGGTTCACTGGAGAGGAGACGACGATGTCGCTTGGTTCGCACCTGCAGGAACTTCGCAAGAAACACCAGCTCCTGTCGGAGGCCGTGGAAGAGGCTCAGCGCCATCCGGGTTATGACGATCTGGCCATTGCCGACATGAAGAAGGAAAAGCTTCGCATCAAGGAAGAGATCGCGCGCCTCAGCCAGGCGTGACGTCCCCGGCCGGGCGGGTGGTCCGGCGACCTGCATAGGCGGCCAGCGCGGCGCCCGTGGCGATCATCGCCGCGGCAAGTGCGAGTTTCATGCTTGCGGTTGCCGATCCGGCAAGCACCAGCGCAAGCGTGGAGAGAAGCGGCGCGGCATAGGACGCCGTGCCGAGAAGCTGGATGTCGCCGCGTTTGACGCCGACGTCCCAGGTGAAGAATGCGAGCCCCACCGGGCCGAGGCCGAGCGCGAGCGTCGCCGCCCATCCCGTCGCGCCGTCAGGCCAGGCGGTATCCTCCAGCGCAAGATGCGCCGGCACGGAAAGGACGGCGGTCATCAGGCAGAACACCGTCACCGCCGCGGTCGGTACCGACCCCATCCGGCGCGACAGGATCGAATAGCCCGACCATGTCAGCGCGCAGAGAAGGGCGAGCGCATAGCCGGGCAGGGCGGAGGCGCCGGGCCTGCCCAGCCCGTCCGCGATCAAGACCGCGGCACCGGCAAAGGCCATGACTGCACCGATGACATGGCCCGCCCCCAGACGCTCGCCGGGCAGGAGTCCCGACAACAGCACGATGAGCAGCGGCCACAGATAGGCGATGAGGCTCGCCTCGGCCGCGGGCGCGAGCCTCAGCGCCGAGAAATAGAAGAGATGATAGCCGAAAAGGCCGGCGGTGCCGAACGCATAGATCTTCCACGACACGGTGCGAAGCTGTGCCAGACCGCCCGTCAGCATCGTCCAGGCGAACCCGACAAGCCCGCCGACCGCGAAGGCCATCACGTTGAGCTGCAACGGCGGCACCGGCGCGGTGCGCACGGTCAGGAGCGCCAGGAGCGCCCACATCAGGATGGCGGTGAAGCCGATGCCCGTGGCACGCGCACGGGTCATGCCCCGGTCTCGGCCGTTGCCTGCGCGCGCCTCCTGTGTCCGATACCCATCGTTCCCGCCTTCACCAATGCGCGCCGAGAAACCGCGATTTCGGGTGATGCGTCAAGGGCGGGCGAAAAAGGAGCCGGCCACGAGGCCGGCCTCCTCCCGGCGTCCGCCGCCCGATCAGGTGAAATACTGCCCGCCGTTGGCGGAAATCGTCGATCCGGTGATGAACCCCGCGTCGTCGGAGGCAAGGAACACCACGCAGCGCGCGATCTCCTCCGGCTCGCCGAGCCGGCCCACCGGGATCTGCGGGATGATCCGTTCGGCCAGAACCTTCTCGTCGATGGCGCGGACCATCTCGGTGCCGATGTAGCCCGGGCAGATCGCGTTCACGGTGATCCCCGCCCGCGCGCCCTCCTGGGCGAGCGCCCTGGTGAAGCCGATGTCGCCGGCCTTCGCCGCCGAATAGTTGGCCTGGCCCGCCTGGCCCTTCTGGCCGTTGATCGAGGAGATGTTGACGATCCGGCCGAACTTGCGGTCGCGCATTCCCGACCAGACCGGATGGGTCATGTTGAACAGGCCCGACAGGTTGGTGTCCATCACCTCCTGCCATTGCTGGCGGGTCATCTTGTGGAACATGGCGTCGCGGGTGATGCCGGCGTTGTTCACCAGCACCTCGACCGGGCCGAGGTCGGCCTCGACCCTGGCGATCCCGGCGGCGCAGGCGTCGTAGTCGGCCACCGACCACTTGTAGGTCGGGATGCCGGTTTCCCGGGTGAAGGCCGCTGCGGCTTCGTCATTGCCGGCATAGTTCGCGGCGACGGTGTAGCCCGCATTCTTGAGCGCGATGGAAATCGCCGCGCCGATGCCGCGCGACCCGCCCGTGACCAATGCGACCCGTCCCATGATTCTTCCTCCAATAGCTGCTTGTTGAAACAGCGTTACCCAAACGAAAAACCGGGCGCAACATTATTGCGCCCGGTTTTGTGCATTTGCAGAAAGATTGCGCGGTCAGGCGCGTTCCAGGCACATGGCGACGCCCATGCCGCCGCCGATGCAGAGCGTGGCGAGGCCCTTCTTCGCGCCCGAACGGTTCATCTCGTAAAGGAGCGTGTTGAGGATGCGCGCGCCGGAGGCGCCGATCGGGTGGCCGATGGCGATGGCGCCGCCGTTCACGTTCACCTTCGACGTGTCCCAGCCCATGTCCTTGTTGACCGCGCAGGCCTGGGCCGCGAAGGCCTCGTTCGCCTCGATCAGGTCGAGGTCGGCGGCCTTCCAGCCCGCCTTTTCCAGCGCCTTGCGGCTGGCGAAGATCGGCCCCACCCCCATGATCGCCGGATCGAGCCCCGCTGTGGCATAAGAGGCGATGCGGGCGAGCGGCTTCAACCCGCGCCGCGCCGCCTCCTCCTCGCTCATCAGCAGCACCGCCGCCGCGCCGTCGTTGATGCCGCTGGCGTTGCCTGCCGTCACCGTGCCCTCCTTGGCGAAGGCGGGCTTCAGCTTCTGCATCTGCTCGATCGTGGCGCCGTGGCGGATGTATTCGTCGGCGTCGACCACGGTGTCGCCCTTGCGGGTCTTCACCGTGAAGGGGACGATCTCGTCCCGGAACTTGCCCGCCTTCTGCGCCGCTTCGGCCTTGTTCTGGCTGGCGAGCGCGAAAGCATCCTGCTCGTCACGGCCGATCTGCCATTTCTCGGCGACGTTCTCGGCGGTGATGCCCATGTGGTAGCCGTTGAACGCGTCCCAGAGCCCGTCCCTGATCATCGAATCGATGAACTTCAGGTCGCCCATCTTCTGGCCGGCGCGCAGATGCGCGACATGGGGGGAGAGCGACATGCTCTCCTGCCCGCCGGCGGCGACGATCGCGGCATCGCCGAGCTGGATGTGCTGGGCGGCCAGCGCCACCGACCTCAGCCCCGAGCCGCAGACCTGGTTGATCGACCAGGCCGCGCTTTCCTGCGGCAGGCCGGCGAGGATATGCGCCTGACGGGCGGGGTTCTGGCCCTGGCCCGCGGTCAGCACCTGGCCGAGGATCGTCTCGCCCACCTCCGCCCTGTCGATCCCGGCGCGGGACACCACGGCCCCGAGAACCGCGGCACCCAGCTCATGCGCGGGGGTGTTGGCGAAAGCGCCGTTGAAACTCCCGACCGCGGTGCGGGCGGCCGAAACGATTACGACATTGGTCATGGGCGGTCCTCCTGATGGCGCGCCTGCCGCGCCGCATTCGCGGTAGGCTTCGCCCGGTATCCCTTTCGGACATCTCCGGGCGGCCCCGCGCCGCTTTGCAGCATGCGCATCGCGGCGGATGCGTCAAGCGCCCAGACGGGCGGGCCGTCCCGGCCTCGGCCGGAGCGTGCACGACCCCTTGTCGCGCGTCCCCGGGCACTGCCGCGCTTCGCCGCTTGCCCGCTCCGGCGCCATCCGCATCCGCCGCGTTCGGGCAGCGGGTCAGGCGCGCATCTTCACCTGCGCCATCCGCCAGGGCGGCGTCGCGGTGGGGGCGCCGAAGTAATAGCCCTGCATGCAGTCGATGCCGGCCCCGGTCAGCCAGGCCGCGTCGGGCCCGTTCTCGACCGATTCCGCCACGGTGAACATGTCGAACTGCCGTGCGATCGAAAGCAGCGCCTGGGTCAGGCACTGGTTGTCCGGGCTGCCGGCGATGCCGCGGATGAACTGGCCGTCGATCTTGAGGATGTCGAAATAGAATTCCCGCAGGTAGCGGAACGAGGTGTAGCCCGCCCCGAAATCGTCCAGCGCGAAGGAAATCCCCGCACCCTGCATGTCGGCCATGAAGACCGACACGGCATCGGGCATGATCATGGCCGAACTTTCGGTGATCTCGAGGATCAGCCGTTCCGCCACCGTGGGGCTGTCCTTGATTCCGCGCCTGAGCACCTGCTGCCAGCGCGGATAGGCGATGGAGCGGGCCGACATGTTGATCGCGAGACGCAGGCCCGGATCCTCCTTCAGCGCCCTGAACCCGAGATCGAGCGACAGGCAATCGACGGCGCGGCCAAGCTCCGTCGTCTCGATCGTGGCGATGAATTCGCGCGCGGGGATGATTCGCCCGGTCTCGTCGACAAGGCGGATGAGGCCCTCGTAGAAGGCGGGCCGGTCCTGCCGCGCCGCCTGCACGACAGGCTGGAAGGCAAGGAAGACCTCGCGCCGCTGCACCGCGCGGGCCACCATCGCCAGCGTGTCGCGGTCGCGCAGGCCCACGGCCGCGCTCAGCGGGCTGTCCTGACCGGGATCGCTTGCGCCGCGCCTGAACTTTCCGCCGTCTCGCATGGGCCATCTCCTCGCCGTCGCGGGACATGGTGGGCCGAAGGGGATAACAAGTCGTGAACGCTTGCGGCAGATTGGCGGCAAAGGGATTCCGGAGGAGGGCGACATGGGGGAACGCTGCGGCTGGTGTGGCACCGACCCGCTTTATGTGCGCTACCATGACACCGAATGGGGCATGCCCGAACGCGACCCGCGTGCGCTGTGGGAAAAGCTGGTGCTCGACGGGTTCCAGGCCGGGCTCGCCTGGATCACGATCCTGCGGAAGCGGGAAAACTTCCGCGCCGCCTTCGCGGGCTTCGAGCCGGCGGCGATCGCCCGGTGGGGCGAGGCAGACGTGGCGCGGCTTCTGGCCGACCCGGGCATCGTCCGCTCGCGCGCCAAGATCGAGGCGACGATCGGCAACGCCCGCGCCTATCTGGCGATCGCGGAACGCGAGGGATTCGACACGTTCCTCTGGCGCCGTCTCGACGGGCGGCCGTTGCAGAACCGCTTCCGCACCCTCGACGAGGTGCCGGCATCCACGCCGCTTTCCGAACGCATCGCGAAGGATCTGAAGGCCGAAGGCTTCCGCTTCGCGGGCCCCACCATCACCTATGCTTTCATGCAGGCGACCGGCATGGTCAACGACCACCTCGTGACCTGCCCCGCGCACGCAAGCTGCGCCGCCGCGGCCTGATCGCCCGGGCGCTCTCGCCGCTCCAGTCGGCGTCGCCCGTCATCCGCGCGATCTCGCGCCCCTCGGGGTCGAGGATCACCGTCACCGGCAGGCCGAAGACGCCCATCTCGCGGGCAAGCGCCTGGTCCCTGTCGAGAAGGACCGGCAGCGTCTCCACCCCGGTCTCGTCGAAAAGCCGGGTGATCGCGGGCAGCATGTTGCGGCCGGTGGCGATGGTCACCACGGCGAAATCCTCGCCGCCGAACTCGCGGTTGAGCGCGTCGAGCGACGGCAGCTCCTTGCGGCAGGGGGCGCACCAGGTGGCCCAGAAGTTGACCGCGAGATATTTGCCGCGGAACTCCGACAGCCGGTGCTCGCCGCCGCCTGCGTCGGTAAAGCCGGTGTCAGGCACGGGCGCCGGCTCGGCATGGATGACGAGCTTCATCATCGACCCCTCGCGCAGCGCCTCCAGCGCCGCCTGCCCGGGCGCGGCGGCGTTTGCACCGAAGGCGAGGGCCGTGTAGAGGACGGCCAGTAGAATGCGACGCATGGAAGCCTCCGGGGGCGCGACAGATGACCGACAGGACCCAGAACGCGATGTGGGGCGGGCGCTTCGCCGCCGGGCCGGACGCGATCATGGAGGCGATCAACGCCTCGATCGGCTTCGACCGGCGGCTCTACGCCCAGGACATCCGGGGCAGCCGGGCCCATGCGGCGATGCTCGCCGCGCAGGGCATCCTCACCGATAGCGACGCGGAGGCGATCGGGGAAGGGCTGCTCACGGTCTTGTCAGAGATCGAGGCGGGGACATTCGCCTTCTCGACCGCGCTCGAGGACATCCACATGAACGTCGAGGCGCGGCTGAAGGAGGTCATCGGCGACCCCGCCGGCCGCCTCCACACGGCGCGGAGCCGCAACGACCAGGTGGCGACCGACTTCCGGCTCTGGGTGCGCGACCAGGCGGATGCGGCGATCGTCGGGCTCATCGCGCTGCAACGCGCGCTCCTCGCCCAGGCCGAGGCCGGGGCGGACTGGGTGATGCCGGGCTTCACCCATCTCCAGACCGCCCAGCCGGTGACCTGGGGCCATCACATGATGGCCTATGTCGAGATGCTCGGCCGCGACGCCGGCCGCTTCGCCGATGCGCGCGCGCGGATGAACGAATGTCCGCTCGGCGCCGCCGCGCTCGCCG
>WBZP01007049.1_pt1 | contig 10938 bp, 9 predicted proteins | sample 5204301 | NCBI WGS metagenome assembly WBZP01 (sample SAMN12412401, study PRJNA552823) | activated sludge metagenome | isolation source: activated sludge from nitrification reactor of wastewater treatment plant... | place: USA: Pennsylvania | collected 2017
GAACATAGCGACAGGGAAACGCCCGGACCCATCCCGAACCCGGAAGCTAAGCCTGCCAGCGCCGATGATACTACCCAACCCGGGTGGAAAAGTAGGACACCGCCGAACACACACAGAAAATGCCCCCCGCAAGGGGGGCATTTTCTGATTCCGCGCCATTTCCGAAATGGAATGGCAATTCGACGGGCCACTCAATTGTCGGCCCAATAGTGGTGCCCCGTATCCTTGGTGCAGGATTCGACGTGAAGGGCGACTGTGGTCGACAACAGACAAAGCGGTGAACACGGGCGTCGGCCGCCGCGGCCGGCCCGCGAACGCGACGGCGGCCAGCGCAATCGGCGCGACGGCGTGCCCAGCCGGTCGGGTCCCAGCCGGGCACGACGCGTACAGCCCCAGCGCGACACCGCACCTGCCGAATCGGCCGAATCCCGGGGCCCGGCGATTCCGGCCGACATCGAGGCGAGCGACCTCGCCCCGGAGATCCGCCGCGAGCTGGTCACCCTGGACAAGAACACCGCCGATTACATCGCCAAGCGCCTGGTGGCCGCCGGGCAGCTGCTCGACGAGGATCCTGAAGCCGCGCTGGCGCACGCACAGGCCGCCCGCGTCCGCTCCGGCCGCATCGCGGCGGTGCGTGAGGCGGTCGGGATTGCCGCCTACTACTGCGGCGACTGGGCACAAGCCCTCACCGAGTTGCGGGCCGCCCGCCGCATGGGCAGCAAGTCGGCGTTGCTGCCGCTGATCGCCGACTGTGAGCGGGGGGTCGGGCGCCCCGAACGCGCCATCGAACTGGCCCGCAGCCCCGAGGCGGAAGCGCTGACCGGCGACGACGTCGATGAGCTGCGCATCGTCGTCGCCGGCGCCCGTGCCGATCTGGGCCAGCTCGAACAAGCCCTCGCCCTGCTGTCGTCACCGCCGCTGGAACCCGGCCGCACCGGGCAGACCGCGGCGCGACTGTACTACGCGTACGCCGAGACGTTGCTCGCGCTCGGCCGCGATGCCGAGGCGCTCGATTGGTTCCTCAAGGCCGCCGGCGCGGACGCCGACGGCGTGACCGATGCCGAGGAGCGGATCGGCGAACTGGCCTGACATGGGCACCTTCGTCGATGAATTCGATTGTCTGCTGCTCGATCTCGATGGGACGGTCTTCCGCGGCCACGAACCCACCGAGGGCGCTGTGGCGGCCCTGTCCGATGCGGGCATCCGGGCCCTCTACGTGACCAACAACGCGTCGCGCAGTGCCTCCGAAGTCGCAGACCACCTACGTCGGATGGGCTTTTGCGCCCGTCCCGACGACGTGGTGACCAGCGCCCAGAGCGCGGCGCATCTGCTCGCCGCGCAACTGCCGACCGACAGTCCGGTCCTGGTGGTCGGCACCGACTCGCTGGCGGACGAGGTGGCCGCGGTCGGGTTGCGGCCGGTGCGCAGGTTCGGTGACGGCCCGGTGGCGGTCGTCCAGGGGTTCGCGCCGTCGATCTGCTGGGCGGATCTGGCCGAGGCCGGACTTGCGATCCGGTCGGGTGCGGTGTGGGTGGCCACCAATCTCGACAAGACGCTGCCCTCCGAGCGCGGCCTGCTGCCTGGCAACGGCTCCATGGTCGCCGCATTGCGCGCCGCCACCGACTCCGATCCCCAGGTGGCGGGCAAGCCGGCACCGCAGTTGATGTCGGATGCGTTGTCCCGCGGCGACTTTCGCGCTCCACTGGTGGTCGGCGATCGGCTCGACACTGACATCGCCGGCGCCGACGCCGCGGCCCTGCCCAGTCTGATGGTGCTCTGTGGTGTCAACTCGGCACGCGACATGGTGTTCGCACCGCCCGATCAGCGGCCCACCTACGTCGGATGCGATCTACGCACCCTGCACACCGACACGGGGTCCGCGGCGATCGTCGCCCAGTCGGCGTGGCGCGTGGGCTTGGACGGGGGCCGCGTCGTCGTCAGCGCCGCCGGCTCCGATGACGTCGACGGCTTGTCGGTGGTCCGGGCGGTCGCGGCGGCCGTGTGGCAGGTCGACGGCTTCCAGCCGGAGGTGTGCGCGGCCGACGACACAGCGCGCACCGCGCTGCAGCGCTGGTCGCTGCTGTAGGACCCCGATCCGCTAGCGTTGACACCGCAATGACTACCGATCCCGATCAGATCCGTGCCCGGGTGGCCGAACTGCTGTCCGAGCTGCCCGAGCTCTCCGGTCACGCGGCCGGCGACCCCGGTGTAGACGACTCCACCATCGACGAAGTCGCGCGCCGTCTCGAGCAGGCGCACGACGTGTTGGTGCAGGCCCTGGAATCGGTCGAGAAGGGCTGAGGGGTGGACCGTGGCACGGCGCGCACGCGTTGACGCCGAACTGGTCCGGCGGGGCCTGGCCCGGTCCCGTCAGCAGGCGGCCGACCTCATCGATGCCGGCCGTGTCTCCATCGACGGGATGCCCGCATCCAAACCCGCTACGGCGGTGTCGGTCACCTCGGCGCTGACCGTCGACGACGGCGGGGAACGCAGCTGGGTGTCACGGGGGGCGCACAAGCTCATCGGCGCGTTGGACGGGTTCGGCATCGACGTCGGCGGGCGCCGCTGTCTGGATGCGGGCGCCTCGACGGGGGGATTCACCGAGGTGCTGCTCGACCGGGGCGCCCGCGAAGTCATCGCCGTCGACGTCGGTTACGGCCAACTGGCGTGGTCGTTGCGATCCGACGAGCGTGTTCGGGTGATCGAACGCACCAACGTCCGTGACCTGGACGCGGATGCGATCGGGGGGCCGGTCGACCTCGTCGTCGCCGATCTGTCGTTCATCTCGCTGGCGACCGTGCTGCCGGCGCTGACGGCCTGCGCGGCACCCGAGGCCGATATCGTCCCGATGGTCAAGCCGCAGTTCGAGGTCGGCAAGGGGCTCGTGGGCGCCGGCGGGGTGGTGGCCGATCCGCGGCTGCGCGCCGAGGCAGTGCTCGCGGTGGCGAATCGGGCGCGTGAACTGAACTGGCGCACCGTGGGCGTGATCGCCAGTCCGCTGCCCGGCCCGTCCGGCAACGTCGAGTATTTTCTATGGCTGCGGCGGCACTGCGGTGCGTCGTTACGGGATGAGCAACTGGCCGACGCGGTGCGCCGGGCCGTCGAAGAGGGGCCGCAGTGACGCAAGAGCGCCTACAGCGCCTGGATCGCCATGTGATGCTCGTCGTGCACACCGGCCGTGACGAGGCCACTGAGGTGGGGCGCCGGGTGGAGAAGGTACTGGGCGACAACGGAATCGGTCTGCGCGTGTTGTCCGCTGAAGCGGTCGACCGCGGATCACTGCATCTGGCGCCGGATGACCTGCGTGCGATGGGCGTCGAGATCGATGTTGTCGACGCCGACGAAAACGCCGCTGACGGTTGTGAATTGGTGTTGGTGCTCGGTGGTGACGGGACGTTCCTGCGAGCCGCCGAGCTGGCCCGAAACGTCGATATTCCGGTGCTGGGGGTCAATCTCGGCCGCATCGGTTTCCTGGCCGAGGCGGAGGCCGACGCCATCGACACGGTCCTCGAGCACGTTGTCAACCGCAACTACCGCGTTGAAACCCGCATGACCCTCGATATCGCCGTCCGGGTGGGCGGTGAGGTGGTGCGTCGCGGCTGGGCGCTAAACGAGGCCAGCCTCGAGAAGGGGCCCAGGCTGGGAGTTCTCGGCGTCACCGTCGAGATCGACGGTCGACCGGTGTCCTCGTTCGGCTGCGACGGCATCCTGGTGTCGACGCCGACGGGTTCGACGGCATACGCGTTCTCCGCCGGCGGCCCGGTGGTGTGGCCCGAGCTCGAGGCCATCCTCGTCGTGCCCAACAACGCCCACGCATTGTTCGCCCGCCCGATGGTCACCAGTCCCGACTCCACGATTGCTGTCGAGATCGAGGCCTCCGGCCATGACGCCCTGGTTTTTTGTGATGGACGGCGCGACATGGTGTTGCCGGCCGGTGGCCGACTCGAGGTCACCCGTAGCGCCAAACCGGTGAAATGGGTACGCCTGGACAGCGCGCCGTTCACCGACCGGCTGGTGCGCAAGTTCCGGCTCCCGGTCACCGGTTGGCGCGGGCAGTAGACGCGTGCTCTCGGAGATCCACATCGAATCGCTGGGTGCCATCAAGGCGGCCGGCGCGGAGTTCGACCGCGGTCTGACCGTGCTCACCGGTGAGACGGGCGCCGGAAAAACGATGGTGGTTACCGGTTTGCACCTGTTGGGCGGCGCCCGGGCCGAGGCCCATCGCGTGCGCAGCGGTTCGGGCCGAGCGGTGGTCGAGGGCCGTTTCACCACCGCTGAGCTGTCCACCGAGGACACCCGCGCCGTTGAGGAGATCCTCGCATCCTGCGGAGCCGATCGGGACGACGACGGAAGTGTCATCGCCTCCCGCTCGGTCAGCCGCGACGGACCCTCACGCGCGTACCTTGGCGGACGCAGTGTGCCGGCGAAGTCGCTGAGCAACTTCACCGGCCACCTGCTGGCCCTGCACGGGCAGAACGACCAGCTGCGCCTGATGCGCCCTGACGAGCAGCGTGCCGCGCTGGACCGGTTCGCCGACGTCGACGCCCGGCTGGTGCGCTACCAGAAACTCCGCGACGAGTGGCGCAGGGCACGGCGCGACCTCGCCGACCGCACCGAGCGCTCGCGCGAGCTGGCCCAGGAGGCCGACCGGCTCACCTTCGCGCTCGAGGAGATCGATGCGGTCGACCCGACGCCGGGGGAGGATGAGCGCCTGGTCGCTGACATCCGGCGGTTGTCCGAACTCGATGCGCTGCGTGATGCGGCGGTGACCGCCCGGCAGGCACTTTCCGGTGATGCCGACGACCCGCTCGACGGAGCGGCCACCGCCACCGCGTCGATCGGTCGCGCTGTCGCGGCCCTGCAGGGCACCGACGACAGCGTGCTTCAGGGCCTTGGTTCGCAGCTGGGCGAGGCGTTGACCGTCGTCGGCGATGCGGCCCGGGAGATCGGCGCATACCTGTCGGAATTGCCCAGCGACGCCTCCACACTCGAAACCAAGCTGGCTCGCCAGGCCGAATTGCGTTCGCTGACACGCAAATACGCTGCCGATGTCGACGGTGTGCTGGCCTGGGCGGCCGAGTCGCGGGCCCGGCTGGCCCAACTCGACGTGTCCGAAGAGGCGCTGACCGGCCTCCAACGCCTTGTCGTCGATCTCGGCGCCAAGCTGGTTGCCGCCGCGGCGGACCTGACCAGGGCCCGCACCAAGGCGGCCGGTGCACTCGCCAAGGCCGTCACCGCGGAGCTGGCGGGACTGGCGATGTCCGGGGCCGATTTCACCATCACCGTCAGCGCCGTGCCCGCGCAGCCCGGCGATCCCGCACCGCTGGCGCTGGCGGACGGCCGGGCCGTCCACGCCGGCTCCCACGGGGTGGATCTCGTCGAGTTCGGTTTCACCGCTCATCGCGGCGGCGCGGTGCTGCCCCTGCACAAGAGCGCGTCCGGTGGCGAACTCTCGCGGGTGATGCTAGCGCTGGAGGTGGTGCTGGCGGCCTCCTCTGCCGGTACCACCATGGTCTTCGACGAAGTCGACGCCGGTGTGGGCGGTCGTGCGGCCGTTCAGATCGGGCGGCGGCTGGCCCGGCTGGCGCGCACCCATCAGGTGATCGTGGTGACGCACCTGCCGCAGGTCGCCGCATACGCCGATGTCCATCTGATGGTCGACGCGCTCGGAAGCGACGGCGCCAGCGGGGTGCGTCGGCTCGACGACGGGGAGCGGGTGGCCGAATTGGCCCGGATGCTCGCCGGGCTGGGCGAATCCGACACCGGCCGGGCGCACGCGCGGGAGCTGCTCGACGCCGCGGCGGCCGACCGGCGGTAGGAGGATGCGATGATCAGACGGAAGTTCCTCCGGGGCATGGCGGTGGTCGGCCCGTTGCTGGCGGCGGGCTGCATCGATCGTCCACCGTCGGACGGGGTCGCCGGAGGCGATCACCGTGACGGTCGTCGGTGGCGCATGCCGGACGAGGCTGACCCGCACACCCGGACCTGGATGGCCTTCGGTGCGGACGCCGAGATCTGGGGTGCCCGACTGCTGCCGGAAGTGCGCCGCAACCTCGCGACGATCGCCCGGGCGATCGCACAATTCGAGCCGGTGTCGATGCTGGTCCGGACCGAGGATCTGGAGCTCGCCCGCGACCTTGTCGGGCCGTCGATCGACCTCGTCGAGGCGCCCCTGGACGACCTCTGGATGCGCGATACCGGGCCGGTGTTCGTCACGGGAAACGGTGCCAGGGCGGGCATCAATTTCAACTTCAACGGCTGGGGTGAGAAGCAGGACTTCGATCGCGACGCGCGGGTCGCGGACTTCGTCGCCGGCCGGGCCGGGGTCGAGGTGTTGCACACCGATCTGGTTCTCGAAGGTGGCGGGATCGAGGTCGACGGCGACGGCACCGCGCTGATCACGGAGAGTTGCGTACTCAACAACAATCGCAACCCAGGGTGGTCGAAGCCCGATGTCGAGGCCGAGCTCGAGCGCCTGCTCGGGATCACGAAGACCGTCTGGCTTCCGGGTATCGCCGGTGAGGACATCACCGATGGGCACACCGACTTCTATGCCCGATTCGCCCGCCCCGGTGTGGTCGTGGCCGGCCTCGACCCCGACCCGGCGTCGTTCGACCACGACGTGACGCTGCGCCATCGCAGTATCCTCGAGTCGGCGACCGACGCGAAGGGCCGACGGTTCGAGGTCGTCGTGCTGCAGGCCCCCGGCCGCGTCCGGCCGGCGTTCGAGTCCGAAGACTTCGCGGCGGGCTACATCAACTTCTACGTCTGCAATGGCGCCGTGATCGCGCCCGAGTTCGGCGACCCCGACACCGACGGGGCTGCCGGGCGGGAGCTGGAACGGCTCTTCCCCGGCCGGCGGGTGGTGCAGATCAATATCGATGCGGTTGCCGCGGGCGGCGGCGGGATTCACTGCACGACCCAGCAGGAACCGGTCGGCTGACCTAACTCAGTTGCTCTCAGCTGTGTTACAGATGTGACGCACTATGACTAATGAGGCCAGTGTTACGGCGCGCCTCCCCTGACAAGCGGCGATTCACCGACAGAATCGGCGCCATGCGGATGGCATCGCTTCTCACACGGAACAGTGGCACACGTCCCGGCGTCACCGGCACCGCACGGGTCGAGCGGGACATCGACAAGCTTCTGCCGCGGATCCAACCGGGGGACATCGTCGTCATCGACGTGATGGATCTGGACCGGGCGACCGCCGATGCGCTGGTGGCGGCGAACATCGCCGGAGTGGTCAATGCCGCGACGTCGATCTCCGGGCGCTACCCCAACCTCGGGCCGGAGGTTCTCGTCGGCAACGGCATCGTGCTCATCGACGATGCCGGGCCGGAAATCTTCAAGAAGATCAAGGACGGTGCCAAGATCCGCCTGCACGCCGGTGGCGTCTACACCGGCGACCGCCGCCTGGTGCACGGCACCGAGCGCAGCGAGCAGGAGATCATGGAGATCATGCACGAGGCCAAAACCGGCCTCGTCGCTCACCTGGAAGCCTTCGCAGGCAACACGATCGAGTTCATCCGCAGTGAAAGCCCATTGCTGATCGACGGTGTCGGAATCCCGGACATCGATGTCGACATGCACCGCCGGCACGTCGTCGTGGTCGCCGAGGGTCCCGGCGTCGACGACGACCTCAAAGCGCTCAAACCCTTCATCAAGGAGTACCAGCCGGTGCTGGTCGGGGTCGGCGCCGGCGCCGACGTGCTGCGCAAGGCCGGTTACCGCGCGCAATTGATCGTCGGCGATCCGGGCCGGATCAGCGCCGAGACCCTCAAGAGCGGTGCTCAGGTCGTACTGCCCGCCGACGCCGACGGTCATGCACCCGGCCTGGAACGCATTCAGGACCTCGGCATCGGCGCCATGACATTCCCGGCTGCGGGATCGGCCGCCGATCTTGCGCTGCTGCTGGCCGACCACCACGGTGCCTCGCTGATCGTGACCGCCGGGCACAGCGCCAGCATCGAGGAGTTCTTCGACCGCTCGCGTCAGCAGAGCAATCCGTCGACCTTCCTGACCCGCCTCAAGGTCGGCGAGAAGCTGGTCGACGCCAAGGCCGTCGCCACGTTGTACCGCAGCCGGGTTTCGGCCGGAGCGGTCGCGATGCTGGTGCTGGCGATGCTGATCGCGGCGATCGTCGCGTTGTGGGTCTCGAGCACCGACACCGTCATCATCGACTGGATCGCGCAGTACTGGAACCGCTTCCTGCTGTGGGTCCAGCATCTGGTGAGTTAGGGAGCCTGCCGTGATTTCTCTTCGCCAGCATGCGATCTCACTGGCGGCCGTGTTCCTTGCGCTCGCCATCGGCGTGGTCCTCGGCTCCGGCGTGCTGTCCGACACACTGCTGTCCGGATTGCGCGACCAGAAGAAGGACCTACAGGGCCAGATCACCCAGCTGACCGACGACAAGAACGCACTCAACGAAAAGCTCGCAGCGGCAGACGATTTCAACACCCAGATGTCGGGACGCATCGTCCACGATGCACTCGCCGGCAAAACCGTCGTGCTGATCCGCACACCCGACGCCAACGACGACGACATCAAAGCACTGGGCCGGGTGCTCGGCCAGGCGGGTTCGTCGATCACCGGAACGATCGCGCTCACCCAGGAATTCGTCGACGCCAACTCCGCGGAGAAACTGCGCTCGGTGGTCAACTCGCCGATCCTGCCGGCCGGAACCCAGTTGAACACCACGCTGGTCGACCAGGGCTCACAGGCCGGCGATCTGCTCGGCATCGCGCTGCTGGCCGACCGCAACCCCGACGCGCCGAAGGTCGACGAGACCCAGCGCGAGACCGTGCTGACCGCACTGCGCGACACCGGTTTCCTGACCTATGACCCGGACAGGTTCGGCCCTGCCGACGCCGCACTGATCGTCACCGGAGGTGCGCTCGGTGACGACGCCGGCAACCAGGGCGCCAGCGTGGCGCGGTTGGCCGCGGCGATTGCGCCACACGGCGCGGGGACACTGCTCGCCGGACGCGACGGGGCCGCGACGGGAACCGCGGCACTGGCCGTGCTGCGCTCGGATCCCAGCCTCGCCGCGGCGGTCAGCACCGTCGACGACATCGGGGCCGAATCCGGCCGGATCACCGCGGTGCTGGCCCTTCAGGACCTGATCAACGGCGCGCACAGCGGCCAGTACGGCATCGGCCAGGGTGCCACCGCGGTGACCCTGGCCCAATAGTCGGCGCGGGGGCCGAGGGCCCGCGGCGCGTCGGACGCGACCTATCGGCCTCGGTGTTAAGGTGAACTTCCGTGGGTCGGCAGGCCCAGCTGATGCGCCGATCGGTTTGCCTCAGCCCTGCACCATTGCCACGGAGGTTGCTCTTGCCACCGCTTCGCAAGCACCCACAGTCCGCGACCAAGCACATTTTCGTCAGCGGCGGTGTCGTCTCCTCGCTGGGCAAGGGACTGACGGCCAGCAGCCTCGGCCAGCTCCTCACGGCGCGGGGCCTGCAGGTCACCATGCAGAAGCTGGACCCCTACCTCAACGTCGACCCCGGAACGATGAATCCGTTCCAGCACGGCGAGGTGTTCGTGACCGAGGACGGCGCGGAGACCGATCTCGACGTCGGCCACTACGAACGGTTTCTGGACCGCAACCTGTCCGGATCGGCGAATGTGACCACCGGCCAGGTGTATTCGACGGTGATCGCCAAGGAACGGCGCGGGGAGTACCTCGGCGACACGGTGCAGGTGATCCCGCACATCACCGACGAGATCAAGCGGCGGATCCTGGCGATGACCGAACCCGACGCCGCGGGCAACCGGCCCGACGTGGTGATCACCGAGATCGGCGGCACCGTCGGTGACATCGAGTCACTGCCGTTCCTGGAGGCGGCCCGTCAGGTGCGGCACGAGGTCGGCCGAGAAAACTGCTTCTTCCTGCACGTGTCGCTGGTGCCGTACCTGAAGCCGTCCGGGGAGCTGAAGACCAAACCGACCCAGCACTCGGTCGCCGCACTGCGCAGCATCGGCATTCAGCCCGACGCGCTGATCCTGCGCTGCGACCGCGACGTGCCCGAGGCGCTGAAGAACAAGATCGCGTTGATGTGCGACGTCGACGTCGACGGCGTGATCTCCACGCCCGATGCGCCGTCGATCTACGACATCCCCAAGGTGCTGCACCGCGAGGAACTCGACGCCTACGTGGTGCGGCGGCTGAACCTGCCCTTCCGCGACGTCGACTGGACCGAGTGGGACGACCTGCTGAGCCGGGTGCACGACCCGCAGGAGACCGTCCGAATCGCGTTGGTGGGCAAGTACATCGACCTCTCGGATGCCTACCTCTCGGTCGCCGAGGCGCTGCGTGCCGGGGGTTTCAAACACCGCACCAAGGTCGAGATGCGCTGGGTCGCCTCCGACGACTGCGAGAACGACGCCAGTGCGGCGGCGGCCCTGTCCGACGTCGACGGCGTGCTGATCCCCGGCGGGTTCGGGATCCGCGGCATCGAGGGCAAGATCGGCGCCATCAGGTACGCCAGGCATCGCGGCATCCCGGTGCTGGGGCTGTGCCTGGGACTGCAGTGCATCGTGATCGAAGCGGCCCGCTCGGTGGGCCTGGACGAGGCCAGTTCGGCCGAGTTCGATCCGGACACCCCCGACCCGGTGATCGCCACGATGGCCGATCAGCAACACATTGTCGCCGGCGAGGCCGACCTGGGCGGGACGATGCGACTCGGTGCGTATCCGGCTGTGCTGGAACCGGATTCGATCGTCGCCGACGCCTACGGCGAAACCAGTGTGTCCGAACGGCATCGGCACCGCTACGAGGTCAACAACAGCTACCGGGACAAGATCGGCGCAAGCGGACTGCGGTTCTCGGGCACCTCACCCGACGGGAACCTCGTGGAGTTCGTGGAGTATCCGCGCGAGGTGCATGCTTTCCTGGTCGGCACGCAGGCACACCCCGAACTCAAGAGCCGGCCG
>WBZP01003330.1_pt2 | contig 10937 bp, 7 predicted proteins | sample 5204301 | NCBI WGS metagenome assembly WBZP01 (sample SAMN12412401, study PRJNA552823) | activated sludge metagenome | isolation source: activated sludge from nitrification reactor of wastewater treatment plant... | place: USA: Pennsylvania | collected 2017
GTTTCTCTCGAACTGTAGTATTTGTCTGTAAAAATTACTGCCTGAAGTCCATTATTAATTTTACCGTAGTTCTCAATAAAAGTAACCCCAATTTCCCCTTCATTCTGAAGCAAACCGGAATAACGAATGAGTAAACCGCCGGACCCGGAGGAAACAGTTTCTCCTAGTTCAATCATAAATTTCCCCTCGATAATGATGTCAAATCCCTCAAAATTAAGCGCAGATTGAATGATTACGATGTCGTTTCCATGAATGACATTTCCCGGATATTCTGGAAACCAGTTTTCTGGATTTTCATAAAACATATTTTCCTTTCCCGTAAAAATATACTGTTTGGCTTGTGTCAGAACGGGCAACGCCAATGTGAAAATAAGAAGTGAGAGGTAGTAGCGCATATACAGATTAGGTTAGGTTTAAAATCACGACAAAAATGACAAAAAAATTACATCTATCCAAATAAAATAAAATATTTTTTTTCGTTTTTTTATTTTTCGTATAAAATAATTACGAATTTCAAATATGTTGAATATCCGATATTTATTAATTTACATTAAAATGAAATGAAATGCATTGAAAAAATAGCGGAACTTGCTGGTATAAAAATATGGATTTTTTGGGGTTTCTGCGTCTTATTATTTTTTGCAATAATCATAAGCAATTTTAATATGAAAAAGATTCTTTTACTTCTATTTGCAGGGCTACTCTTGCTTACTGCCTCAGGTCAGAATACAAAAGTTACCGGTCGGGTTTTTGATGAGTTAAAACAACCGGCGGTTTATGCTACCGTATTATTACTGGAAAAGGACAAGATTTTAGGCGGTTCGTATTCTGATGAGGAGGGTAATTTTTCCTTAGGAGGATTGAAGGAAGGTAAATATTCGCTGAAGGTACAACTTATGGGCTACGAAACGGAGGTTGTGCCGGATTTTATACTCAAAACGGGGGAAACGAAAATAATAGATGTCTATTTGAAACAACAAAAAGTGCTTTTAGAGGAGGTTGTCGTTTCCTCTAAGCACGGAGGAGAGGATATAAAACTTGAGCCTATGGATGATGCTTTAAGCGAAGAAGCAGTGGTCATTGAGGCTTACAGAATACCTGTCTTTGAGAAAGACGCTTCCTCTGCGGGTATGGTTATCTCTTCTGCTGATGTAGCCGCTAAAAGGAGTGAACGAAGCGAAGCAGTGGTTGGCATATCTGCATTAAAGAAGCCCGCAAAACCCTCACCGGATGGGAAACTAACGGATAAAAAAGAAGCAAAGAAAGACATGTGGTGGGTTAATCCGCTTGAAAATAAACCGGTAATTCATGACGAAATTGCCGGAAAACTAACAGCAGGAGAAGTGAATGATTTTTCTAAATGGAAAATGTGGAGAGGGATTACTAAGGATGAATTTAAACCCTTTCAAAATGAGTGGAAAATGATACCTGAAGAGCGCTATATGGTTCAGGTTGAAAATGAGAATCATCACCCAATTCCCAATCTGAAAGTAGCACTCATGTCTGGAGAAGAGGTAATTTGGACAGGGAGAACGGATAATACAGGGAAGGCTGAGTTATGGAAAAAGTTTTTTCAGTTGATTCCACAAGAAAGTGGCGACGTTACTGCGATTAGGGTATTTTATGATGGAAAAACGAAGGACATTCAATCTGTAAAGCCTTTTGCTAAAGGGATAAACCGAATTACAGTAGAGAAAAAATGCGAACTGAACCGTCAAGTAGATATTGCTTTTGTCGTAGATGCAACAGGCTCTATGGGGGATGAAATCTCACACATCAGGGCGGATTTGAAAAATATAGCTACTTTATTAAAGGACACCCTGAAAAGCTGGGACGTTAATTTCGGATGTGTTTTTTATCAGGATCATGGAGATGAATACCTGACCAAATCTTCTCCTTTTTCTAATGATACTGAAGTTGCCAAAAATTTTATGACTCAAACGCCGTTTGGCGGGGGAGGGGATTTTCCGGAAGCCGTCGAATACGGATTAGAAGAAGCGATTCAAAAATTAAAATGGAATGACAATGCCGTTACAAGAATTATTTTTCTCGTTTTGGATGCCCCCGCTCATAATGATACCGAAACACTCATGAAATTACAAATGCAAATCCGAGCAGCAGCCCATAAAGGAATCCGGATTATTCCGGTTGCTTGTAGTGGGATAGACAAAAGTACTGAATATCTGCTTCGTTCGATTGCACTTGCTACAAACGGAACGTATGCATTCCTGACTGATGATAGTGGCGTTGGCAATCCGCATATCAAGCCCACAACGGATGATTTTAAAGTCGAAAAGTTTTTCGAACTTGCCGTTCGTTTGGTTTGCCAATACACCTTTCAGCCGGAATGTCAGCCTGATATCCAGAATAAAGGAAACGTTGCCTCAGTATTTCAGACCCGTATCGTAGAGAAAAAGGAATCTAAAGCCAAAAAAGAGGGAGATGAAGTCGTTATGAAAGATACCCTGTTAAATAAAGTTTGGGTAAAAGAAAAGGTGCTTTCATGGAAGTATTATCCTAATCCTACTCAAGGAATCCTTACTGTTGAGCTTGATGAAAATATTGGAGAAATTTTCTTGTCGGATATATCCGGAAAAGTACTCGAAAGGTATGAGGCCACGAAAAATAAATCGTTTCAGATTGACCTTTCTCCTTATGCAAATGGAATTTATTTCTTGAGATATGAATATGAAGCGGATAAGTGGCTGAATGGAAAAGTCATCCTTGAGCGGTAACCGCCGGAATCCTGATTTTTATCCGAAATAATAATAGAGGATACCATTTATAATGTATATAGGTAAGTAATTGTTACGTTATTAATTGTTAATGATTAATGGTGGGGAGACAGAATTTAAAAATAGAAAAACTCCAATTTTGTGTAAGCACTAAAAAAAATAATTACAAAAACCACCCTTTTTTATTCGGATTAATAACAAATCTGAATGAAAGAGGGTTTTGTAAATGAGTTTGGGTGTGCTTTCTTGCATTAGAGGTTTGCGTTGTGGTTTCTATTGAATTTCAGGGGAGATTGGGGTTGTGTTCTGTTTTTGCTGAATTGTAAAGAACCTAAACCAATCTTTGGTTCTGTGCGTATAGAAAGGGAAGAACTAAAAATCTAGGAAAAGGCTTAGGGATAGAATCAAAAAGGGACATATTCAACACAAAATACTACTATAAGATAGTTTAAAACGCTTTTTTTTACATAAAATGTGTCAATTTGGCAGATAAATTATATCTTTGTGGAGGAAAGCATAGTTTTTGATAGATAAAAAATACAATTAAGATTAAAAAAAATAATTCCGTAATTATGGATGCAAATTTTTCGGATAAATTAAGAGACGTAATTTCATATACCCGTGAAGAGGCGATTCGCCTCGGGCAGGAATATATTGGACCCGAACACATGATTCTTGGAATGATTCGCGATGGCGAAGGCCTTGCTATAACCTTGATTCAACACTTTGGCGTTGATTTATTACAATTAAAGAAAAGCATTGAAAACGCAGTTAAAGGCTCTTTTAATGTAGTAAATGTAACCAATATACCCTTTACCCGTCAGGCGGACAAGGTATTGAAATATGCTCGTTTGGAAGCAAAAGGATTTAACAGTCCTGATATTGAGCCTGAGCATCTATTGCTTGGGATTTTGAAAGAAGAAAACAATGTCGCCGCTCAGATTTTGAGTAGAAGCAACATTAATTATGAAATGATTCATGCCGAAATTTCGGGCAAAGGAACTGGTGAATTGCCGAGGTCTATGGCTACTCCTGATTCTCCCGAAGGAGGCGAGTACGGCTCTGACCGACCAAGAAGCCGCCCTGCTAAATCTAAAACTCCGGTGCTAGATAATTTTGGAAGAGATTTGACCAAGGCTGCCGAAGAAAATAAACTTGAGGCAATCGTAGGCAGGGAAAAAGAAATAGAGCGGGTTGCGCAAATCCTGAGCCGTCGTAAAAAAAACAATCCGGTTTTAATTGGTGAGCCGGGTGTAGGAAAAACGGCTATCGCTGAAGGGCTTGCTTTGAGAATCATTCAGAAAAAAGTAAGCAGGGTGCTTTACAATAAAAGAATCGTTACCCTTGATATTGCCTCTCTTGTAGCCGGTACCAAATACCGAGGACAGTTTGAGGAGAGAATGAAGGCGGTAATGGGCGAACTGGAAAAATCTCCGGACGTAATTCTTTTTATTGATGAACTCCATACCCTCGTAGGGGCGGGAGGGGCTTCCGGCTCTCTTGACGCTTCCAATATTTTTAAACCGGCACTTTCCCGCGGGGAGATTCAGTGCATCGGGGCTACTACCTTGGACGAATACCGTCAGTATATAGAGAAAGACGGTGCACTCGAAAGACGCTTTCAGAAGGTGATTGTAGAGCCTACCTCTCCCGACGAAACCCGGATTATTCTGGAAAACATCAAAGGGAAGTACGAAGATCATCATAATGTAAATTATACTCCTGAATCTCTCGACGCTTGCGTTAAGTTGAGCGAAAGGTATATCACTGACCGTTACTTCCCCGATAAAGCAATTGATGTGCTGGACGAAGTAGGAAGCCGCGTTCACATCACGAATATTCACGTTCCTCAGCATATTCTCGAACTGGAGAAAAAGATTGAAGAAATCAAAGAATTAAAAGTGCACGTCGTGAAGAATCAGAAATACGAAGAAGCGGCTGAACTGCGTGATAGAGAACGTAAATATACCGAAGAATTGGATCAGGCGAAGGTGCTGTGGGAGGAAGAATCTAAGAATCAGCGGTATGCTGTAAGTGAAGATGACGTGGCAGCGGTAGTTTCTATGATGACTGGAATCCCTGTTCAAAGGGTTGCATCCGGGGAAGCCGAAAAACTCATGCAGATGGGTGAGTTACTCAAAGATTCTGTAATCGGTCAGGATTTGGCAGTAAGCAAGCTCGTAAAAGCAATCAAGCGTTCCCGACTAGGACTGAAAGATCCCAAAAAACCAATCGGCTCCTTTATTTTCCTTGGACAAACCGGAGTGGGAAAAACGGAGCTTGCCAAGGCACTCGCCCGTTACCTCTTTGATTCTGAGGATGCCTTAATCCGGATTGACATGAGTGAGTTTATGGAGAAATTCACGGTTTCCCGTTTGGTCGGAGCACCTCCGGGATACGTGGGCTACGAAGAAGGCGGACAACTTACTGAAAAGGTGCGCCGGAAACCGTACTCCGTTATTCTTCTGGACGAAATCGAAAAAGCGCATCCGGATATTTTTAATATCTTACTTCAAGTACTTGACGATGGTATCCTTACGGACGGTCTTGGCAGAAGGGTGGATTTTAAAAATACCATTATCATTATGACTTCCAATATCGGGGTGCAGGAACTGAAAGCCTTCGGGTCAGGCGTTGGATTTAGCACTCAGTCCAAAACCGGTCATGCTTATGATGCGATGAAAGGTACGCTAGAGAATGCAATGCGTAAGGTATTCCGCCCTGAATTCCTGAACCGTATAGATGAAATCATTATTTTCAACGAGCTTGAAAAAGAGCATATTTTCCAGATTATCGAACTTCAGCTTCGCAAAGTATTTAAGCGGATTAATGAAAAAGGATATTCTATAACTTTGACGGATGAAGCGAAGAATTTCATCGCTGAAAAAGGATTTGACAAGCAGTTTGGAGCACGTCCGCTACAAAGAGCAATTCAGCGTTACCTCGAAGATCCTATCGCTGACGAAATCCTCAAAGGGGAAGGAAAAGAAGGAGATGAATTGTACGTGGATTATGACAAAGCGTCAGATTCCGTTACTGTCGTTACAAGACAAAAAAAGGAAGAAGAACCTCAGTCGTAAATATTGGGTTTTGGAATGACAGATAATTGTTAAATCCTTATTGTCAAAAATAGCAAGAAGGGGAAACAGGGAAATAGCCTTGTTTCCTCTTTTTTTGTATCGGTTTTCAGGGGATAAAAACAGCTAAAATCTATTATTCTAAAAAAAAACACAAAATTGTTAAAAAATATTGCAAAAAAAATTGTAAACATAAAACTTATTTGTATATTTGCCGTAAATATTAGTAAATCTAAAAAGCTAATCATTTATGAATGCAAAACAACTTTCTTTTCTAAGTGCCCAAAGAAGGGGCGGAAGTCCGGAGGACTATCTTGCAATTCACACATTTCTGGATAGTGCTCAGGAAATTGTATCTGATGAAAGACACCGCTTTATGCATACTTGGTGGTGTGTTCGTTATCTGGTAATTCCTCAATTCGGATTCATGATAGTTAATAGCGAGGGGCAGGCAGTAAGTGTAAAGCATATTTGTGAAGAAGATCATTTTCTACCTAATTACGGAGATAAATATATTCCGGACTTGTTGGATTTTGCAGAGTCAATTACGGACGATGAGGAAGACTTGCTAAGGTTGCGCCGATTTCACAAGAATTTTGCAATGGATGAAGCGGTTTCTACTCTCCTAATCTCTCCTCTTACGGTAACGGGTAAAATCAAATCTTTGTTTTTTACACACAACAGTTGGTTTGTAAACAGCATTCTTCCAAAAATTATTGGTACAAAATACGATATAAAAGACGCAGATATTTCTCCTGCTCATTTTATTAACCGGATGAAAGTTGAATCCTGGATGAAAGGGGAAGCGTATCCTCCAAATTCATTTGGATATAAAAGCACCTATTTGTTAACTGCTTAGGTTTTAAGAGATTAAAAAAGCACAAGTTTATAGCACATTTGTTTTTAAGGGGAGAATCATGTTAGGGTTCGGGGGTAAATTTTTTTTAGATTTACCCCATTTTTCCCCCTCTCGGAAAAAGAGGTGTTGTAATTAACAGGAAAAATCTGTAATATTGTGCGTTCATTTGTAATTATTAAATTTATATATACTATGTCAAAGGAATCAAAAGAAAAGGAAAAAGAACATTCCGAAAAATTAAAATCATTAAGCTCTACTTTAGACAAGCTGGATAAAACCTACGGCAAAGGGGTCGTAATGCGTTTAAGCGATTCTCCGGTTGCAGACGTAGAGGCAATTTCTACAGGCTCTCTTACGTGTGATATCGCGCTGGGAATCGGCGGAGTGCCCCGTGGCAGGATTATCGAAATTTATGGTCCGGAATCTTCCGGTAAAACTACGCTCGCTTTGCACATCATTGCAGAAGCCCAAAAAAAAGGAGGAATTGCCGCTTTTATTGACGCTGAACATGCGTTTGACCGTAACTATGCTACGAAACTAGGGATTGACATGTCAAACCTGTATGTTTCTCAGCCGGACTTCGGTGAGCAGGCACTTGAAATTGCAGAGCATTTAATCCGTTCCAATGCGATTGATGTCATAGTTATTGACTCGGTTGCAGCCTTGACTCCTAAAGCGGAAATTGAAGGCGAAATGGGAGACTCTAAAATGGGTTTACAGGCACGTCTTATGTCGCAGGCACTTCGTAAAATGACGGGGATTATCAGCAAAACGAATTGTACTTGTATTTTTATCAATCAGTTGAGGGATAAAATCGGGGTGATGTTCGGAAGTCCTGAAACTACTACCGGTGGAAATGCCTTGAAATTTTACGCTTCTGTCCGGATTGATATTAGAAGAACTAATCAGATTAAGGAAGGAACAGACAATATCGGAAATCGGGTGAAGGTAAAAATTGTAAAAAATAAAGTTGCGCCTCCTTTCAAACAAGCGGAGTTTGATATTCTCTTTGGGGAAGGAATCTCAAGAGAAGGAGAAGTAGTGGATTTGGGGGTTGAGCTTGGCGTGGTAAACAAAGCTGGCTCGTGGTTCTCCTACGAAAAAGAAAAACTGGGACAAGGACGAGAGGCCGTAAAAAAATTATTGAAAGAAAAACCAGCTTTAATGCGTGAAATTGAGTCTAAAATTATGGCTCAGAAAGGAGTAATTCAATCTATCGAAGGAAAACCGGTTGATTTTGAAGGGCTAGATTCTGGCGATGGAGATGAGCCTGAAGTATAATTTTAGCTTCCGATAAAGGAATTTTTATGAAAAATAGCGGGGAAGATTTTGGATCTTCTCTGCTATTTTCGTTCAATCTTGTGTTGAAAGGAGGGCGGAACGAAAAAGGGATTGCTTAATTCAAGCGAATTGCGATAAAACGTCATTTTCCCGCATTCCATTTTTCCGACTTCCGAATGGATTAATCTCCCTTGGAAAAAACCTCTAAGGGCTTTTTTTCGTAAATAGGATAACCTCTTTTCAAATAAAGAGTAATTTTAGTCTATGAATGAACGGGAATGGTTCGCAATGATTAGTTTACTGGATGATGAAGAAGCATCACCGGAAATAAAAAAACAAGTATTGGCTTTGGGAGTATCCGCAATAACTCCTTTGGAAGAAATATGGGAAAAAAGCAATGACCCTGATTTTCAGGGAAAAGTAGAGGAGGTTCTTCAGTTCGTTCAATCAGAAATTGCACTTTCAGAACTCAAAAACTGGAGGATGAAAGGAGGGAAGGATTTGCTCGAGGGGTGGTTTGTGATTACGAGGTTTCGTTATCCCAAGATTGAATTGGAAATGTATAAAAAACAAATCAGCCGACTGACCAATATGATTTGGCTGGATATGGAAAGGCAGCGAAATTATCATGAACGAATCCTCTCAGTAAATTATATTCTCTATAAAAAAGAAAATTTTTACCCAGAGAAAGGAGATTCCAACAATCCGGACCGCTATTTTCTCAAAAGTTTCATGGAGACCAAGGCGGGAAATATTTTTTCGATGAGTTTATTGTATCTGATTTTGACCCGGGCATTGGAACTGCCGGTTACTGCTTATATCATTGAAGGCTATATTGCATTACAATTCAGCGATCATAGTGCTGATTTTTTTATAGACGCTTACAATCACGGGAATCTATTTCGGAAAGAATACATAGAAAAACTCATTAAAGAGCGTTTCCCTGAAAAAACACTTGAAAGTTATCCTGCGGCTTCTAATCGTATGCTGATGGCACTTTTGATAGAAGGATTGATTCAGCATTATCACGAAAACGGACAGGAAAGCAAGGTTGATTATCTTTACCGGATGTTGGATGTAGTTAAATAGAAGATTTTCCCGTATTTTCGCCCACTTATACCGATATTTCATGCACTTTCATTATTTTACTTTGTGTCATTTGCGGGATTTTCTGAATAAAGAATGGAAAAACCAACAAATTCTGGAATGCTTTTCTCAAAACAAAAACGAACTGATTATTCAGACAGCGTCGGCTGCTTTGAGAATCGGGTGTAATACTCCGCTCAGTTATGTTGTTCCTGTTTCGGATTATAGCAAGGCCGGAAAAAATGTGGTGGATTTGTTTTCAGATTTGCAGGGATTGTTTTTTAAATATGCGGAAGTAGTTTCTTATGAAAGGGTTATGATTCTTTCGTTTTCGGGAGGCTATACGCTTACCCTAAAAATACACCGAATCCAGGCAAACATTATTCTGAAAAGAAAAGAGGAACTTCGTGCTATTTTTAATCAGTCTGTCAAGCAAGATGAAACCTATGTACCTCAGCCGGGTGCGTTTCATGAAGAAAAAATCGCTTCCCTAGACTTCATAAACCCTGAACAGGAAGACAAAGAGGGGCTGAAAGTACTCAGAGAAATTTCTCCTGTTTTGGATGTGCATTTTTTAAAGAGATGGCGGTTTTATTGTCATTCTGTTGCGCCTTCTCAAGCACTCAGGCAATGTATAGAGGAGGCGACGAGTGCTCCGTTTTTTGTCAGTAAAAATAAGGATGGGATTCTTTTTACCCTTTTTCCGGAGGAGGAAGGGATTGAATTTAACCGGATTGATGCAGCACTGAATTTTTATCTTAAAGCGCATTTTCAGTATCAGGCGTACAATAGCCTATATACTTCTCTGAAAAAATCCATCATCGAACCCTACAAAAAATTAGCGGGAACGTATCAGTCTTATCTCAAGACGATTCGGCAGCTCAATCACGAGCGTTCGGCGGAGGAAATAGGGCATTTGATTTTTGCAAATCTACTCAAAATAGAAAAAGAGCAAACGGAACTCACCGTAGAAGATTTTTATAATGAGAATCAACCGTTTAAAATAAAGCTAAAAAAAGAGTTGTCTCCTGCGGAAAATGCGGAAGGGTATTTTAAAAAACACAAGGAGAGAAAAGCCAAACTCGCATATCTCGAAAAGGAAGTGTCCGTAATCGAAGAAAAATTACTGGAAATGGAAGAGAAAGTGAATGCTTTTTCTGAAATGATTTCTCCGGAACAATTGATATTGACGGCTAAAGGAATGGACAATGAGCCGCTGCGGAAATTAAAGATGCTGGATAAACAGCAAACTGCGGAAATGATGAAGAAGGAGTTTCCGTACCGGTATTTTGAAAAAGAGGGATGGAAAATTTTTATCGGAAAAAATGCGAAGAATAATGACGCACTATTGAAGTTTGCGGATAAAAATGATTGGTGGCTGCATGCAAAGGAAGTGAGCGGGTCTCACGTCATTATCCGTCAGAAGTCGGGCCAAAATCTTCCGGCACCGGTACTTGAATATGCTGCCGGACTCGCTGCCTGGTTCTCCAAAAGCAGGACACAAAGCCTTGTTCCGGTGATTTATACACACCGGAAAAATATCCGCAAGCGAAAAGGAAGTGCGGCAGGAGAAGTAGTGGTTGCAAGGGAAAATGTACTAATCATCGAGCCGGTAAAAGCGACAGCCTCAGACGAAGCATAAAAATACAGGGCAAAAACAAAATGCTTTTACCCTGTATGTTCCGGAGAAGAAGGGATTAGTCTCTTATGGTAACCCATCGGCTAATGGAAAGCCCTTCTTTTTTTGCCCATAATTCAATGATTCTCATTTCCTGAGAAGTAGGGCATGAGTTGTATTTTCCTTTTACCTGAACGATGGCTTTGCTGCTGCTTAATTCAATCGTCAGCAATCGTTTAAAGCTCACGTTTTCTACCGATTCTACGAGTACGCTCCAGACA
>WBZP01007053.1_pt1 | contig 10930 bp, 10 predicted proteins | sample 5204301 | NCBI WGS metagenome assembly WBZP01 (sample SAMN12412401, study PRJNA552823) | activated sludge metagenome | isolation source: activated sludge from nitrification reactor of wastewater treatment plant... | place: USA: Pennsylvania | collected 2017
GCCCGAGAGCTAGCACACATCCGACGAGCCGCAAAGCGTTTCTCGTCGCTGATAGCGAAGTCTACCGTGCTCCGCAGAGCAGCCGGGCAGACCACTACTCGTCGGACAATCTCCATATCTTTGCCGTTCAGTGGGCGGTCAAAGGTCGAAGCGATCGATCCGCTAGCTGACCAAGAGCTGCTTCACCTGCTGCGCGAACCACTGCCCACCGCGCTTCGGCGTATGCCCGTTTTCCATCAGCTTGAGCGCGATATCCCGCAAGCTCATTCCCTGCGCCTTCCAGTATTTCGCACAGCCTGCTGCGGTAGAACGATCGTGGTAAACTGCACTGCGCAGAAGCTCTTGCACAGACCACCAGTGATATTCCGATGCCTTGCCAGGACGCAAGCCTGCTTTGTTGAGTTTGTCGGCAATAAACGCGAACGTCCGACCATCTAGTTTTAGTGCATAAGCCAATTCATAGGCGCGCGCTCTGTCATAGACCTTATCGCCACGCTCCGAGCGTCTAACGTGGACGCCCTCCTTGTCCAGCAAATCATATACACTGGTCTTGGTCCACTTTGCGCTTTGGCAGGGCTTGACACCTTGTTCGTTCAATCGCTGTGCGATATCGGGAAACGAAACGCCAGCACGATACCACTCGGCCATCTTTTCCAGCCAAGCGTAGTTTTCGGGGTGCTTGACCAGCTTTTTCAGCCGTCCCTCGGTGACGGTCATGTACCCAAACGGCACCTTGCCGAAGTGCCCGCCCGCCGCTCGGATGTAGGTGATGATGCCCTTCACACGCTCGGAGGTACGTTCCCGCTCGAGCTGGGCGAACGCGACGATCAGCGGCAAGAACTGGCGCGACGCGGGCAGCTCGGTGTTGATGCCCTGATTGATGAGCACGAGATGAACGCGATCGGTCTTCACGTAATCATCTTGAAAAGCCAGAAAGTCGCGCTGCGAGCGGCTGAATCGGTCTAGCGCTGTCGAGATGATGAACTCGGCTTTCCCCTTATCCACCTCGGCCATCATTTTCTGATACTCAGGCCGCCCGATTGTGTTCTTCGCAGAGTCGTGATCAACATAGAAGCCAGCCATCGTGTAGCCATACACCTGAGCGTAACCGGCGATCTGTGCCTGCTGTGCCTCAAGTGATAGGCCGAACTGAGCTTGCATGTCGGTAGACACTCGAACGTATCCAAAGGCTCGCTTCTGCTTCTCCATGGTGCCCCCGTTAGCTTTCCCCTGTGCAATTGTCCCACGTTTCGTCGGTCGGTCGTATGTCATAGCCATGTCTCCGTCTGTGTAGCGGCTTTCCGCTGATGCGGAGACAATCGCTATCAATCATCAAAACTTCTGTCAACGCATTTTCTTGTTTTCCGTCGGTGGGCTGTCAATTACAGGGTCGAAACTCATGACACACTGTAGACAAAGACAGTGTCCGAACCCACCATTTTTTGTCGAAATCCTGAATACCGGACGCATCAATGATCGGCAGAAGGGGGGACGAATTAGCCCAGCCTGGATGGTAGCCCACGCATTCGGGGCCATCCGACGAAGCTACTCAGTTCCAGCCAACTGGCAACGACCCGATGAGAGAGGACGATGAGCTTTGACTTTGTGGTGGTAAAGAGTGGAGCACTCAGGGAAAGCGGGAGGAGGAGGGTTTGTCTGCAATGCGAAGAGGTCGAGGTCGAACCGCCGAGATGCTCCCGCCTACTGCTTTCCCACGCGGACGGAACGTGAAGTTGAGACTGGCTACAGGTTTCTAACGGTAGCAGATGCAAGTCAGCTTCAGAGTTCCACCGCAATATCCGCCCCGGCGTCCAATCGAGCGACAGTGCGAATGGCACTGATACTGATCAAATGGGCACCCGAATCCGGCAACGGCAGAATCCGGCTGGTCAGGCGACGACGACGCTACTGATGCACCTTTGGCGGCGGCGGACGTGTCCACCGAATTAGCCGCTATCTCAGCGGGTGTAGCATTGGAATTGGCCGTTAGTGCTGGAGAGGTTCCGCTTAAGGGCTCAGCCACTACCTTGATAGCAGCGCCAGTAATAACAGCCTGAGCAGCTACGTTTACATCTGATGACTCATCCTGGCTGTCGGATAGATCATTGTCACAGGCCCCCAGAGCGACTAGTAGCACCACAAGAACCGAGCTAAAAAACTTCTTGGCTTGCATGTACGTCTCCTGTTTGGTTTCTGTTGACTTTGCGGTAGCGAACCTCTCCCACTCCTATTGAGTGGCTACCACTGCCGAAATTACTATGTCAAGCAGAAAAACCCTGTTCTATCAGCTTTGTCGCGCTGCCACGGGTCTGGCGGGTCAGGCTGGCTATCGGTCTCAGACGCGGGTATATTTTCGTTCCGAACGATCTGTTTCTGTCGGTTCAGCATTCCTGTTAGCCGGTTTAGGTCCATTCGCAATCGAGAGGCTGCTTGCCAGCGAGCCGCCGATTGTGGTCCAGGATGGCCGAACATATTCGGCTTGACATCCTCACCGATGCAAAGTACGCACCGGCCACAGCGCACATGATGGACGTAGTCGTCTTGTGCATGGATTCGTCGCAACAGTCAGGAAGGAGAAACGCTCACATGTGGACAACTAAGCTTTTGGGTGCCCTGTTCTTGACGGTGAACTGTCTGAGTGGAGGTTGCGATCCAGGCAGTCTCGATACTGAGCATAATACGTCAACCCTAGAAGGGACCGACGACGAGGTCGAGTTTGCGGTATCTGCGACGGCCGCTACAGAGTGCGATTTGAAGAGTTCGCTGCTCGTGAATGGGAACTTCTCTGCCGACCTAGCCAGTTGGACTACTGAGATCCATGAACCGGCATCGGCCACGATCAGTGCGGTTTTGGACGGTGCCACGAACAAAGTGGTCCGGGTTCGCAACTCCAAGGTCCAAGATTTCTATAAGGTTCAATTCTGGCAGCCTGTCACCAGCATCGAGAAAGACCACTGTTACCGAGTCTGCTTCCGGGCGAAAGCGAGTGCAGACCGAGAGATTCAGGTGCAGTTGATAAAAAATGCGGCACCATGGGGTTCGTATGGCTTATGGTGGCCGCAGGCGATTACGTCCAAGTGGACGACATACAAGACCGAATTTTGGGCAAACAGCACAGCCTCTGATGGTCGACTGGCCTTTGCTTTTGGTGCCAATACGTCGGCTGCGTACATTGACAATGTTGTATTAATCGATCGTGGCGACGTCGATGACTGCAAGATTCCTTAGTCTGGTTGCATGCTGAGCCCTGGCGGGCGAGAGTTTTTCCAGTCAGAGATTAACCCTCCCTGCTGCCGCCAGCCCCAGCCTCAAAATGTACTCCCATGTCCCAGCGATGGATCGTAGACCGAGGCGGGCCTTGGTTTGTTTGAGGCGGGTATACGTACTTGGCAGGATGCGGGCGCAGACGTTGGTTCGTCGGCCTTCACGGGCGTCATAGGTCAGCGGGTTGCCCGCCGCCTCCAGCAGCCAATCAGGGATCTGTCCGTTGCTTGGCCGACGCTGATTCTCGGTTCCCAAGAGTGAAGCTACGGTTTGTTCGAGTGCCGCAACTCGGAGCGTCTGATCTTCTGACGGAAGCGGTGGCGCTGGAGCCATCGTCGGAGTTACCACGGGAGCCGTCGCCGAATGCGGCGAGGACGGTGCCGAGCTGGCCGCTTGTGTAGGTGGCGAGAGCAGTGCCGACCAGTTTTGGTCCGCTGCGGGCTCGCCGGGAGCCCACAAGACGCTCTTCATTCGCTCTACCTTGGCATCGACGTCGGCCCGTAGTAGTTCCTCATTCAGCATCGTGAGTCCATCCAGGTACGTGGAGCGGCGTGGACCCAGGCGGCGGCATGGGTGGCCAGGGCTGATGCCGACCGAGTCGATGCCAAACAGTCTGAGCCAGGGTGTCGATGCCACTGAGAAACTCGAGCACGGTCTTGCGACGCGGAAGACTCCAGACGGAGCGGCCCTGGTCGCAGGCTGCCTTCACTGCATCTGCCCTCGGCAGTGGTTCGTCCAGATAGTCCATCGAGCGCTTGGTGAGTCGCTCCATCACCTCGACCTCTTGTGTCCATTCCTCGACAGGGATGAGATGGACTCTCACGAGGATGATGTCGGAGTTCTCGGGCGTGCCTTTCAACATCGTCAGCATGTTGCGTGCAGCATCGGTGCCGTCGGTGATCGCCACTAAGTATACACCCGGCAGACTGCCACCGTACTCTTCCGGCGGAGTGTCCACGACGGCGATATCGTAAGTCCCGATGCCCAGCTTTATCGGGCCTTTGGTGTACAGTAGCTCGATCGCTTGGTTCTGCCGAGCTGCTAGCACCGTGACGCTACCTGAGCCGTATTCCCGACGGGCGATCATCGCCTCGTTGGGCAGAATGCCGAGCCTAGACCTAGCATCCTCTTGGCGGTCACTGGTGACGAGCAGGATGCGCAGACCAGCCCAGGCCAAGCGCTCGGCAGTCGCAACCGCGAGGGATGTCTTCCAGACACCACCTTTGAACGACGCAAACACGACAGTTGGAAGGACAGGTGTGTGTCGTCCAGGCGGTTCACCAGGGAGACGCTGAGTACGGATCGGATTGGCTGGCACAGGGGCACCTCGTTATATGACAGTTATATAAGTTACATCTTGCCCTTTACTTCTCGTCGCAGTCAAGCCCGCTTCGGCTGGATGCTGGATCTCGTTCTCATATCGCAGGCAGCGTCGGTAAAGGCGTTTCTCATATGACTGCCATATGACTCGCAAGCGAAGTTCTAGCGCTCGTGTCGTGCAGGAAACCTGCGGAACTGCGCCATGACCAGGCGAGCCCAAGAACGGCAGACATGGCTCTGTCATATGACTCACAGCGTCGGGACATGGGGTCGTCATATGATTCTCATATGACTCTCATATGACGCCGATCTGGTTTCACGGTGCTTGATTGGGACGCGAGGCCGCTCGTCTGAACGCAACACACAGCGCGACGCCAAACAGCGGCAGCACCGCCAGCCCAAGGAAGAACAGGCTATGTGGCACGCGATCCCACAGGCCACCGAGCCGACCGGCCATCCAGTAGCCGAGCGCCGTTGCGCCATACCAGGCACCGAGCCAGCGACCCCCACGGGCAGGCGGAGCGAGCCGGAGCACGAAAGACGGGCCGAGCGCCCCCACCAGCAGCTCGCCCACGGACAGCAGCGCCAAACAGCCGAGCAGCCAGCCTAGGCCAACCAGGGAGCCGTTGGAACCAAGCAGCGCCGCGATGACCATTGGGACGTACGCAAGGCCCGTGGCAGCTACTCCGATGGCGATTTTGGCTGTACCCGTCGGTAGGCCGGGCGACGTCTTCAGGTGAAGCAGGGCGCGAGCGAGCAGGGGCGAGACGGCCAAGACCAGACCGGCATGCAGCGACGCGACATAGGGCACCGGAAGCTCCCAGCCAAGCAGGTGGCGGTTGGTGTTATCGCGAGCCCAGAGGAGCAGCGTGCTGCCCGCCTGCATGTGTAGGACGGTCAGCAGCATTGACAGCCCGCACAGGCCCAGCAGCATGACCTGCGACCCGCTACCATTGGACTTGCTGGCCTCTCTATGGACAGACGTTTCACACTCAGCGGCCCGAAGGACGCCCGACTGAGCTTGGATGATGAGCCATGCACCGACGAGGCTCAGCGACGCCAACGCGAAGGCGGTGGGCCAACCCAGCCACAGGCGGGCCGTTGCGCCGATGACCGGGCCTACCAGTGCGCTGACGTTGGCGAGCAGGTACATCAGCATCAAGCCTCTGTCGCGCAGCTCGGGCTCGGCGGCGAACAGACGGGTGGCAAGTGACTGGGGTGCCAACTTCGCAGCGCCAGCCCCGATGGCGACCAGCGCCAGCCCCGCATAGACCATCGGGCGACTCTCGGCCATCAGTAGCGCATAGCCGACGGCGGCGACTAGATACCCGAGAGCCGCAGCTCGCACGATGCCGAAGCGACCGTCGGTAATCGCGCCTGCGAGGAGCGGTGACACATAGGTAGCAGCGATGAAGCAGCCGAGGACATCCGTCGCCTGCGCAGTGGTAAATCCGAGCCGTTCGTTGAGGTAGAGCAGAAGCAAACTGGCGAGGAGAAAGAAACCAAACCGCTCACAAGCCACCGACGCTGACAGGGACAAAAAACCGGGCGGGTATCGACGCATGGGCCACACTCCTTGAGTGGGCCGAGCGTCATTTGTTGCGTTCGGTAATGCGAGCTGTGGACAGCTCAGGTACAGGCTATGTCCGCAGAAGTGGTACAGTGGTGGTACAGACGTGGCAGCGAATTGGTACGCCGCAAGATGCCTCGTCTGAGAGCTAGCGCACGCGCTGGTAAAGCAACAGCCTTCTTGGGTGGTAATCTTTTACCATGCGCCAGTGCGCAACCGCTTGCCAGCCCTCACGAAGCATCGTTTCATCGAGTAGTCGCTGGTCGTGTCGTTTGAGGTAGGCGATGGAGAAGTGCTTGGACTCGCCAGTGGTCATCTTGACGGTGGCACGGATGTCGGCAGCATAGCTGCCGGGTATCGGACACGCTGCGAAGTCGAGCACGGACGTGATCTCGGTGCTCTTGAGGCCATGGATGTATCGTCGCAGCAGGTCGCAGAACATTCGGGATTGCATCGATCGTCCCGTGCTCATGGTTTCCGTGGTTCGTCCTGCAAGCAGCCGATCCTGCGCGAGGATCTCGTCGGGCTTGTCGGCAGGAGCCAAGGTTTCACCGATGCTCAGCATCAGGAAATCTCCAGGCGCAAACCCCATGAGGCTGTTTCGCACAAACAGGATTTCGTTCTGCAAATTGGCGAACGTGTTGCCAAACAGACAGACTACACGCCGACGGTGCGAGCGTTCCGGCGAGTGGAGTAGCGACGTGTAGCGCCCCAAGTTGTGGAAGTTGCCTTGGATCGCATAGATGGAAACCGTCGAGCGATCGGCCAGCGCCTCGGCGGCATGACGGTACGCCGAGCAGAGCAACGGCTGACTGATATCGAGTAGATACAGGCGAAGGTTCCGGTTTCGGCGGCGCTCCAGGAGGCACTGCGTCAGTCGAACCTCGTCCTTTCCGTCGCCACAGCCAAGTCCGATGACATCTAGACCGACGGAACCAGCCCGCTCGGTGATGCGCTCTGCGACGTTATCCAGGGGCATCAACATCCGAGAGACGGTGTAGTCTTCTTGCTCGGCAATCGAGTACCATGCCGCCGCGCTGCTCGGGTCGAGGTACAGATATGTCTGCTCAAGATGCCCGCCACGACCATTGAGCAGCATCGTCATCTCATTGTGGAGCTTGAGAGCGTCGTACTCCGGCGTCAGCCAGCAGTTGGGTGAAAAATCCTGATGTACTCTCCGTCGATCTGCAATGTGGTCCCCGATCGGTGTGGGGTCGATCCGCAGCTCTGGCACGGACTGAAGGTGCATGACTGTCGTGCGCGTCGGTGCCCGTCGGCCCGTCTCGACGTTGCGCAAGGTACTCTCGGACAGGCCAGCCCGCTCGGCCAGCACCGTCCGAGATAGCCCCGCAGCCTTCCGTCGTTGTACAAGGTCCGCCCCCCACGCCCGCAGCGCCGCTGCCTCGCTACTCGGGGGCTCGACAATACCAGCCGCAAGATGAAGCTGCTCCAGTGCCGTCGGTGAATCATGCTCCAGTGACTCCTGTTCGGCACGCGGCAGAGAGGTTCGGATTGTTGCCATCGCACGTTGAATGGCAGCACGTTCCGTCGGTGAACTAGTCTTGCTCAGGCGTTCCAGCGCCTTCATCATGACCGAAAATGCGGCCCTAAGCGGCATGCTCTCTAACTGTTCCACGACATCCTCCTACACTGCCCGAGAGCTAGCACACATCCGACGAGCCGCAAAGCGTTTCTCGTCGCTGATAGCGAAGTCTACCGTCTCAATGAAAGAGTCAGCATCGCTTGGCTAGTCGGGCCATCGTTGACTCAGCAAATTTCGCTGCCCAAGCGGGTGTTGTTGGGGTAGCTGGCCTTCGGCAGTTAGAACTTGAGCCGATGGATCTCCGCTTGAAGGTGCTCACTCGATAGGTGGCTGTAGACCGCAGTCATCTTCAACGAGGCATGCCCCAGCATCGTCTGAAGGGCGATCAGCGAGCCGCCACGCATGAGGTATTGACTGGCGAAGCTGTGCCTCAGAACGTGCCAAGGCGCTTTGGGGATCGCCAGTCCCGCGAGACGGTACGTGTGTTTGAGGCACGGTCGACTTTGTGCAGGAATCCAGCGCCCGTCGAGGCCGAGGACAGGACAAACGACCCCCGCGTCGGTTTGCGGACAGCGATCGCGCCAGAGTCGCAGCGCGGCGGCGAGATCTTCGGCGATCGGTACGGTACGGTGCTTGCCGGATTTCGTCGGTGCGCCTCGATAGCTCTGTCGCACGGTCAGGACGCCACGATCGAAGTCGATGTCTCGCCACCTCAGCCCAAACACCTCGCCGCAGCGCAGCCCAGCGTAGACACCGAGGCGCACTGCGATCGGCAGCATCGAGCCACGCATGTCATTCCGAGCGTCTGCTGCTGCGATCAGCGCTTTGATCTCGGCCACAGAGAGATACTCGACGGCATCATCAACGCGGGGCGGCTTGGTTCCCTCAAATGGGTTTAGCGATGCCAGACCGTGACGGACAGCCCAGCGAAACGCGGCTTTCAAGGTGGCCAGCTTTTTCGCAGCGGTGTTCGGTTTGTGCGTCGACGAGAGGTGCCTGACGATGCGTTTGGCATCATCGCTGGTAAGGATGCGACGCAGCAGCGGCATCAGAGGTTGCGTCTCGTAGCGAATGCGCCTTGCCCATCGCTCGCGATCGCGTGTCGTGGCGTCTGCTTCGTCGACGTAGCGACGCAATATCTCGTCAGCGGTTAGGTGCTGCGCCTGCTCGGGGACGCCCAGCTTGCCGCGACCGATACGCGCCTCGATTTCGGCGAGGATGCGTCGAGCCTCCGCCGCAGAGGTCGCCTTCGTCGCTTTCGTCTTGCGGATGCCGCCTTCGTACCACCGTGCATACCAGCCGACGAAGTCGCCCTTGGCGTTGGTTTTTCGTATTATTTGTCCCACTTGAGAGCCCCTTATGAGCCCACCGATCGCTTGCGTTGCCCGTCTGTTCGCTGAAAGCCGCTATATAGTGAACAACCCGGCAGCGACGGAAGGCTGCAATATTTTTGCATTATTTCGTAAGCGGGCAAACTTCTATCCGGTGTCATCGCCCAAAATCGCTAATCACACCTAGCTTGCGACCTGATGACATGGTCTTTGCCGTCGCAAGCTACTCACAGTCGTAAAAGGAGAGACACGAAAATGGCCACCGAAGAAGCCCAGTCGCCAAACGCAAGCGCACAGCCTGGCCAAGCCCAGGCGGGAGACGGCAGCACCCAAGCACCGGCCTCCTCTGAGGCTGAGCTGCGGGCGCAGGTCGACAAGCTCTCGGAAGAGAAGCGCGACCTAAACGATCGGCTGCTGCGCCTTGCCGCCGAGTTTGAGAACTACAAGCGCCGCGCTCGCAAGGATCAGGAAGACGCTGCGGCTCGTGGGCTCGAGAACTTGGTCCGCGAGCTGCTGCCGGCGATGGACAACTTTGACCGCGCGCTCGCTGCCAGCAAGAGCCCCTCGACCACCGTCACGTCGATCGTCGAAGGCGTGCAGATGGTGCAAAAGAGCTTCTTCGGCGCGCTCGAGAAGTCGCAGATCAAGCAGTTCGAGGCCGAAGGCAAGCCGTTCGACCCCAACTTCCACGAGGCAATCGGCCACATCGAGAGCACGACCCTGCCACCCGGCCACGTCGCCAACGTCTTTCAGCGCGGCTACATGCTCGGCAGCCGCTTGCTGCGTCCAGCGCTGGTCCAGGTTTCTCGCAAGAGTGAAGCCAGCACCGACAGTCCAGACGCCACCCCGAACCAAGCGAACTGAGGCACTTCTTGGCCGACGCAAGGCGCGACTACTACGAGGTCCTCGGTCTGCCCCGCAACGCGGACTCGGCCGAGATCAAGCGGGCGTACCGAGCGCTGGCGCTCCGCTATCACCCGGATCAAAACCACGACGACAAGCAGGCCGAAGAGAAGTTCAAGGAAGTCTCCGCAGCCTATACCGTGCTCTCCGACCCGGAAAAGCGCGCCCGCTACGATCGGCTGGGACACCTGGGGCTGTCGCGTGATGTGGCGGGCATGGACACGCTCAGCGTCGACCTTGATGCGATGAAGGCGCTGTTTAGCAACCTCTTTGGCGACCTGCTTGGCGGTCGAAAGGGCAAAGGGCGCGACCTTCGCTACACGCTGGAGATCTCACTTCGCGAGGCCGCCCATGGTGCCCAAAAGACCATTCGCTTCCCGGTCCGCGCCGACTGTCCAAGCTGTCACGGCAGCGGCGCACGCGGCGGGGATGCTGGCTTGCGGGTCTGCTCCACCTGCGCCGGCAAGGGCGACGTTAAGCCCGGCAAAGGCATCTTCTCGCTCAGCCGCACCTGTACCGTCTGCCAAGGCATCGGCAAGGTCGTCGTCGATCCCTGTGGCGAGTGTCGGGGCGCGGGACTGACCGACCAGCAGCGTGAATACACCGTCAGCGTTCCTGCCGGCACCGAGGATGGCACCGCCCGCCGCATCTCCGGCCAAGGCGAGCCGGGACGGCGCGGTGGCAGTACCGGCGATCTCAACGTCACCGTCAAGATCGAGCCTCATCCGCTGCTGCGTCGCGAAGGCGCGCTCCTCATCTGCGAGCTGCCGCTTGGGTTTTCGCAGGTGGCGCTCGGCTGCACTGTCGATGTACCGACCCTGGAAGGCCGCGTCGAGATGAAGATTCCCGCCGGAACCCAGTCGGGAACGGTCTTTCGGCTGCGTGGACGCGGCTATCCCACCGCCATCGGCTCGACCACCCGTGGCGATCTGCACGTCAAGGTCCTGGTCGAAACCCCACAGAGTCTCAGCGAAGCGCAGCGCGCCCTCCTCCGCCACG
>WBZP01003572.1_pt2 | contig 10929 bp, 9 predicted proteins | sample 5204301 | NCBI WGS metagenome assembly WBZP01 (sample SAMN12412401, study PRJNA552823) | activated sludge metagenome | isolation source: activated sludge from nitrification reactor of wastewater treatment plant... | place: USA: Pennsylvania | collected 2017
GGCGATCGCCGCCGACGTCTCGCGCGAGCTGGGCTACCGCGAGGACGCCCGGCTCGCCGTCTGCGGCGATCCCTCGCGCGTGCGGCGCGACGTGCTCTTCCTCGCTCGCACGACCGCGGTCGAGACCTGCGACGTCTGGGCCCTCGCCGCCTCGCCGCGGCCCTACCTTCTCGTCGTGACGCCGGCCCAGGCCGCCTCGCTCGAGAAGGTGCCGGAGTGGCGGACCGTCGGGCGCTACGCGTGCCTGCCGTCGAGCGCCCTCACCCTCGACGGCCTCCTCGCGAGCCCGCAGGCGTGCGAGGTCGTCCTCGGCGCCAACTTCGAGACGGACGACCCGGTCGCCGACCGCAAGAAGCGGCGGGAGTACCGCAAGGCCATCCAGCGCGAGCGGGCCGAGTCCGAGGCGGCGGCGGCCGGCGGGGCCGGGACGACGCGGTAGACCGCTCTCAGGGCCGCGCGGCCTGCCCGAACGCCTCGGCCGCCGCCCGCACGGTGAGGTCGATCTCGGCCTCGCCGTGGGCGAGCGAGACGAACGCCGCCTCGAACTGGGCCGGCGGCAGGTAGATCCCCCGCTCGAGCATCGCGTGGAAGAAGCGGCCGAAGCGCTTCGTGTCCGACCTCTTCGCCGAGGCGTAGTCGACGACCGGTCCCTCGCCGAAGAAGACCGTGATCATCGACCCGACGCGATTGACCGTGACCGTCACGCCGGCGTCCCGCGCACCCCGGCGCAGGCCCGCCTCGAGGGCCGCGCTGCGCGCCTCGAGCGTCGCGTAGACGGCGTCGTCGAGCAGGTCGAGCACCACGCAGCCGGCCGCCATCGCGAGCGGGTTGCCGGAGAGGGTGCCGGCCTGGTAGACGGGGCCCTCCGGCGCGACCGTGGCCATGACGTCGGCCCGGCCGCCGTAGGCCGCGGCGGGCAGGCCGCCGCCCACGATCTTGCCGAGGCAGGTGAGGTCCGGCGCGATCCCGAAGCGCTCCTGGGCCCCGCCCTTCGCCAGGCGGAAGCCCGTCATGACCTCGTCGAAAACGAGGAGGGCGCCCGCCTTCCGCGTCGCTTCGCGGAGCGCCTCGAGGTACCCGGGCTTCGGCGCGACCGTGCCCATGTTGCCGCACACCGGCTCGACGATGACGGCCGCGATCTCGCCGGGGTGTGCGGCGAAGGCAGCCTCGACCGCGGCGGGGTCGTTGTACGGGAGCACGATCGTATCGGCCACCGTGCCGGGGGGAACGCCGGGCGAGCCCGGGATGCCGAGCGTCGCGACCCCGGAGCCGGCGGCGACGAGGAGGCCGTCCGCGTGGCCGTGGTAGCAGCCGTCGAACTTGACGATCCGGCTGCGGCCGGTGAAGCCGCGGGCCACGCGCAGCGCGCTCATCGTCGCCTCGGTGCCGGACGAGACGAAGCGCACCTTGTCGATCGACGGCACCGCCCGCACGACGCGCTCGGCGAGCTCCACCTCGGGGGCGCACGGCGCGCCGAAGGACGTGCCGCGAAGGGCGGCGTCCGACACCGCCTCGAGGACCGCGGGGTGCGCGTGGCCGAGGATCATCGGCCCCCAGGAGCCGACGTAGTCGACGTAGGCGCCGCCGTCCTCGTCGTAGATCCGCGCGCCCTCGGCGCGTGCGACGAACCGCGGCGCGCCGCCGACGGCCTTGAAGGCCCGCACCGGGCTCGAGACCCCGCCCGGGATCACGGCCTTCGCGCGGGCGAAGAGGTCGTCCGAGCGGCCCATCAGTCGGCCTTCCGCGCGAAGTCCTTCGCGTGGTACGTGAGGATCACGTCGGCTCCCGCGCGGCGGATCGAGGTGAGGATCTCGCGCATCATGCGGTCCTCGTCGACCCAGCCCTTCGCCGCCGCCGCCTTCACCATCGCGTACTCGCCCGAGACGTTGTAGGCCGCGACCGGGCGGTCCGCGCTCTCGGCCACGGCCCGGATCACGTCGAGGTAGGGGAGAGCGGGCTTCACCATCAGCATGTCCGCTCCTTCCTCCGCGTCGAGCCGGACCTCGAGCATCGCCTCGCGCACGTTCGCCGGGTCCATCTGGTAGCCGCGGCGGTCGCCGAACTGCGGCGCGGAGTCGGCCGCCTCGCGGAACGGGCCGTAGAACGCCGAGGCGTACTTCGCCGCGTAGGAGAGGATCGGCAGGCTCGCGAAGCCCGCCTCGTCGAGCGCCTCGCGGATGGCCCCGACGCGGCCGTCCATCATGTCGGAGGGTGCGACGCAGTGCGCCCCGGCCTTCGCGTGGGAGACGGCCATCTTCGCGAGGAGGCCGAGGGTCGGGTCGTTCTGCACCTCGCCCTTCTCGATCACCCCGCAGTGGCCGTGCGACGTGTACTCGCACAGGCACACGTCCGTGAAGACGAGGAGCTCCTTCGTCGCGCGGCGGATGGCCCTCACGGCCTGCTGCACGACACCCTGGTCGTCGTAGCCCTCGGAGCCCACGGGGTCCTTCGCGCTCGGCAGGCCGAAGAGGATGATTCCGCCGATGCCGAGGCGCTCGACCGCTTCCGCCTCCTTCGCCGCCTCGTCGACCGAGAGGTGGTAGCAGCCCGGGAGGGACGCGATCTCGCGCTTCACGCCCTCGCCGGGAGTGACGAACAGGGGGTAGATCAGGTTGGCGGGGGAGACCGTCGTCTCGCGCACCATCGCACGCAGCCTCTCGGTGGCGCGGAGCCGCCGGGGGCGTTCGAGGGGAAAGCTCATGAGAACCTCACGGCCCCGGACGGAAGGACGATCGGGGCAACAAATCATTGTAAGCCGCTCGCCCGAGGCAGCGACCCGAGGCAACGACCTGAGGCCCCTGACCTGAGGCCACCCGGGGTCTGGGGGGCCGCCCGCCGTCCCCCCAGCGGGGAGCGCGAGGGGCGGAGCCCCTCGCTTCAAAGAACGCGATCGACGGCGCAGGCGGAGGCTTCAGCTCACCGCGCCCATTGCTTCGGCGAGGCTCGCTCCACGAGGGCGCACACAAGACGTGCGTTGACGTGTGAACGCAACGACAACGGACCTGGCCCTATGGGTTGACCAGGAAGGAGGAAACGGAAACGGAGAACGGAGAAACAACAACGGATCACCGGGAGCGAGCGGGGTGGGGGAGACCGGCATCATCGGGGGGCCGGCATTCCGCGCGGTTGCGAAGCAACCGCGCGGGGCCTACTCGTCGTCGTCCCCGAAGAAGAACTGGTCGGCGCAGCGGCGGGAGCAGAAGGTCCGGCCGTACTCGCGCTTGGCGCAGTCCTGGCACACCCACTTGAAGCAGATCGGGCACTTCGAGAGCGTCGCCTCGACGTCGCTCTTCTGGCAGTTGGTGCAGTTGTTCATGGAAGCGCCCGGGCGGCGAGTATACACCCGGCCCGACGGGCTCCCCGGGCCGGGTTTCGGCCCCGGCGGGGCTGTAGTAGACTCTCCCGATGCCGGACGCGGCTCCCGCGCTCCTGGCCCCTGGCGGTGTAGCTCAGCTGGTTAGAGCACGCGGCTCATATCCGCGGCGTCCGGGGTTCGAATCCCTGCACCGCCACCAACCCCCCGCGACGCGGCCAGGTCGCGCTCGTTGAGGCTCCCGCCCCTCGCTGCCGCCGTCTCCCGCGCGCTGCGGGCCGCCGGGCGTCCGGCGCCGGGCGAGGCTCTCGTCGTCGGCCTCTCAGGCGGCGCCGACTCGGTGGCCCTCCTCGACGCCCTCGCCCTGCTGCGCGGGCCCCGCCGCCTCCGCCTCGTGGCCGCGCACCTCGACCACGGCCTGCGCCCCTCCGCCGCGGAGGACGCCGCCTTCTGCCGCGCCCTGTGCGCGCGACTCGGCGTGCCGCTGCGCGAGGGGCGTGCGGACGTGAGGGCCCGGGCCGCGCGCGAGGGCCGCGGCCTCGAGGACGCCGCGCGCCGCGAGCGCTACGCCTTTCTCCGGCGCGTCGCGCGGGAGGAGCAGGCGGGCGTCGTCGCCGTCGCGCACACGCGCGACGACCAGGCCGAGACCCTTCTCCTGCGCCTGCTCCGCGGCGCCGGCGCGGCGGGGCTCGCCGCGATGCGCCCCCGCCGCGGGCGGCTCCTGCGACCGCTCCTCGACGTCCCGCGCGACGAGGTCATCGCCCACCTCCGCGCGCGCTCTCTCGAGTGGCGCGAGGACCCGACGAACGCCGACCCGGCCCACCTGCGCAACCGCGTGCGCCACGAGCTGCTGCCCTACCTCGAGCGGCGCTTCAACCCGGCCGCCCGCGCCGTGATCGCCCGGGCGGCGGCGCTGCTCGCCGACGAGGCGGCGCACCTGCGCGAGGAGGCCGACGCGGTGCTGGCGGCGGCGTCGGCGCGCGAGGAGGGGGACGCTCTCGTCCTCGGCCGCGCGCCGCTCGCCCGGGCCCCGCTCGCGGTCGCCCGCGCCGCCCTGCGCGAGGCGCTGCGCCGCCACGGGGGCCTCCGCGGCGTGGGCGCCGTGCACGTGGAGCGGCTCCTCGCCCTCGTCCGCTCGCCCGGGCCTTCCGGGCGCACGCTCGCCCTCCCGGGACGCCGCTTGGCGAGATTCGAACGCGACCTCCTGCGGATCGCGAACCGCTGAAAACGCCTTCGGGCCGGGTGCCCGAGGCCTTATGATCCGAGCGAGGCCGATGAAGACCGACGTGCCGGTGCTCTTCGCCGAGGACGTGATCGCGCGGCGCGTGGCCGAGCTGGGGCGGGAGATCGGCGAGGCCCTGGCCGGCCGGGAGGTCTGCGTCCTCGGCCTCATGAAGGGCAGCCTCGTCTTCATGGCCGACCTCGTCCGCCGGATCCCCCTCGACCTCACGATGCACCTCGTGCGGGTGAGCTCGAGCCGGGACAAGGGCCAGGGCCGCGTCCTCACGGAGATCGTCTACACGACGAACGTGCCCCTCGACGGCCGGGACCTGCTGCTCGTCGACGACATCGTCGACACCGGGATCACCCTGTCGTACCTCCTCGGCCACCTCTACGAGCACGGGGCGTCGAGCGTGAAGGTCTGCGCCCTCGTCGACAAGCCCGAGTCGCGCAAGATCGGCGTCCGCCCGGACTGGAGCGCCTTCACCGTCGAGGGGGCGGCGGCCGAGGGCTTCCTGGTCGGCTACGGGCTCGACTGGATGGAGCGCTTCCGGGGGCTGCCCTACATCGGGTCGATTCCCCGTCCCGGGGCGCCGTGACCGGCCTGGAGTAAGCTAGTATCCAGGATTCCTCCCCGCTCCGGGGGGGAGAGGGCGGGGCGGGGCGCCGTCCGGAGGCTGTCTTCTGTGAACGCTACGTTCAAGACCGTCATGCTGTGGATGTCGCTGCTGGTCGTCGTCTTCCTGGCCTGGCACTTCGCCCAGTTCCAGAAGAAGGAGACGCCGGTCAAGTTCAGCGAGTTCATGGCCCAGGTGGAGTCCGGGCAGGTCTCGGACGTCACGATCACCGGCACCGAGATCAAGGGCCACACGATCAGCCGCGACGCCTTCCGCACCTTCGCCCCGCTCGGCTACGACAAGCTCGTCGACACCCTCCTCTCGAAGAAGGTCACGGTCAACTACCAGCCGGACCAGACCCCGACGTGGGCGAACATGCTCATCTCGTGGGCGCCGTTCCTGCTCCTGATCGGCTTCTGGATCTTCTTCATGCGCCAGATGCAGAGCGGCGGGAACAAGGCCCTCTCCTTCGGCAAGAGCAAGGCCAAGCTCATGGCCAGCCAGCAGAAGAAAGTCACGTTCAAGGACGTGGCCGGCGTCGAGGAGGCGAAGGACGAGCTGCAGGAGATCATCGAGTTCCTGCGCGAGCCGCAGAAGTTCCAGAAGCTCGGCGGCCGCATCCCGAAGGGCGTCCTGCTGATGGGCCCCCCGGGCTCGGGCAAGACGCTCCTCGCGCGCGCGATCGCCGGCGAGGCCAACGTGCCGTTCTTCTCGATCTCCGGCTCGGACTTCGTCGAGATGTTCGTGGGCGTCGGCGCCTCCCGCGTCCGCGACCTCTTCGAGCAGGGCAAGAAGAACGCCCCCTGCATCATCTTCATCGACGAGATCGACGCGGTCGGCCGTCACCGCGGGGCCGGCCTCGGCGGCGGGCACGACGAGCGCGAGCAGACGCTGAACGCGCTCCTCGTCGAGATGGACGGCTTCGAGAGCAACGACGGGGTCATCCTCATCGCGGCCACGAACCGGCCGGACGTCCTCGACCCCGCGCTCCTGCGGCCCGGCCGGTTCGACCGGCGGGTCGTGGTCTCGCGGCCGGACGTGCGCGGCCGGGAGGGCATCCTCCAGGTCCACACCCGCAAGATCCCGCTCGCCGAGGACGTCGACATCGCGGTGCTCGCCAAGGCGACCCCCGGCTTCTCCGGCGCCGACCTCGCGAACCTGGTGAACGAGGCGGCCCTCATGGCCGCCCGCAACAACCAGAAGTTCGTCTCGATGCGCGACTTCGAGTCCTCGAAGGACAAGGTCCTGATGGGGGCCGAGCGCAAGAGCCTCATCATCACCGACGAGGAGAAGAAGGTGACGGCCTTCCACGAGGCGGGCCACGCCCTCCTCGCGAGCCTCGTGCCGCACGCCGACCCCATTCACAAGGTCACGATCATCCCCCGCGGGATGGCCCTCGGCGTCACGCAGCAGCTGCCGACCGAGGAGAAGCACAACTGGACGAAGGAGCAGCTCGAGGCGCGGATCGCCGTGTGCATGGGCGGCCGCATCGCCGAGGAGACGACGTTCAACCAGATCACGACCGGCGCGCAGAACGACATCGAGCAGGCGACCGAGATGGCCCGCAAGATGGTCTGCGAGTGGGGCATGAGCGAGGCCCTCGGGCCCCTCACGTACGGCAAGAAGGAAGAGCAGATCTTCCTCGGCAAGGAGTTCAACCGCCACCAGGACTACTCCGAGGCGACCGCGCTCAAGATCGACGCGGAGATTCGGCGCATCGTCTCGGAGCAGTACGAGCGGGCGACGCGCATCCTCACCGAGAGCCGCGAGATCCTCGTCCGGGTGGCCGAGGCTCTCCTCGAGCACGAGGTGCTCGACGCCCCGCAGCTGAAGCAGCTCATCGCCGGCGAGCCGCTGACGGTGAAGCCGGCGCCGAAGCCGATGAGCCCCCCGCCGCCGGCCCGCGAGGCGCGGGCCTCGGAGGAGCGCCCCGCCGGGGCCGGCCTGCTGCCGCCGCCGGTGCCGAAGCCGACGTCCTAGAGGAGGGCCGGAGATCGAGACGAGAGGGCGTCGCCAATACCGCCTCCCCCTGCGGGGCAGTGACGTGGTGCTCGGCGAGCGCACTCTCGTCGTCGGCATCCTCAACGTCACCCCCGACTCCTTCTCGGACGGCGGCCGCCTTCCCTCGTCCGACGACGCGGTCGCCCGGGGGCTCGCCCTCTTCGAGGAGGGGGCGGACTGGGTCGACGTGGGCGGCGAGTCCACCCGCCCCCCGGGAGCGTCGCCCGTCCCCGTCGAGGAGGAGATCCGCCGCACGGCGCCCGTCGTCGAGGGGCTCCGACGGCGCGGGGCCGGCGCGATCTCGATCGACACGACGAAGGCCGCGGTCGCCCGGGCCGCCCTCGACGCCGGGGCCGACGTGGTGAACGACGTGAGCGGCCTCGCCTACGACGCCGCCCTCGGCCCGCTCGTCGCCGCGCGCGGCGTGCCCGTCGTGCTGATGCACCTGCGGGGCGCCTTCGACGCGATGCACCGCGACCCGGCCTACGGGGACGTCATGGCCGAGATCGTCCGCGAGCTCGACCTTGCCCTCGGCCGCGCGGCGGCGGCCGGGATCCCCCGCGAGCGGACGATTCTCGACCCCGGCGTCGGCTTCTCGAAGAACGCGGGCCACAGCCTCGAGGCGCTGCGCCGGCTCGACGAGCTCGCCGTCCTCGACCGGCCTCTCCTCGTCGGGCCGTCGCGAAAGAGCTTCATCGGGAAGGCGCTGGGCGGCGCGCCGGCCGAGGGCCGGCTCATGGGGACGGCGGCCGCGGTGGCGGCCTGCGTCCTCTTCGGCGCCCACCTCGTGCGCGTCCACGACGTGCGGGCCATGAGCGAGGTCGCCCGCGTCGCCGACGCCGTGCGGGGCGACGGGCTCGCCGGGAGGGCCGCCTGATGGCCGAGGCCCTGACCTCGTTCTTCGCGGCGACGCCCGTCCGGTGGTGGGACGTCGTCGACATCCTGATCGTCGCGTTCCTCGTCTACGAGCTGCTGCAGTTCATCCGCGGCACGCACGCGGTGCAGATCGCGCTCGGCGGGCTCGTCCTCGTCGTCCTCTACTGGGCCTCGATCCTCTTCAACCTGCAGACGGTCAACTGGCTCCTCCGCACGTTCCTGCCGTTCCTCGTCTTCGGCATCATCGTCGTGTTCCAGGCGGAGATCCGGAAGGGGCTCGCCCACCTCGGGCGGGCGCCGTTCCTCGGGGGGGCCGCCCGCCGGCGGCTCGAGGAGATCGTCGACGAGATCGTCCTCGCGGTGACGAGCCTCGCCGGCGAGCAGACGGGCGCCATCATCGTGCTCGAGCGCGAGATGGGCCTGCGCAGCTACATCGAGACCGGGATCGCCCTCGACGCGGTCGTCACCTACGACCTTCTCGTGAGCATCTTTCACCCCGCGACGCCGCTCCACGACGGCGCCGTCGTGATACAGGGCAACCGCGTGGCGGCGGCCGCGTGCTTCCTGCCGCTCACGGTGAACCCGGAGCTCTCGCGCACCCTCGGCAGCCGCCACCGCGCCGCGATCGGCCTTTCGGAGGACACCGACGCCGTCGCGATCGTCGTCTCCGAGGAGTCGGGCACGGTCTCCGTCGTCGAGGGAGGCCGGATCCGCCGCGGCCTCGACGGCGACGCCCTGCGCCAGGAGCTCCACCGCTCGCTCGGCCTCGGCCGTTCGGCCGAGGCCGAGAAGGCCGATGCCGCGGCCGCGATGGCCGGGGAGGGCCGGCGGTGAGCTTCCTGCGGGGCGACTGGCCCGTCCGCCTCGCGAGCCTCGCGCTCGCGGCCGGCCTGTGGTTCGTCATCGCCGGCCGCCAGACGGCCGAGCGGGGGCTGCCGGTGCCGCTCGAGCTGCGCAACGTCCCGCGCGACCTCGAGCTCACCGGTGACCCCGTCAACGCGGTCGACGTGCGCCTGCGCGCCTCGCCCGGCCTCATCGACAGCCTCGATCCCGGCAAGGTGCGGGCCACGATCGACCTCGCCGGCGCCCGCGAGGGCGAGATGATCGTCCAGCTCGCGCCCGACCAGGTGCACGTGCCGTTCGGCTTCCGGGTGGTGAAGATCACGCCCTCGATCCTCACGCTCAACCTCGAGGCGACGCACCGCAAGCGCGTCCCCGTCCGGCCGCGGCTCGTCGGCCGCCCGGCGCCGGGCTTCGAGGTGGCGTCGATCGCGAGCGAGCCCACCGAGGTCCTGGTCGCCGGCCCGCGCAGCCGCGTGCACGAGGTCGAGAGCGCCTTCACCGAGGCCGTCTCGGTCGACGCCGCGCGCGAGACCGTGCAGCAGACCGTCAACGTCGGCCTCGAGGACCCGCTGCTGCGCATCGAGGGCGGGAGCCGGGTCAAGGTCGTCGCGGCCGTGCGCGAGGCGCGCGAGACCCGCGTCCTCGAGGCGCTCCCGGTCGTCGCCCGCGGGCTGCCGGCGCGGCTGAGCCCCTCGCGCGTCGCCGTCGTCGTGTCCGGCCCGGCGCCCGGCCTCGCCGCCCTCCGCCCCGACGACGTGCGCGTCTTCGTGGCCGTGCCGGAGGACGCCACGGCCGGCCGGCGCCCCCTGTCGGTCGAGCTGCCCGCCCTGCCGGCGGGCCTCCAGCTCGTCGAGACGCGGCCGAGGGACGTCGCCGTACAGCCGCTCCGCCGGGCCCGGCCGGCCCCCTGACTCCCTCGCTCCCGAAGGAAGGTGTTTCCGTGACCCAGTCGCGCCCGGCCGCCCGCTCCCTGTTCGGCACCGACGGCATCCGCGGTGTCGCGAACGTCCACCCCATGACGCCCGAGCTGGCCCTCGCCCTCGGGCGCGCGGTCACGTTCGTGGCCGGCCGCGGGCGCAGCCACGCGCCGCGCGTCCTCATCGGGAAGGACACCCGCCTCTCCGGCTACATGCTGGAGACCGCGATCGCGTCCGGCGTGACGTCGATGGGCGGGCGCGTGCTCCTGTGCGGGCCGGTGCCGACCCCGGCGGTGGCGCACCTCACCGTCAGCATGCGCGCCGACGCCGGCGTCGTCATCAGCGCCAGCCACAACCCGTACGACGACAACGGCATCAAGATCTTCGGCAGCGACGGCTTCAAGCTCCCCGACGAGGCCGAGGCGGAGATGGAGGCGCTCATCCACGAGCCGGAGCGGCTCGGGGAGCGGCGCACCGGCCCCGCCATCGGGCGGGCGATGAAGCTCGAGGACGCCCGCGGCCGCTACGTCGCGTTCGTCAAGAACACCTTCCCCCGCGACCTCACGCTCGACGACGTCCGCGTGGTCGTGGACGCCGCCCACGGCGCCGCCTACGCGGTCGCCCCGCTCGTCTTCTCGGAGCTCGGGGCCAAGGTCCACGCGATCGGCGTGCGGCCGAACGGCACGAACATCAACCGCGACGTGGGCGCCCTCCACCCCGACCACGCGCGGGCCGAGGTCGTCCGCCGCGGGGCGGCGATCGGCATCGCCCTCGACGGGGACGCCGACCGGCTCATCGTCGTCGACGAGAAGGGCCAGATCGTCGACGGCGACGCCGTCATGGCGATGTGCGCGACGCGCCTCAAGCGCGACGGCGAGCTGCGACGCGACACCGTGGTCGCCACCGTGATGAGCAACCTCGGGCTCGAGCGCGCCCTCGCGCAGCAGGGCATCACCCTCGTGCGCACCGCCGTCGGCGACCGCTACGTCGTCGAGGCGATGAGGAAGGGCGGCTACAACCTCGGCGGGGAGCAGTCCGGCCACCTCATCTTCCTCGACCACGCGCAGACGGGCGACGGGCTCATCGCGAGCCTGCAGGTCCTCGCCCTCATGATCCGCACCGGCCAGCCCCTCTCCGAGCT
>WBZP01007055.1_pt1 | contig 10929 bp, 9 predicted proteins | sample 5204301 | NCBI WGS metagenome assembly WBZP01 (sample SAMN12412401, study PRJNA552823) | activated sludge metagenome | isolation source: activated sludge from nitrification reactor of wastewater treatment plant... | place: USA: Pennsylvania | collected 2017
TGCCTGTCAGAACCGCAGGCCGGCTCGTCGCTGGCCGATGTCGCCGTGCGTGCGGAGCCTCAGGACGACGGCACATACAGGCTGTTCGGCAACAAGATGTGGATCTCCGGCGGCGACCACGAACTCTCCGAGAACATCGTCCACCTGGTGCTGGCGCGTGTGCCCGGGTCGCCACCCGGGGTCAAGGGTCTCTCCCTGTTCATCGTCCCCAAGCGGATAGTCGGTTCGGACGGGGCGTCGGGTGAGCGCAACGACGTCGCGCTTGCGGGCTTGAACCACAAGATGGGATTCCGCGGGATCACCAACACCTTGCTCAACTTCGGCGAGGGCAAGCACTTGCCGGGAGGTCAGCCGGGAGCCGTCGGTCACTTGATCGGCGAGCAGAACCGCGGGCTTTCGTACATGTTCACGATGATGAACGAGGCGCGAGTCGGTGTCGGTGTCGGGGCAGTGGCACTTGGCTACACCGGCTATCTGCATGCCCTCGACTACGCGCGCACCCGATCACAGGGCCGCCCGCTTCGCGACCGAGACCCGCTGTCGGCGCAGGTCCCGATCATCGAGCACCCGGATGTACGTCGCATGCTGTTGGCGCAGAAGTCCTACGTCGAAGGAGGTCTGGCGCTGAGCCTGTACTGCGCGATGCTGCTCGACGAGCAGCAATCGGCCCCGCAACCGCAGGATCAACGGGCGGCCGGCAGTCTTCTCGATGTGCTGACCCCGATCGCCAAGAGCTGGCCGTCGCAGTGGTGCCTCGAGGCCAACTCGCTGGCGATCCAGGTTCACGGTGGCTACGGCTACACCCGTGACTACGACGTCGAGCAGTTCTACCGGGACAACCGTCTGAACCCGATCCACGAGGGCACACACGGCATCCAGGCACTGGACCTTCTGGGCCGAAAGGTGATCCAGAACGAAGGGGCCGGGCTGCGGCTGCTGCTCGACCGCATCGATGCGTCGGCTGCCGCAGCGACTCAGGCCGACGCGGATCTCGATGTCTACGCGTCTGCCCTGCAAGCCGCGGCCGCCCGCGTCGCCGGCACGACCATGAGGTTGTGGGCAAGCGGTGACCCCGACGTGGCACTGGCCAATGCCAGCCTGTACTTGGAGGCTTTCGGGCATCTGGTGGTGGCGTGGCTGTGGCTGGAGCAGATGACTGCCTGCGCCGGCAAGGACGGCAGTTTCTACGACGGCAAGCGATCGGCCGGCGGGTACTTCTTCCGGTTCGAGCTGCCGACGATCACTCCCAAGCTTGACCTGCTGGACAGCCTGGACCGCACCACGTTGGACCTGGACCCGTCTGCCCTGTAGCGGTGGCCGGCCGCCGGGCACTTCCTGATGTGGCCACCAGGGTCGGACCCCCTAGGACGACAGGTAGCCACTCAGGGTCGTGATGAGCGGCTGCGCCGAGGCCGGGACTTCAGGCTCATCGGCGGTCAAGGTGTTGCCGTCGACCATGATCGAGTACTCGAACATGTCCGCTCCTGCGGCCTGGTAGTCGCCGGCCACCGATGGGATGTCCGCGTCGTGGATCTGGTTCTGGAGTTCGGCGAACTCGTCGTCGCCGAGCGCGCGGCTGCTGGGTTCACTGCCGCGCTGTTGGACGACGATCACCCCGTCCGGTTGCACGACGACCTTGTCGTCGACTCCGATGAATCCGCCCGTGCGGGTGAAGGTCAGCCCGACCGGGTCCCCCGTGACGGGTCCGGTCGGCGAGGAATCGGGTTGGGGCACTGTCTGGCCGCATGCGGTCAGCAATCCGACCAGCACGGCCACGCACGCAGCCAACACGGGTCTGGCCAGATGGTTCACGGATACACACCTCCATCGGGCTGCCGAGGTCGTGTCTTGCCTGGGTGGGACGGCGCGCGGCGACAAGACGTTCCGTCGGAGACCGTCGGCTCTTCCCATCGCCGGGACTCAGGTCGGGTACTCGACGGACACGCCCAGGTTGGCGAGATCGGTGAAGAACCGTACGGGTTCGACGAACATCCCCTGCAGGTGGACGCCGGGCATCCGGTGCCCGGCCATCATCTGGCCGGCAGTCGCCACCACGGGGGCGGCGGTCAGTCTGTAGCCGTCAGGATGCATCACCCGCATGAGTGGTCGAGGGGCGAACTCACCGTCAACGGATCCGTCGAGCTGGAGGACCGTGCCGTAGGGCGGTTCCGAGAACCGCACGAGGCCCCACTGCAGCAGTCGGCCCAGCGGTCCTGCCGACGCGCCGGGAGCCACTCGCATGCCCAGCCACGCCAGCGGCAGGATGGCCCGATCCACGACCGGGTTGAACCCGCCGACATAGAATCCCGCGCTACTCAGGCCCGGCAGAGCCGAAGTCACCTGGTGCATCTCGGCCAATCCCATCGCGGCGCACGTACGGTCGCCGAACGGCTCGGGAAAGGACACGGCCCGGGTGGACCGCGCCGAGCGCCACCGACCGCCGCTGTATTCCTCGTACGCGAAGTCGCGGAACTCGTCCATCATCTCCGCGACAGTGGAGTCAGCGAGCGGTCCGAGTCCGGCCCAATCGATCGCGATCACGCTCGCGACTTGGGCGGTTCGCAATGGAACGCGGGTCGCCACCCGCCTGATCATCGCGGCGGGCAATCCTGGATGGAAACCGCCATCAGTCACCACACAGACACCCGCGGCACGCGCTTGCTCATCGAGCGCTTGAATCTGGATGACCTTGGACCCGCTGACCTGGATGTCGATGTAGTCGGTACCGGTATCGAGACAGGCGCGCACAGTGTCGGCGGCGGCGGGTGCCAACCCGGCTGCAACGATCACCAGATCGACCGCGTCCAACTGCGTGCGGAGTTGGCCATCGTCGGTTGCGTCGAACTGCGCCCAGGACAATCGGCTGGACGCGGCCGCCTCGGTCGTCGCCAACTGCGCGATCAGTTCCCGGGCCCGGATGCCATCCCGGCCCGCCACGACCACCGATGCCCCGGTTGCGCGCAACAGCATCTCGACAATGGGTGAACCCGCGTTGCCGTACCCGCCGATCACCAAGACCCTCATGCTCGACCCCCTTCTCCGTTCAGTGTGTGACCCTTTCTCATTCATCAGCAAGGCTGATCGAGTGACTGGCTAGGGTGCGGATGTGATCGACGCCTTCTTCGTTCCCAAGCGACCCGGTGAGTATGAGCCGACCGGGCATGTAGTGGGCCCCTGGAGCCCGGACCACATGCACGCCGGCCCGCCCAGCGCACTACTGGCACGTGCGATCACTGAGCAGACGGCCGGCGCAGGTGTGGTACCGGACTCCGCCCTGCTGACACGGATGACCGTCGAGATCCTCCAGCCGGTCCCCGTCGCCCCGGTCCACATAGCGGTCGAAGTTGTGCGTCCGGGCAGACGGGTCGCACTCGTGGCAGCATCGCTGTCGGTCGACGGCCAGGTAGTGCTGCTGGCACGGGGCTGGCTGATGCGTCAGTCGGCGACCCCTGTCCCAGACACCCGCCTGGAACCGGCACCGGTCGCCGCACCGTTCGAGACCCTCCAGCCCGAGGGCTGGAACCCGGGCTATCTCCAAGCCATCGACTGGGGCTGGGTCGAAGGACAGTTCGAGACCCCGGGTCCCGCAACAGCATGGACCCGCTCACGTCTCCCCTTGGTGCAGGGCCACGAGTTGACCGGGGTGGAGCGCGCGATCCTGGTGGCGGACTCGGGTAGCGGGCTCTCGGCGGTGGCGAGTCCCCAGAAGTTGATCTTCGTCAACACTGAGCTGACCGTCCACCTGACCCGGGTTCCGCAGGGAGAGTCCGTGTGGATGCGTTCCGAGACGTTCCTGGATAGCGAGGGGGTGGGGCTGGCCACGACCGTGCTGGGGGACGCCCAGGGTTCTGTCGGGATCGCCAGCCAGTCCCTGTTCCTGGCTGCCGTCCCCTGAACCGCCGCCGGCCACGCTGACGGCCGGTCCGCGCGACTGCCCGGGGCGACCTGGCGGTTTTCGCACAGGCCGCGTGGCAGGGCCGACACCTGGATCGGCTGCGGTGCTGAGGCTAGGGGTCAGCCAGGCGTTCGCGGAGCACGTCATAGATCGGCCGACCCTTCAGGAGACTGGCCATCAAGAGGGCGACCGTTGTTGCGATGAGCATCGGCACAAGCAGGCTCGTGGTCGCAGTCATCTCGACGATGAGCAGGATGCCGGTGACCGGCGCCCTCACCGTCGCCGCGAAGAACGTCGACATCCCGACGATGCCGAAGGCGAGCACGGACAGGTCCAGCCCGGGGGCCACGGCATTCGCGGCCGTCGCGGCAAGGGCCCCGATCAAGGCGCCCACCACCAGGAGTGGCGCGAACAGTCCGCCGGGCGTTCCGGCGGCATATGACACCGGTCCGAGCAGCCAACGCACGAGCAAGGCCAGTGCCAGCCCTGCCGTCGACAATCCGCCGAGCAGTACGACCTCGGTCAGACCTTCTCCGCCGCCGACCAATTGCGGGGCCAACACCCCCAGGCCGCCCACAGCAGCGCCGATGATGCCCGCTTTCAGTTCCGGTGCCAGACCGGGCGCGTGTTGGGCCAGGTCCAGCAGGACGATGACCAGTCGGTTGTAGAGCACCCCTGCGGCACCGAGCGCCATGCCGAGCAGTGCGAAGGGGATCAACATCCAGAGCGGCCCCGCTTCGACGTCCGGAACGGGGAAGATCGGTCCCGGCCCGAGCAGGACTGAGGTCACCGCGAGAGCCGTTGCGGTGGCAGCCACCGTGGCCACGACGAGCCGGGTCCGGAAGGCGTGAGCGACCTCCTCGAAGACGAACATCGCGCCTCCCAGAGGTGCCGAGAACGCCACACCCAGTCCGGCTCCGGCCAAGGAGGCCGCCAACGTCCGGCGATCATGCTCGCCGACCCGGCTCCACCTGCCGGCGGCGCTGCCGATCGCCGCACCCATCTGCACTGTCGGACCCTCCCGACCCAGGGCCAGACCTGAACCGATGGCCAGGACGCCGCCCACGAACTTCGCCGGGATGATGCGCAGTCCCGGGAAGCCCTGTTCCTGCCGCATATTCGCCTCGACCCGCTGCACCCCGCTGCCGGCCGACTCCGGGACGAATCGCACGACGAGGCGTGCCAGTGCCACGCACGCGGCGGCGAGTATGACGGGAACCAGCCACCGGACAGTGGGGGAATCCCGTGTCCAATCAAGGATGAGTACGCGGATTCCATCCGCCCACAGCAGGGCGAGCCTGAACACAGATCCCACGAGCCCCGCGAAGAGGCCGGCGACTGCCGACACCAGGATCAAACGCACCAAGCCCTTCTGGTCGGCGTCGTCAGGCGGCGGCACGTCGATTCGTGGGTAGGGCTCTTCTCCGCCGCTCAAGTCCCGTTCACTGTCCTGGATGATCGATCACCGTCCCGCCCGTCGTGCCTCGGCGCTGGAAGACGGCACTGAATGCAAGGCTGCCGAACAGGGCGGCAATCAGGGTCATCCACGTTGCCGGCGGTCCGGATCGGACCGTGTCCACCATCAGGGCGATGAACAGAGCAGAGTTGATGAGCACTGCGAGAATCAGCGGCCACCTCGCGGCGCCGGTCTTGTCACGCAGGCGCAGGTGGCCGGCGCTCACCGCCCCGTACACGACGAGGAACGCCAGGCTCGTCATCTGACCCACTGCCGACAAGGGGAAGAAGATGACCAGAATGATGACAACCGCTGCGGACAACAGCAGCGATGTGGGCACTCGTCCCTCTACCTTGTGTGCGAGTGATGCGGGCAGTTGGCGGTTCGAGGCGAGGTCGGTTCCGATGCTTGACGCCGCGAAGATCGTGGCGTTGACCGCCGAGGCGGTGGCAAGGATGGCGGCCCCTGCGATGACGACGAAGCCCGCACGACCCGCGACGGCCTCGCCCGCGTCTGCAAGGACGTGACCGGAATCGGCGATGATCGTCGACAGGGGCACCAGTGACACGACGAGTGCGCTGACTACCAGGTAGATGAGCCCGACGATCCCGAGCGCCGAGAACATGGCCCGCGGTAGTTCCTTCTCGGGCTCGCGCATGTCGCCGGAGGCATTGGCGACGACACCGAACCCCTGGTAGGTCACGTACAACAGGGCGGCCCCGGTGACGACTCCCATCAGGTCTGGTGACCCGGCCAACGTGATCCGGGATGGATCGGCCTTGAACAGGCCGAGCACCACGAGGGCAAGCAGAATCACGGTCTCGATGGCGATGATGACGGTCTCGGCGCGACCGACCAGTCTCGATCCGAGCAGGTTCACGATCGTGAAGACCACGACGACACCGGCAGCCACTGCCTTGCCGCCCCACGAGGGCATGCTGCCACCGGCCAGAGCGCCGACGTACTCCGCAAAGCCGGCGGCATACAGGGACGTGGCGATCAGGTAGGCGAGGAACTGGAAGACGTTGATTCCACCTGACACCGTTCCTCGACCGAGTTCGACGCGTATGAACTGGGCAGAGCCTCCCCTGCCGGGAAAGGTCGCACCCAACCGGGAATACGAATAGACCGAGAACAAGGCCGCGATCCCGGCGAGCAGAAAGGAGAGCGGCAGCCATACACCGGCACTCGTGGCCGCCAGCCCGAGAAGCGTGTATAGGCCGGCGCCCATCATGCCCCCGACGCCGAGTGCGGCGGCGGCGACGATGCCTATGTGGTCGCCGTCTCCTGGCCGTCGTGAGGCCGTCTTCTGGCCCGCTGTCGCGGGGTCACGGCTCTGCACGCAACCACGCTAGACACGTTGGTGTTCACGCGCCCACCTAAGTGGGCCATTGTGCCGTCGCATTTCTGCGAGGTGAGGTGGAGACGCCTCGCCGAGCGAGCTGTCGGGGGCCACGGGAGCGCCAGGGGGTCACGATGCTGGGATCTGGCGCACGATGCGGGCCGGATTCCCTACCGCCACCACATCGGGCGGCAGATCGGTTGCGACCACGGCGCCGGCTCCGACCACCGTGTTGGCGCCGATCGTGACCCCCGGCAACACGATCACGCCGCCGCCGAGCCACACGTTGTCGCCCACTGCGATCGGCTCCGCGGCCTCCCACTTGGCCCGCCGCAACTGGGGGTCGATCGGGTGGGTGGGGGTGAGCAACTGAACGTTCGGTCCGATCTGCACGTCATCGCCGATCGTGATGGTCGCGACGTCCAGCGCTACGAGTCCGAAGTTTGCGAAGCACCGCGCCCCGATGCTGATCTGCGAGCCGTAGTCCACCCGTAGTGGCGGCCGGATGACGGTGTCCAGCCCCACCGAACCCAGCAACTGGGTGAGAAGTTCGTGGCGCCTCGCGGCATCATCGGGGGCGGTCAGGTTGTACTGGTCGACCAGTCGCATCGCGCGCAGACTGCGGGATTCGATGTCGGGATGATCGGCCAGGTACAACTCGCCCGCCAGCATGCGCGCGAGCATCGGGCGGGGGGCGTCGTCCATCGTCCGACCATATGTCGGCCGAGGGGGCGGGCTCAGGCGCTGGCGGCGAGAGCGTCCAAGCGAGTGACTCTGGCTCCCTTGGCCTTGAGCGCCACCACATGGTCCGGACACACGAATGCTCGGTAGCGCTGCAGGAACTGGGATGAACCCATGGGTAACTGGACCTCGACCCACGTCGCCGCGATCGCCCCGCACCGGTGCGCACCGTACTGCGCGTTACATGTGCCGTAGTTGCTCATCTGTCCGACCTCCAGATTGACCACTGCTAAGGCAGTCCTACCTGAGCGCAGGGTGTACGCCGGGTAAACGCGCCGTGCGGATCCCGACCAGTTCGTCCGGGTGGTCAGGAATCGGTCCTGAGGCAGCGTCAGGGCTGGGTGCCGGGCGGGGGTGGCAGCCCCGGAACGTTGTCGATGGCCTCGGGGTAGCGCCGGCCGTAAGCGGCCACCGCTGTGGGGAGGGTGGGGTACATGTTGCTCTCGCCGATGATGTCGGCGACGCCATGGTCGCGCATCGGCAGCAGGACGTCGTTCTTGACCCGGGCCAGCCACAGGTCGGTTCCCTGGTCGTCCAGGTTGTCATGCAACTCCTGCAGCATGGACAGCGCCGTGGAATCCAGTTCGACGTTGGCCTCCATGTTCAGGATCAGAACCTTGGTGCCGGGCACCGCCACTTCTGCCACCTTGTTGTAGAAGTTGTGGGCGTTCATGAAGAACAAGGGTGCGTCGTAGCGGAAGACGACCAGCCCGGGAATTGTGATGGCTTGATCGAAGTCGTCGATGTCGTGCATCCCGGCTTGATCTGGGACGTATCCGAGGACACCGTCGTGGGGGCGGGCCAGACGGGCCATGAATTCCGCGATGGACAGTGCGATCGCAATGATGACGCCCGGAAGGATGCCGAACACCACGACGGCCAGGGTGCAGATCGCTGCGATGGCGGTCTCGCGTTTGCGGAAGCGCAGAAGGGCAGCCCACTCCTTGGGCTCGAAGAGTGTGATGGCGGCAAAGATGATCACGCCCGCCAATCCGGCGATGGGTACCGCTGCGATGACACCGGGCACCAGTAGGGGGCCTGCCAGAAGCACCACCAGAACGAAGATCGAGTAGAACCGTGTCTTGGCACCGGCAGCCACCGCAAGCGCGGTCCGCGACGACGACGCCGACATGGGGTACCCCCCGGTCAGCCCGGTGGCGGCCTGCACCCCCGCCAGCGCTCTCATTTCTGAGCTCGGGTCCGGCGGCAGGCCATCGGCGAAAGCCCGCGAGGTCACCATGACGTCGGTATACGACACCACCGCGATACTGATCGCGGGCACCAGTAGTGCCGAGATGACGTCCAGGCCAATACCGTCCAGGTGGGGGACCGGCAAGGCCAGCGACACCGGGCCCACCTTGGGAACGTCCCACGCCAGTCCCATCAGGATCGAGATGATCAGGGCGACCAGCGGGCCGGGGATCTTGGGGTTCAGGACACGTAGCACCAAGGACACGGCTGTCACGACCAGGCCGATGATGAGCGTGTGCCAGTCGGGCACCTGCCATTGCGTCTGCCACAGTCCCAAGAGCGACGATGTGTCCACGTCGTACCCGAGGATCTTGGGCAACTGCGAGATGATCATCAGGATCGCGACGCCGGTCAGGTATCCCACCAGGATCGGTTTGGACAGCAGATCAGCCAGGAACGACGCTCGCAGCAACCAGGCGGCGAACAGGAGCACCCCGACCATCACGCTGGTCAGACCGAGGGCGGTGAGGGCCGGGACTCCCATCGAGGCCGCCACCGGACCGACCGCCGCCGCGGCCATCAGAGCCACGGTGGATTCCGGTCCGAGCGACATGTGGGTGCTTCGGCCCAGGATCATGTAGACGATCAGCGGAACCGCCGCGACCGCGAGACCGGTTGCGGCGTCGATCCCGGCCAACTGGCCGTAGGCCATGGCCTGGGGGATCAGGTAGGCGCCCACCGATACGCCGGCCAGAATGTTGCCCGAACTCAGCACTGCGGACTTGAACCGAGCGGCGCGGCTTGCGGCTGCGGTCGTGGCCTCGGGCATAACCCGGAGCCTAAGGTGAACAGCGGGTGAAGTCCCAGTGAACCCGGCAAGAGTCCCCGGACGGTCCACCGGCCCTCAGCCACTCCCGATCATGCTCGGAGAGGATCTTGGCCGCGGACTGCCACCGGGACGCCCGTGATCGGGAGGTGCGAGGGGTCCGCCTGCGGCTGTGGGGGGTGCCAGCTCCGCCCGGGGAGCCTCGGGATCCCTGGTCCGGACATGCATCGACCGTGCCCCCGGTGTGGAGGCACGGTCGATGCGTTCGGGTTTTGGGTCAGGTCAGCTTCGGGCCTTGTTCAGCCACTCCTCGACCTGGCGGCGTCCGCTCTGCAGCGCGTCACCGGCTTTGGTGCCGGCGTCGTTGAGCATCCGCTCAAGGGTGTTGGTGGCGTCGGTCAGCGTGTCCTTGGCCTGGCCCGTGATGCGGTCGATGCGGCCCTCGTTCTCCAGCGACTTGTCGCCGGTCACGGCGCCCGCGGCAACCTTGGCGCGGCCCTTGATCTTGTCCTGTGTTCCAGTCATGTCGATGCACTCTCCTCTGTGATCGTGCGGCACCTCGACGCTGAGATGTCCTTACATCGGGGGTTCCCCCGCCAAGTGGGAATCGAAACCGAAACAGAGTGTGGCGCAGCGCACAGCGGGGGGAGATCGCCGCCCTTGCCAGGATGGCCTCGCCTCAGTCGATGAGGCGGCGCTTGGCTTTGGCCTTGTACAACTCATGGTCGGCACGGGTCAACGCCTCGTACAGGTCCTCGTCGGGTGCCCACTCAGCGAATCCGATGCTCCATTGCCCCTCATGTCCCTGCCGGGCGCGGGCCACGAGTTCTTCGGTGCCCTGCACGGTGGTGCCGGGCAGGACCACCGCGAACTCGTCGCCTCCGAACCGGGCGATGACGTCGCTACGACGCAGTTGGTTCTGCCAGGAGTCGGCGATGACGACAATCCTGTGGTCACCGGCCACGTGGCCGTCCTTGTCATTGAGTGCTTTCAGGTGATCCAGATCGATCAGACCCACGGTGACGGGGGCGCCGGACCTGTCAGAGATCGCGCGCGCATTCTCGGCCATCAACTCCAAGCCACGCCGATTGAGCAAGCCCGTCATGCTGTCATGCAACGCCTGCTTGTGGAGCTCTCGGCCCAGCACGGCCACCATCAAGGATGTGACGACCATGACGGCCGTCACAAGAACGAAGTGGACCAACGGCATCGGGTTGGGGTTCAGCAGAACCGCCAGCCCGTAGGTTCCCAGTAGCAGCGTCAGCTCGATCAGGAACCTGTTCCATGGCCTGAAGTAGGCAGCGAAGACCGCGAATTGCACCAACCCGAGTCCGACAGCCAGTTGTCCCGCCGGGTTGTCCAGCCTGGGCACGCTGAACAGGACCACGATCGCGATCAGCGCCAGCGTGAGGTCCAGGGCCGCACCGTTGCGAGAGCGCGGCCCCAGCACCCATAGAAGGGCCGCGCCCACAGAGAAC
>WBZP01003892.1_pt2 | contig 10928 bp, 10 predicted proteins | sample 5204301 | NCBI WGS metagenome assembly WBZP01 (sample SAMN12412401, study PRJNA552823) | activated sludge metagenome | isolation source: activated sludge from nitrification reactor of wastewater treatment plant... | place: USA: Pennsylvania | collected 2017
CCGGGGTGGGGAACCCGCGGAACGAGGGCCCGGGGCTGATCGTCCGGATCGGTCCTGGCCACGCGGGAAACGGCCTGCCCTTCGCCGACTGAGGCGGCGGGGCATGCGCACCGCCACGCGGACGGGGCTACACTCGAGTCGTTGACGATGGTGGCGTATTCAACGCCGATGCCATGGTTGCACGAGACATCGCCGTGACTTGGGAGGCCTTCATGTCCTTGGCGGGTTGGATCTTCACGGGATTGCGCGCGGGGCTGCTCCTGCTGGCCGGTCTGGCGGCAACGGCGGCCAACCCTGTGCTGACGGGAACCCAGACCCGAGGGCAGGGGCGGGACGGGGTGCTGCAGGGAGCGCCGCTGCACCTGCCGGGTGGCGGGGTCATCGCCAGCGTCCGCTGCGATGGGGACGGATTCTGGCTAGAAGGTCCCGGCGGGGTCGTACCGTTCCGGCAGGCCGGCCAGGCCCTGAACCAGGTGCTCGCCCGCGGCACCTACAAGGCCTTCCCGTACCTGAAGGCCAGGCAGGACCGCGCTTCCGTCGCGCTGGAGATCCGGCGGCTGGGGGCGGCGGCAGACCCCGATGACGCCAGGCCAGGCTCACCCTTCGACGGGCTCTGGACCCGGTTCAATCGCCAGCACACAGATTGTTCCTACGCCGCCGAATGCGACCTCAGCATTGCCACGGACGCGTCTGGCGCAACCTGGTTGAAAGCGGATTTCTTCGGTGAAGCCAAGGGCAAGGTGACCGGCAGGACGTGCACCTTCCAGGCCGGCCTCGTGGATGGCGTGCCCTCCTTCACCGCCACCCTGGAGATCAGCCCGGACGGCCGTTCGCTGACCGGTGCATTCTCCAGCAAGGACGGACACCGTGGACGTTTCCAGGGCGCCCGCGCCGAGACCGGGGGGGGCGACCAGGGCCGCGCGGGTTCGCCCTTCGATGGGCCCTGGCCACGCACCCACCGACAGCACACGGACTGCTCCTATTCCGCGGTGAGCGACCTCACCATCTCCACGGATGCCCAGGGGATCTCGACGATCACGTCGGATTTCCTCGGCGGTGCCAGGGGTAGGTGCACGGGCAACACCTGTGTCTTCGAGGCAGGTCCCGTGGGTGGCCGTCCGACCAGCACGGTCACCCTGGTCCTGGCCGCGGACGGCCGGTCCTTCACCGGCACCTTTGCCAGCAACGACGGACATCGCGGCCGGATCACCGGAAGCCGCTGACAAGGTCCGGCTGGACCCGGGTGGCGCCCGGGTCCAGCCCAACCAACCAGGGTGAAAGGGCTACTTCTTGGCCTTGGCGTTCTTCGGCGTGCCGTCGGTCTCCAGGTACTTGTCGGGGTTCTCGGCGAGCTTCTTGTCGCAGCCGGGGCAGCACAGGATGTATTCCTGGCCCCGGACCACGACCCTGGGGCCCTTGGCGGGGTTGACCTTGCCGCCCATGACCGGGCAGTGGGTGTTGGTCGCGGGCTTCGGGGCGCCCGGCTGAGGGGAAGCCAGGACGGCGAGGGCGAGGAGGGCGGCGCTGAACATGGATGACTCCTTGAAGGGCCTGAAGGCTCAGGCGGGCTGTGCAGGGGAGGCAGGAAGGCTGCGCTGTTTCCACAGCAGGTAGATGGCAGGGTAGACCAGAAGCTCGAGCAGGAAGCTGGTGGCGAGGCCGCCGACCATGGGGGCGGCGATGCGTTTCATGACGTCGGCGCCGGTGCCCACCGACCACATGATCGGCAGCAGCCCCATGAAGGCGGCGCAGACGGTCATGGCCTTGGGGCGGACCCGCTTCACCGCGCCATGGATGATCGCCTCGATGAGTTCCAGCCGGGTGTTGAGCCGGCCGGCGGCGCGGGCCTCCTCGTGGGAAAGGTCGAGGAACAGCAGCATGAACACGCCGGTCTCCGCGTCCAGGCCCATCAGGGCGATGAGCCCGACCCACACGGCGATGCTCATGTTGTAGCCCAGCGCCCACAGCAGCCAGAAGGCGCCGATGGCGGAGAAGGGCACCGCCAGCATGACGATGCCGGCCTTGAAGGCCGACCGGGTGTTGGCGTACAGCAGGCCGAAGATCAGCACCAGGGTGATGGGCAGGATGACCTTGAGCCGTTCCTTCACCCGGATCATGTTCTCGTACTGGCCGCTCCAGGTGAGGCTGTAGCCCGGGGGCAGCTTGAGCTCTTTCTCGACCGCCGCCTTGGCGTGTTCGACATAGGTGCCGACATCGAACTTCGAGGTGTCGAAGTCGAGCAGGACGTAGCCGTTCATCTGCCCGTTCTCGTCGCGGATCATGGCCGGGCCGGTGGTCCACTGGAGGTCGGCGATGGCGTCCATGGGCACCTGGCCGCCGTTCGGGAGGGGCACCAGCACCCGCCGCAGGGCCTCCGGGGATTCCCGGTAGTCGCGGGCGTAGCGGACGTTGACCGGGTAGCGGGCGCGGCCGTCGAACACGGTGCTCTGGTTGTCGCCGCCGATGGCGGTCATCACCAGCATGTTGGCGGTCTCGGCGCTGAGGCCGTAGCGGGCCAGGGCCTCGCGCTTCAGCACGAAGTCCAGGAAGTAGCCCTGCGCGGCGCGTTCGGCGAAGGCGCTGCGGGTGCCCGGGACCTTTTGCAGGATTCCCTCGGCCTCCACCGCCACCCGTTCGATCACCGCCAGGTCGGCGCCGTTGACCTTCAGCCCCACCGGCGTGCGGATGCCGGTGCTCAGCATGTCCAGCCGCGCCTTGATCGGCATGGTCCAGGCGTTGGGGATGGCCGGCAGGCGAACCACCCGGTCCAGGTGGGCGACAATGTCCTCCTGGGTAATGCGGTCCCGCCAAAAGGGCCGCAGCAGGGACTTCAGCCAGTCCGGCGCCCAGCCGGAGTACCAGCGGTCGCGGCTGCGCCACTGCGCCTCGGGCTTCAGCAGGATCACCGTCTCCATCATCGAGAACGGCGCCGGGTCGGTGGCGGTGTTGGCGCGGCCGGCCTTGCCGAACACCCGCGCCACCTCGGGCACGGTGCGGATCAGCCGGTCCTGCACCTGCAGGATCCGCTGCGCCTCGGTCTGGCTGAGGCCGGGCAGGGTCGAGGGCATGTACAGCAGGGTGCCCTCGTTGAGCGGCGGCATGAATTCGCTGCCCAGTTTCAGGTAGACCGGGACGGTGCCGAGCACCAGCAGGGCCGCCGCGACCAGGGTGGCCTTCGGATGGCGCAGCACGAACCGGCAGGGGGGCTCGTAGATCCGGTGCAGGAACACGCTGATCGGATGCTTCTCCTCGGCGTGGTACCTGCCCACCAGCGCCTGGGTGGCCGCCCAGGCCAGCCACTTCGGCTTGAACAGGAACGGGTCCACCCGCGCGAACAGCATGCGCAGGGCCGGGTCCAGGGTCAGGGCCAGGATCGCGGCGATGGCCATGGCCAGGTTCTTGGAGTAGGCCAGCGGCTTGAACAGGCGCCCTTCCTGGTCCACCAGGGTGAACACCGGCATGAAGCTCACCGCCACCACCAGCAGCGAGAAGAACACGCTGGGGCCGACCTCCATCAGCGCCGCCAGGCGGACGCTGTAGAAGTCACCCGGACGGCCGTCGCGGATCCACTGCTCGATCTTCTTGTAGGCGTTCTCGACCTCGACGATGGCGCCGTCCACCAGCACGCCGATGGAGATGGCGATGCCGGCCAGGCTCATGAGGTTGGCGTTCTGGCCCAGGCCCAGCATCGGGATGAAGGCCAGGGCCACGCTCACCGGGATGGTGACGATCGGCACCACCGCGCTGGGGATGTGCCAGAGGAACAGCAGGATCACCAGGGAGACGATGACCATCTCCTCGATCAGCTTGTGCCGCACGGTGGTCAGGGCGTTGTTGATCAGTTCGCTGCGGTCGTAGGTGGTGACGATCTCGACCCCTTCGGGCAGGCCCTTCTGCAACTCGGCCAGCCGGGTCTTGACCCCCCGGATCACGTCCAGGGCGTTCTCGCCGTGGCGCATGATGACGATGCCGCTGACCACGTCGCCCTGGCCGTCGAGGTCGGTGAGGCCGCGCCGCAGTTCCGGCCCGAGGGCCACGGTGGCGACCTCGGAGAGGCGGATCGGGGTGCCGTTCTCCAGCTTCAGCACCGCGCCCTCCAGGTCGCGGGTGGATTTCACGTATCCGCGGCCGCGGACCATGTACTCGCGGCCGCTGAACTCCACCAGCCGGCCGCCGGCCTCGCTGTTGGCCGCCTTCACCGCCTGCACCACGGCGTCGATGGACAGGCGGTAGGAGGCGAGCTTGTTGGGATCGACGCTGACCTGGAACTGGCGCGCCTGGCCGCCGACGGTGGCGACCTCGGAGACCCCCGGGGAGCTCTGCAGGCCGTAGCGCAGGAACCAGTCCTGCAGGCTGCGCAGCTCGTCCAGGCTGGTGCGGCCGCTGCGGTCCACCAGTGCGTACTGGTAGACCCAGCCCACCGAGGTGGCGTCGGGTCCCAGCTCGACCTTGACCCCCTGGGGCAGGCTGGAGCTGATCTTGCTCAGGTATTCGAGGGTGCGGCTGCGCGCCCAGTACAGGTCGGTGCCGTCCTCGAAGATCACGTAAACGTAGCTGTAGCCGAAATCGGACAGCCCGCGCACGGCCTTCACCTTGGGCGCGCCCAGGATGCTGGTGACGATCGGGTAGGTGACCTGGTCCTCCACCAGGTCGGGGCTGCGGTCCCACTTGGCGTAGACGATGACCTGGGTGTCGCTGAGGTCGGGCAGGGCGTCCAGGGGGATCCGCCGCATGCTCCAGTAGGACAGCGCCAGCAGCACCGCGCAGGCGGCCAGGGTGAGCCAGCGGTTCAGGGCCGAAAAGCGGATGATCCTCTGCAGGAAGGTCGGGTGTTCGGGGTCGTAGCCGACGTGTCCACTCATCGCGTCCCCCTAGTGCTTCGCGCCGGCCTTGGCGGCCATCTGCGCCAGGGCCGCCTGCAGGCGGGACTCGGAATCCACCAGGAAGGCGGCACCGGCGACCACCGACTCGCCCTTCTTGAGGCCGTCGAGGATCTCGACCTTGCCGCCGGCGCTCTGGCCCGGCTTCACGTCGCGGGGCTCGAAGTAGCCGCCGCCCACATCGACGAAGACGATGCGGGCCGTGCCGCTGTTGAGCAGGGCGTCCTGGGGGATCCACAGGCCCCTGCGGGCCTCGGTCCTGACCAGGACTTCCACCAGCATTTCGGGACGCAGCACGAAGCCCGGGTTGGCCAGTTCCAGGCGGGCGCGCAGGACCCGGGTCTGCGGATTCAGGGCCGGGTCCAGGTAGGTCACCCGCGCCGGCAGGACCCGGTCGCCCAGGGACGGCACCCGCACCTGCGCCGGCGTGCCCGGCTTCACCCGTCCCGCCTCAGCCTCGTAGAGGTCGGCCCAGACCCAGACGCTGCCGAGGTCGGTGATCTCCAGGGGATGGTCCGCGGCGGCCACCCTGGACCCCTGGTTGACGGTCTTGGCGGTGATGATGCCGTCCATCGGCGAGCGCAGCACCAGGTTCTGGCTCTGGCCGGTCTTTTCCAGCGCTTCCAGCTGCGCCGTGTCGGCGCCGAGGTAGACCAGCCGCCGCCGGCCGGTGTCGGCGAGGGTCTTGTAGAGCGGGCCCTGCTCGGTCGCCTCGAAGGCCTGCCAGGTCTTCAGGGCGCCCAGGTACTCCCGCTGCGCCGAGGAATAGTCGGGGCTCATCAGCTCCATCAGCGGTTCGCCCTTGCGCACCGGCCGTCCCAGGGAATCGGCGTAGAGCCTGTCCACATAGCCCTCGACCCGCACCGCGAGCTTGTGGATCCGGCCCTCGTCCACCGCCACCCGGCCGTTCAGGCGCAGTTCGCCGCCGGGGGCGGCCTCCTCCACGGCGACCTTCTTCATGCCCATGAGCTGCTGGCGCTCCGGAGAGATCTGCACCGACACCATCCCTTCGGGGCCCGGCGACTGGGGCGCCGAGGTGCCCTCGAGGACCACCAGGTCCATGCCGCAGATCGGGCAGGCGCCGGCATGGTCCTGCATGATCTGCGGGTGCATGGGGCACTGGTAGGCCTGCTTGGTGTTGTTGCCGGCCGCTGCGGCGGCCGCGGGTTTCGGGCGCAGGGCCCACATGGCGCCGGCGCCGAGGGCCAGGCCGGCGACGAGGCCCACGGCGATGCCGCGGGCGGAGGAGGTCCGGGTCGGGTTCGATTCGGTCATGGCTGGGCTCACATCGACATGGAGGAGGATTTGGGAGCGGGCAGGGCGGCCGCGGTGGCGGCGGGCGCGGAACCGCGCGCCGCGGCGGGACGGGCGGAACCGCCCATGCCGCCTTCGGGCCCCTCGGTGGCCAGGCTGGACCGGCCCAGGGCAACCCGCTGCTGGGCGACGGCCAGGCTGTGGATGCGGGCCAGGGCGTCCAGGCGGGCCTGGCGGTCCTTGAGGCGGCCATTGAGGGCGTCCAGCACCGCCTGGAAGGTGACCCGGCCGCCCTCGTACTGGCCCATGAGGCTGCGCAGGGCCAGTTCACCCTGGGGGAGCAGCGCCTCGTCGTAGAGCTTCAACTGCCGTTCCGACAGGCTCCAGGTTCGCAGCCGCTCCGCCAGGCTCTGGTCGAGGGTCAGTTCCAGCCCGGCCTGGGCAGCCCTGGCTGCGCCCAGTTCGGCCTGGCGCATGACCACCGCCTGGCCCTGCTTGCGTCCGGAAAAGACCGGCAGGGCCATGCCCACTTCAGCCTTCCAGCCGGTGCCCATGCCCGGTTCCTTCATGGCGCCGGCGGTGACCCGCAGGTCGGGCCGCAGGTCCATCCGGCCCAGGGCCAGGGCATGCGAGGAAGCCTGCAGGTCCCGCTGGCCCTGGGCCCACTCGGGGCTGCGGCGGCGGGCGTCGGCGCGGGCCTCGGCAGCGGGCGGCGGCAGGGGACGGGGCAGGCGGTCGAGCCCTTCAGGCAGTTCCAGCGCCGCCTCCGGCGGCCGCCCCGCCAGCCGGTTCAGGGCCTCCCGCTGCTGGTCCCCCTGGGCTTCCAGTTCCAACTTGCGCTGGGCCAGCCGGGCGCGGGCCATCATCGCCTGCAGCAGGTCCGCCTGGGTGCCGGTGCCCAGTTCGCAGCACTGCCTGGCGAGCGCTTCCGCCTCCGCCCAGAGGCTGTCCTGGTCGGCCAGGAGGGCCTGCTCGGCCTTCACCTTCAGCAGGGCAGCGAGGCCCTCCTGGAGCTGGGCCTCAAGGTCCATCCGCGCACGCTGGCTCTCGGCTTCGGCGCGGGCCACGCCCGCCTGGGCCAGTTCGGTGCGGCCCCTCCGCTTGCCGGGCCAGGGGAAGGCCTGGGTGGCCATGAGCGAGTACTCGGTGCCGATCGGCGTGGCCCCCATCAAGGGCATGTCCGGCATCACCGGGTTGGGCACCACCACGTCCATGGCGGCCCGGCGCTGGACCCCCAGGCTCAGTTCGGGGTCGGGCAGGGCGCCGGCCTGGGGCACCTTGGCCCGCTCAGCCTCGGTCAGGGCGCGCAGCCGCTGCAACTCCGGGTTGGCCCGGAGGGCGTCCTCCAGCAGGGGGCGGTAGACGGCAAGAAGGGATAGGGGCAGGGGCTCCTGGGCGGTTCCCGGGCGGGAAGGCAGCAGCAGGAGCGCCGCCGCAATGCAGGCGGAAAGGCGCATGGAGGGCTCCGGAGGTTTGGGATGGCAGGAACCTGGGCCCGGATTTCACCGGGCAGGCCCTGCCTCAGATCCGGAACTGGCCCAGCGATGCGAGTTTCTGCAGGCTCCGGTCGGGAGGACGCGGCAGGTCCCGGGGCAGAAGCAAGATGGTGGATTCCCCGCGACCGGCCCGGAAGGCGAGGATGCTCTCCCGGCCCTCCCAGGGTCGGGGTTCGGGCTGCAACTTGCTATCGGCCTGGATCTGGAGCTTGGGTGCCGCAGGAAGCGCCGCCTGGCTGGCAGGGGAAGCCGGCGCACAGGGACCGCGGGGGGCCTGGGGCGGCTGCACCGGCTCGCAGGGACAAAGGCTTTCGTTGCCGCAGCAACAGTCCGGGTGGATCGGCGTGGCGACCGCATGCGGCTCCGCCGCGAGGCTGCCGAGCAGCACCGCGAAGGCGAAGAACCCATGGAGAAGCCGTCGCAACGTGAACACCTGATGCCCATCCTAGCCCGGCGCGACGCCTGCGCCATACAATCCGGTCACAGTCTCCGCCCCGCTGACAGGCAGGGGACAGGCTACCTGCCGGGTGGGAATCCCATCATCAGCCGCAGCGCGGTGTGCCCGGGGGTGAAGCGGCCGGCGTGGTCGCGGATGGTGTGCTGCGGATGTTCCAGGGGCCCAGAGGCCAGGCGTTCCGGCAGGTCCGTGGCCCGGCTGGCCGCCAGCAGCAGGAGGCCGTAGGGTTCGCCCTCCTTGAACCGGGCGTCGAGCAGGTGCAGCAGCGCCAGGCCGGCGGCGGGAAAGGCCGCCAGGGCCCGCGTCCGCTGGTCGTTGGGGAACACGCAGGCGAACAGGCCGCCGGGGGCCAGCAGCGGGGCGGCGGCAAGGGCGTAGTCCTCGATGCCCCCGCGCAGCTCGAGCCGGGCCGGGACCGACTGAGGATGCTCGGCCGGAACCCTGCTGCCCTCGGGCCAGTAGGGCGGCGTGCCGAAGACCAGGTCGAAGGGCCCCCGGGCTGCCAGCAGGCCCGGCTCCCGCAGATCGCCAAGGTGCGCGGTGCAGCGCCCCTCCAGACCGTTGTAGCGGATGCTCTTCCGCGCCAGTTCCAGCGATGCCTCCTGGGCCTCCACCGTGTGCAGCACGGCACCGGGGCATTTCCAGGCCGCCATCAGGGCCACGCTGCCGACGCCCGAACCGAGGTCGGCGATGCGCGCCGGGTGGGGGCACCAGCGTGTGCCCCACCAGGCCGCCAGCTGGTCGTCGACGGAATTGCGGTGGCCCCTGGCCAGCTGGAAGATCCGCCAGTGGCCGCAGAGCCGGTCCAGGGTCTCGCCGTCGCCGGGTTCGATGCCGCCCGGCGGAATGGGGCCGGGGCGGGTCCAGCCGTGCAGGGAGGAATCGAGCATGGTGCCAGTGTCGCGGCGGGTCCGGCTCCAGGGAAGGGGCTGGCCCAGGCCGGCTGCGGGCGGCATTCCCCCGCGGGCCCGGTGCGCCTAGTCTGGTCGTTCATTCCCCATGCCATCGCCGATCCCCTCCCTGTGCCGCCGGCTCCTGGAAACACCCGCCAGTCGCCCGGGGGAACTCCGCTCGATCTGCCAGCAGCTGTATGACAACCTGGCTGGTCCGGCCGCTGCCCTCCTGGATGGCGCGCCCGCACGGGCCCACCTTCCGGCGGGGCAGGGCACCGCCATCGGCAGCACCTGGGCAGCCCTCTGCATCATGGACTTCGCCCGCACCCGGCAGTTTGCCGAGGGGCTGGTCGAGGCCATCCGGTGCCTGCTCGGCCCGGGTCGGCGCGCCCCCGTCCATGTGCTTTACGCCGGCTGCGGGCCCTTCGCCACGCTGGCCCTGCCGGCCATGGCGGCCTTCACGCCCGACCAGGTCCGGTTCACCCTGCTCGACCTGAATCCGGCCTCCCTGGCCATGGCGGCCGCCACGCTTGCAGAGCTGGGCTGGCTTTCCTTCGTCCGCGAGGGGCTCCTCGTGGACGCCTGCCTGTGCCGCCTGGGCGCGGCAGCGGATGCCGACATCCTGCTGAGCGAGACCCTGAACGCCGGGCTGCGCAACGAGCCGTTCGTGCCGATCCTGATGAACCTGGTCCCCCAACTGCCGCCCGGCGTGGTCCTGGTGCCCGAGGAGGTCCGCATCTCCGCGGCCCTCATCGATGAATCCCGCCGCAAGGCGATCAAGCTGGGCGCTGGAGACGGTCCGCCCTGCAGCCTGGACCTGGGCCCGGTCCTGACGGTGAACCGGTCCACCGCCGGGCAGTGGGCGGCCCTCGCCGCCGCCGGCGCAGAGCCGTTCCCGGCGGTCGAACTGCCGCTGCCCGCGGAACGCATGAGGTTCCACCAGCTGGCGCTGGTGACCGACCTCACCGTGCAGGGACGGTGCCGTCTGCCCCCCGATGCCTCCGGTCTCACCCTGTCCTGGAAGTTCCGCTCCCTGGACCAGGTCGGGGCGGAACGCCGCGTGGCCCGGTTCCGCTACCGTACCGGCGACGAACCGGGTTTCCTGGCCGAATTCACCTAGGCGTAGGACGGGTCCGGGCTGAGCGATGGCATGCGGGATCCCTTCCGGTTCGCCCCGAACACCCGCACCGTCTCGTCGAAACCGACGCAGCCGTTCAATTCGATCACCGAAGTTTCCATTCCTTCGATCACGCCGTGCCGGCCGGCAGGAATGGTCCGGCACTCCCCGGCGCGGAGGAAGAAGTCGCCCGGATGGCCATCGACCGTGAGCCAGACCTGGCCGGAAGTGCATGCGACCAGGACCGGGGCCGCTTCGCGGCAGCTCACGACCCTGGCACGGTCCAGAAAGAGGCGCAGGGGCTGCTGGAGGTTGTCGAGGCGCATGGAAGGCTCCTGGAGGACGGGTGGCGGCTTTCAAGCAAGGTGACGCCATCCCTCCCCCCGGGGCAGAGCATGACCATGTTTTTTCTTGCTGCCGCACCGTCCGGCACTGCCTAGGAGATCAATCCCTGGCGCAGGGCCTTGCTGACCGCCTCCGACTTGGAGTGGACGTGCAGCTTGTCGTAGATGCTGCGGATGTGGTTGCGCACCGTGTTCTCGGTGACCCCCAGCAGGTCGGCGGCCTCCGCGTAGGCATGGCCTTCCGCGAGCAGCGCCAGGAGCTGCAGTTCCCGCGGCGTGAGCCGCCGGTCCTCGGGGTCCGGCCGGGGCGTCTTGCGGAACAGCATGACCACCTTTCGGGCGATCTCGGGAGACATGGGCGAGCCGCCGGCCCTGGCCTCCTGGATGGCTTCCAACAGGCGCGCGGGCGGGGTCTTCTTCAGCAGATAGCCGGCTGCACCGTTGCAGATCGATTCGAAGACGCTCTCCTGCTCACCGTAGACCGACA
>WBZP01007056.1_pt1 | contig 10928 bp, 12 predicted proteins | sample 5204301 | NCBI WGS metagenome assembly WBZP01 (sample SAMN12412401, study PRJNA552823) | activated sludge metagenome | isolation source: activated sludge from nitrification reactor of wastewater treatment plant... | place: USA: Pennsylvania | collected 2017
AAATTCTACTACCGCCTGCGCACCTTCTATCTGCTGTCGACCCTGATCTTCCTCGGCTTCTTTGCCAATGCGCAGCTCTCCGTCGTCAACGTGCTGACCTTCATCCACGCGCTGCTATCGGGATTCCGCTGGGACCTGTTCCTGCTCGACCCCTTGGTCTTCGTTCTGTGGAGTTTCGTCGCCGTCAGCATGCTGTTCTGGGGACGGGGCGTCTTCTGTGGCTGGCTCTGCCCGTTCGGCACCCTGCAGGAACTGACCAACCACCTGGCGCGCCGCCTCGGCATCAAGCAGATCGAGATTCCGTTCGGGCTTCACGAACGGCTCTGGATGATCAAATACGTCGTCTTCGTCGGCATCCTGGCCGTATCGCTGCGCTCCATCCTGGGCGCATTCCAGCTTGCCGAGATCGAGCCGTTCAAGACGGCGATCACGATGAAATTCATGCGGGAGTGGCCCTTCGTCATCTATGCCGGACTACTGGTGTTTGCCGGCCTGTTCATCGAACGCTTCTATTGCCGCTATCTTTGCCCGCTCGGCGCGGCGCTTGCGCTTCCGGCACGCATACGCATGTTCGAATGGCTCAAGCGGTACCGGGAATGCGGGTCGGAATGCCACGTCTGCGCCAGGCGCTGCACGGTGCAGGCCATTCACCCGCTCGGCCCGATCAATCCGAACGAATGCATCTATTGCCTGAAATGCCAGGCGAACTATTTCGACCAGGAAACCTGCCTGCATCTCAAGAAGCGGGCGCAGCGACGTCAGCCCCTGACGCCGTCCAAGCCGGCGGAAAGCGGAGTTGCGCCATGAAAAGCCTTTCCGAAAGGCCAACGCGGCGACGTGCGATCACCATTTTTGCAGCGGCCGCGGCCGGCGCGGTGGTCGGCGGCCCCGCCCGCTCCACTGTCGACTACGAATGGCGCGGGATTGCGATGGGCGCCGATGCGACGATCCTGTTCAATGGCATCGATCGCGAAGAGGCAAGGCGTGCCGTCGAGCTGGTAGAGGCAGAGATCAGCCGGCTGGAAGATGCATTGAGCCTGTTCCGGGAAGATTCGGAGTTGTGTCGCCTCAACCGCGACGGGGTGCTGACTTCGCCGACAGCCGATCTCCGGCGTGCGCTGACGCTCGCCATCGATATGGCGGCAGCGAGCGGCGGATTGTTCGACCCGACCGTGCAGGCCCTGTGGGAAGCTCACGTCGACTGGTTTGCCGCAACGCCCGGCGCCGGACCGCCGCCGGCGGACCTGATCGCGCAGGCACGGAGGGCGGTCGACTGGCGCAAGGTGACGATCGCCCCGGAAACGATCACCCTCGGACCGGGCCAGCGTTTGACCCTCAACGGTCTCGGTCAGGGCTACGTCACCGACCGCATCGCCGATCTGCTCGCATCCCGCGGGCTGACCCATATGCTGGTCGACCTCGGGGAACAACGAGCGCTTGGATCGAGGCGCGACAGCACTCCATGGCAAATCGCGCGCGCTGGTGCGGCCTCTATCGAACTACGACAGGGCGCGCTCGCGACGTCCGAAGGCGCAGGCTGCATCCTCGGCGCCGGAGGTACGGCGCACCACCTGTTCGACCCCCGCACCGGCCGCAGCGCCAATTGCTGGAAAACGGTGACGGTTCATCATCGCCGCTCCGCGGCCGTCGCCGACGCGCTGTCGACGACGCTGTACGTCGCCAACGCCGCAGAAGTCGAGGCACTTGTCCCGCGCTTCCCCGGCACCGTGGTCTGGACGCGGGATCACGACGCCGTCGACCGGCGCTGGGTTACAACCCCGGCCGACGGCATCGCTCCGAGAAACGCCTGACGGCGCCGGCTACTTGGTCTTGCCCTCGGCGTCGTACTGCTTGAGGTGAGCCCAGAGCGCCTTGGCTTCCGTTTCGTTCTTGATGCCGGCGAACACCATCTTGGTGTTCGGGATCTTCGCCTTGGGGTCCTTGATGTAGTCGATGAAGCTCTCTTCGTTCCAGGTGATCCCGGACGCCTTGTTGGCTTCGGAATAGTTGTAACCGGCAACGGACCCGGACTTGCGACCATCCAGACCGTTGAGCACCGGGCCAACCTTGTTCTTCGCCGACGGCCCGACATCGTGGCAAGCCGCGCATTTCTTGAACGAAGCGGCACCTGCCGCAAGATCCTGCGCGCTGGCCACGCCGACGCTCGCGACCGTCATAACCGCTGCAACAAGTAACTTCCTCATCTTCATCTCCTCATGTGAATGCCTTGAGCGGATTGCCGCTCAGTGATTGCCGAGAGCGCGATGCAGCCTCGCATCGTGACTTTCGAAATGGCGCGAAAACCACGCATCGATCCGCTGGGCCAGCAACTTGTCGTCGAAGACATCGTTGACTTCGTAATCCTCCATGATGTCCCTGACTTCGTCCAGCAGGCGTTCGTGATCGCTCTTGTGCTGGGGAAGCTGGTCATAGCTCTTCTCGCGCATGAACCGTTCCTCCAGCGCAAAATGCGCCGAGATTGCCTTGAAGAGGTCGCCGAAGAAGCCGAGTACGGCGACCTTGGAGCCCTGAACGGTCGCCTTGTCGTGCAGGCGATTGATGAGATCGACAAGCTCGCGGTGTTCGTGGTCGACCGCCTCGATGCCGACGCTGTACCGATTCTCCCATTGCAGCAGGCCCATGATGCCCTCCTCAGCGAAAGATAAAGCTGCCGCTTTCCGGCCGGTAGTCGATCACGAGCATCTGATCCGCAGAAAGCTCGACGCTTTCGCGGCGCTCGTGATCGAAACCATCGGAACGGGCGGTGTCGCGCATCCGCACGGCGACATCGTGCTTGCCGGCCGGCAGGACAAAGCGCTGATAGACCCGCGACGGCCCGTCGCCGGCGATACCGGTCGGCTGCAGGTCCGCGCGGTAGGCGCTGCGGCCGTCCACGTCGAGTTCGACGTAGATCGACCGCCGGCCGCGCGGACAATCCTGCACCCGGCGCATGTTGGCCGGCAGCTTGGCGATTTCCTCCGGCGTCAGGCGGCGGCACTCGCCCTTGCGGTCGGCGCCATGCACGAAGCTCAACATCACCACGCCTGAGTCTTTCGTAGTTTGATCGTAGGGCGGCCAGTCCGACAAGGCGACGACACCGGCGAACAGCGCCACGATGACGAGGAACTGCCCTGCCAATCGCACGACGTTCATGTCGAGCCCCTTTCCCGCTCCAGCTTTTTCGCCGGGCGCTCCGGTGAACTGACCGGCAACGGCGAGCGCAACTGCTTCGGCGGCATCTCCGCGACCCGCGCCGCGAATTCGGCGATTTCCTTTTCGGCCTTGCCTGCGCCGAGCGCGGACGCCCATACCGTCGCGATGCGCTCCCGCGGCACGCGCGCGCGCAAATATGGATCGCGTTGGGCCGCAAACCGCTGTTCGGTCCACTGCGCCCCGAGCCGATTGTAGCAGGCACTTTCAGCGCAACCGGCCACCACGACACCGTCGGCGAGGTCGCGGCTGAGAATGTAGTCGATCAGCGAGGGCGGCGCCATCGCGACACATGGCATGACGACGGTATCGCCGAGGCGGCCGGCTGCAGCGCCATGTTCACAGGCGAGCACCAGGACGCGGCCCGGCCCGGTGAGACCACTTGCCGTATCCATGACCCGCTCGCGCAGCAACCGCAGCGAATATTCCGGCAGGTCGATGCCGGTCTTCAGTTCATCGGTGCGGCGGAACGGGGTCGATGACGGGCAGGATCCGACGCAGATGCCACAGGAGACGCACAGCGACGGATTGACTTCGGCTTCGGTGGGGAACGGCAGGTTGTCGGTGCGGCGAACCATCTTGATCGCCTCATACGGACAATCTTCCGCGCAGCGAGCACAGCCGTTGCAGTGTTCGAGATCCACCTGCGCAGCCTTGGCTTTGCGTAGCGGCGGCAGCCAGGGCATCAGCGCGATCATCAGCGAGAACGCGCTGAGGAACGCCCATACCGAGCCGTTGCCCCACAGCTTGGTCAGCGGATAGAGCGTCAGGTAAAACCAGTCCAGCCCGATCCCGTTCGGTACCTTGGCGAGGTCGGCCGCACCCTGCGACATCGCCGGCCTCCAGATCGAGACCGCAAGCAGCGCCGCCATCGTCATCAGAGCCAAGGTGCGCGGCGGATTCACTTTCGGCCGCGAGATGCGCAGGATGTGAACCCACATGATGAACAGCAGGATCAGCGGCACCGCGACGTGCATGAACACCATCAGCGAGAAGAAGCGGCTGGTAAGCGTTCCCGTCGCGATGAAGTTGCGCGCGATCGGCTCGCCGAAAATCGGCAGCCAGTCCAGGAGTTCCGAAGACACCAGCGCCACGAACTGGGCGAGCTTGTCCCACACCAGCCAGTACCCGGTGATGCCCGAGACATAGAGCAGCCAGATGATCGGCAGCCCGGTGAACCAGGAGAACCAGCGTACGCCGCGATAATGATCGTAGGCGAATTCGCGGAGCAGATGCACCAGCACCATGACGACCATCAGGTCGGAAGCGTAGCGGTGAAAGCTTCGCATGACGCCGGCGTGGAACCACTGATTGTGGGATATGTACTCGACGGACTGGTAGGCCCGCTCGATGCCGGTATCGAAGAAGATGAAAAGATAGATGCCGCTGACGGCGACGATCCAGAAGAAGAAGAAGCCGAGCGCGCCGAGTTGCGCCACCGGATTGAGAGCCGGACCGAACAGCCGGTCGAACGGCCTCTCGATCAGCTCAAAACCGGCTCTGAGTACTTTGCGGATGGGGTTCACGTCACTTCCTGTCGGCTAGGCCTTACCGGTCGGCGCGTGCCCCGCGCGCCGCCATTCCCGCAGCAGCATTCCCCCCATCACCAGCAGCGATATCGCTGCCAGCACGCTGCCGAATACCAGCCCGTAATCGATGCGATAGCGTCCTGCGCCCGGATCGTAGGACGTACAGATGAACTTGATCCGGTCGACGATGCCCGTGAGCGTGAACGGCGTACTGGTTCCGTAGATCACGTCCTTCATCGGCTCCATGAACATTCGCAGCGGAAAAGCCTCGCCATAGACGTGGCGGTAAACCTTGCCGTTGCGATCGACGATGGTCGTCTGCGTCGGGTGGTCGAAACCTCCGGCGGCCGCGCGGTAGCTGAAGCCGATATCGCCGAGCAGCGCATCGATGGTGGCGGGGTCGCCGCTGGCGACACGCCAGTTGGGCAGCTTGATGCCCTGCTGCGATGCGAACTGCGCCATGCGCGGCACCGTGTCGTTGCGCGCATCGAAGCCGACCGTCAGCACGGCGAAACGGTCGAAGCCGAACACACGGCCAGCCTCAGTCACCGCATCGATGGTGTGCTGGGTGGTCGGCGGACATACCGAGCTGCACGACGAATAGACCAGGCTGATGACCAGCGGGATGCCTCGGTACTCCGCCAGCGAGAAGGGCGTGCCGCGGCTGTCCGTCAGCGAATGATCGCCGACCGTACGCCCCAGCGCCTGGGTGGATTTCGCAATCGCAACAGCCGGATCAAGCGCGGGCGCAGCCGCCGCCGATACCGCCGCCTGCAGGAGTGTCAGCGCGGATGCCGCACATGCCGCGCGGAAACCGTTCATGACACCATTCCGGCTACGCTCGACAGCAACGCCCCCAGAACCAGAAGCGCAAGCTGCAGCAGCGAAGCGAAGAAATTGCCCATCGCATTCGCCTTCGAGGGATCGCGATGAAGAAGGATGCTCTTCCAGACGAAGTAGCCGCCGCCGGCCGTGGCGCATATTCCATAGAGCCAGCCGGCCCCGAACCACAGCGGCACCAGCGAGATCGCGGCCAGCAGCACGGCGTGGGCGAGGACCGCCGAGGTCCAGGCATAGGCGGGCGCGACCACCGGCAACATCGGGATTCCGGCTCGCGCATAATCCTCGCCCTTGGCGGCGGCAAGGCTCCAGAAGTGCGGCGGAGTCCACAGGAACAGCACCACCGCCAGAACGGTGGGAACGATTTGCGGCGACGGGTCGACCGCAGCGGCGCCGGCCAGAACAGCGAAGCTGCCGGCGAGGCCGCCGACCACGATGTTCCAGGTGCTGCGGCGCTTCAGCCAGACGGTGTAGACGATGCCGTAAGTGAAGGCACCGAGGAATACATAACCGGCGGCGACGTGGCCGGCGGTCAACGATGCCAGCGCGAGCGAGGCCGCCAGCAACGCCAGGAAGCCGACGGGCCACCAGCGGCTCGGCCTGAGCGCGCCGCTGGCGAATGGTCGATTTCGCGTCCGCCGCATCAGCTGGTCGACGTCGCGCTCGTAATAGTGGTTGAAGGCACCCGCCGCCCCGGAGGCCCCGAGCACGGCGAGCGTCAGTCCGGCGATCTGCCACCAGGCCAAGTGAGGGCCGCTGGCGGCGGCCACACCGGCCAGCGCGCTGGCCGCAATCGCGACGCCGATCCTGAGCTTCAGGAGCGAGATCGTCATTCCGGCAACAGCGCGCATGGTACCCTCCTCTTCGTTCAACGATCGATCAGCGGAACAGCCAGAGTTCCGACAGATACTTCCAGTTGATGAAGTAGTAGAGGACAAAGCAGACGAAGAAGATCGACACGAGGATGATCGTGCCGGGCAGCTTCGGCGCCTTCTCGCTGCCGTAGTGCGAGGCGACGGCACCGCCGCCGGCATGCAGCGGGAAGGTCAGCTTGTGACCGCCCTTGATCTTTTCGCCGAACAGCACGGTGCCGACCACGACGACCACATAGACGGCCCCGCCGATCGCCGCGATGACGGCGAACACACCGTTCAGACCCATCATCAGGAACGCGCCCGCCGAATGGGCGAACGACAGGTTGGCGTCGCTGAAGGTGATGTCCCAGTGACGACGCGCCACGCCCAGCGTACCGGCTCCCATCATGAACAGCGAGATGCCGGCGGCACCGATGCCGAACAGGTAGGGCTGCAGCTTGGCGAGCTTCGGCCACAGGATCTCGCGCTGGAAGATCAGCGGAAGCACCAGATAGGTCGCCCCCATGAAGGCCAGCGTCGTTCCCGCCACCACCGTGCCGTGGAAATGTCCGGGCACGTAGATGGTGTTGTGCATCAGCACGTTGAGCTGCTCGGTGCCGAGCACCACGCCGGAGATGCCGCCGATGAAGCCGAAGAACACCAGCGAGAGGAACATCGCCGAGAAGGCGGGATTCCCCCAGGGCGCCTTGCGGAGCCATTCGAACATGCCGCGATTGAAGCCATTGCGGCGCTGGGCGGCCTCGATGGCGCCGGGCACGGTGAGACCGTGGACCATCGACCCCATCACGGCGAGGTACATCATGTAGCTGGTGTTGACGATCTTCCAGCTGGCATCCAGACCCGGCTCGGCGAGCAGATGGTGAGCCGAGGCCAATTGCAGGAACAGGATGTACATCAGGAAGGCGGTACGGCTGACCTTCTCGCTGAGCGGCTTGGCGCCGATCAGGAGTGCGGCCGTCAGGTACCAGATCGACACATGCGCAGAGACGTTGATCTGCTGCGAAGAGTGCCCCATCCCCCACCAGACCACCTTGTAAAGCAAGGGATCGATGTCGGAGATCAGCCCCATCGACCATAGCATGGTCGGAACCAGGATGACCGCTCCCGAGGCGATGGTGAACACGGCGATAATGGCCGCGGTCAACGCTCCGAACGTCACCAGTGGAATCGAGCCCTCATAGGTCTGCTCTTCCTTGGCGATCACGAGGGTCGCAAAGAAGATGCCGCAACCGATCAGCGCACCCACCGCAAACAGGATGATGCTGAGATAGAAGTGCGGCCGGGCCATCATCGGCGGATACGACGTGAACATCACGCTCGATTCGCCCTGCAGCACCGCGACGTTGCCCATCAGGGCGCCGACGATCATCAGGATGAAGCCGAGCCAGGCGAGTTTCGGCGCCGCGATTCGCGAGTTGAGCAGAATGGCGGACGCGAAATAGAGGACGGCCATCTCGAAGAAGATGATCCAGAACAGGAGCACGTTGGCCCCGTGTCCGGTCAGGATGAGATAGAACCAGTCCGCCGGCAGCAGATGCACGGCCGGCCAGCGGGTCAGCGCGACCAGCAGGCCCATGATGCCGCCGAGGGCCAGGAACACGACGGCCGCCACAGCATTGGCGATGATCAGCTTCTGGGCGGCAACGTCGACCTTCAGGCCGGTATACTGACAGGTCCTGAACTCGGTCTTGGCGCCGACGGCGCCGATCACGGTTTCCGCGGTCATTGTTTGCCTCCATCCGCCAGGCGTTGTCCCGCCTCTGCCTTCTTGGGCTCGGTCACGTAGATCTTGCCGGTCATGGTGTGATGGCCGATGCCGCAAAATTCGTTACAGACGATGCCGAACTCGCCGCTCTGCGTCGGAGTCAGCGAAATCACGTGCTCGTAGCCGGGATGAACCTGGATGTTGATGTTGGTCGGCTGCAGCGAGAAGCCATGCTGCCAGTCGATCGAGGAGAGGTGGATGCGATAGCTCTTGCCCTTCTCGAGCTCGAGAATCGGCCACCACTGCCACAACCGGCCCAGGAGATAGACATCCCCTCCGGCCGGCGGCTTGGCTACCGGAACCCCCTTCTCTTCCCTCACCTGGTACTTCTTGGCGAAGGCGTCGACCTTGGATTCGAAGGCCGACGGCGCAATCTTGTAGGCTTCCTTGTTGAGGTTCTGCTCGCCGATGAAGTGCCAGGCGATCATGAAGCAGAACATGAACAGGCCCCACAGGAAGGCGATCACGATCCAGACCAGCTCGACCTTTTCAATGGGCTCGTTCCACCAGATGCGTTTGTCGGGAGGTGTGACAGCCATTTCGATTCCCTTTCAAATTGGATGCGCAGCGACGGCTGCTATTTCGCGAGCGGGATCGAGGCGACTTCCATCACGCCCCAGATCAGGTACAGCACGGTCGGCAAAGTCACGCCGAGGAACAGCAGCAGAAACGGATTATCGAGAATCCGCTGCATGACTGGCACGCGCTCGCCTTGCTGCGGCGCATTCACTTCGGTGGGCGGCATCGGCAAACTCCCGGCTTAGGATATCCCCGCGGCAAATCTAGCCGCCGCACTGCCCCCATCCTTGACCGTGGTTAAGGATGCAGCGCGGGAAGCGCGAAATAGTTGTTCAATGAACAGCGCGGTCACCTCAGGCGGCAAACGCCGTCGCGTGCGTATCGCCCGGCCAGCTCTGCGCGGGGTAGCGGCGCTGGCGGCGATCGTCACGGTGTTGCTGGTCGCACCGGCGCTCTCGCCGGCCCAAGCCGGTCCTGTCACCCTGATCTATGTGGGCGCCGAGGACTGCGCGCCCTGCCGCGTCTGGCAGAACGGCGATGGCGCGCAATTCCGTCAGACGGCAGAATTTGCCCGCATCGGCTATGTCGAGGTGAAGTCGCCCGTCCTGCACGACATACTGAAGGACGAATACTGGCCGGAGCCGGTCCGCGGTTATCGCGACCTCCTGAAGCGGAGCGACGGCGTGCCGCTGTGGCTGGTCGTCTCGGAGGGCAAGGTGATCGAGCAGCGATTCGGCCCCACCGCCTGGCGCGCCAGCATCCTGCCGTCGATCAAGGCCGCCTTGCGCTAGTCGCGGCTTGCCGCCGACATCGTGAGTTGGGCGGCACCGGCCGACGGTTTGCCGTCGAAGGCTCCCCTGTGCCGGATGCGCTCGCTGGCAACGAGGTCCTGCAGGGTCGCCACGTCCTTCACGACGACATCCGAGGCGCGCACATCGATGCCGACCGACCTCAGTTTGGCGAACACCCGCGACAGCGATTCGGGCTTCAGCCCGAGCCGACCGGCGATCAGGGACTTGTCGTAGGGCAAGGAGATGGTGCACGGCCCCTTGACGCAGGGCGTCAGCGAAATCAGGAAGTCCGCGACCCTCTGCGTACCGCTCTGCGCGGTGAGCTGCTCGATCCGGCTCACCATGAGATGCAGTTGCTGCGACGTCGAGGCGATCATCGCGATGGCGATCTCCGGCATCTTGCGGATGCAGTCGATGACGTGATCGGCGGGAATCATGATCAGGCGCGTGCGCGTGACGGCGCTCGCCATGGCCGGGTAGCGCCCCGACGTGAAGGTCACCGCTTCGGCGAAGCTCTGGCCCTTGGAGAAGACATTGAGCACCGCCTCGTCGCCGGCCGGCGTCACGCGGTACAGCTTGATCCAGCCTTCGACGATGATGAAAAACGCCGTGGCCGGCTCGCCCTGCCGGAACAGCATGCTGCCGGGACGAAGATTGACGAGCCGGGCCGGTGCGAGCAGGACGCCGAGGTTTTCCGGCTTCAGCCCGGCAAAGACCGGAATCTTGGACGCAATGGCCAGATCGGCAGGGCTCGGTACGGTCATGGTTCAGCCTCGAAGGTTTCCTCAGCGCAGGCGCGGACTTGTCATTTGCGACGCTGTCCGACGTCGTCGGCGGACCTCTCGATCGACAGGATTCTTGGAATGCGAAGTCGTCGCGCAGCCTTGTTCGCTCGGCGAAACATGCGCAGACTGAACCGGCATCATTGGCGGCTCCTTGCACGGGCATTAGGCATCGATCGGCCTGCCCGGCCTTGAGGAAACGCAAAGTGTCGCCCGTTTTTGCTCCCGGGGCATTGTTGCAGCGCAAATTGGAGCAGGGGCGCGATGGTTACACCACCTTGCATGCACCGCAACATGCGCGCCCGACCAATCTTGCTGCGCAACTAATCCTGCTGCGCAAAAGACAATGAGTATCTCGGGGAGTATCTCGGGATGTGCGTCGATATTCCCGCAGCACGTTTTTGCCCGGGTTGTGCGATCTCGGTGGCCCTCCAGGACCGGAGGGCGCAGGGAAAGCCGGGCGCCGACTGCGCCCGCATACCGTGTGCGGTAGGTTTGCTACACAAGATGCACACGGATTTGACAGGTACAGCCAGGACATCCCGGCTTTCCCCGCGCAATGGCTTTACGGCTTATGTCGCGCTCTCCCCGGGGAACGGCCTTGCTTGCCCCCGTTG
>WBZP01007057.1_pt1 | contig 10927 bp, 11 predicted proteins | sample 5204301 | NCBI WGS metagenome assembly WBZP01 (sample SAMN12412401, study PRJNA552823) | activated sludge metagenome | isolation source: activated sludge from nitrification reactor of wastewater treatment plant... | place: USA: Pennsylvania | collected 2017
AGTTTCGCGCATCGCCCTGCATCGTGGCTTGCGCGAAACAAGGCCCTACGCAATCCCTTCTTCGACCGGCGGGGGCGTTCGTCTTCCATGACTCACTTCCGTGTTTCATTTTGAAACATCCCTGTTTTATGTTGAAACCTTAAAACCGCTTGGGTCGAAGCGTTGTGACCGGCTCCGGTATATCGCCGACCATCTCAAAATCGTCGGCAAAAAAGGCGGTATCCGGGCCACCGTGGTACACCAATTCCGGCAGCGGCTCTACGCGGCGCGGCGGCGCGTCTACCATCGCCCGCGCCACGTCAAGGTGCGTCGGATCGTCATAGATGTGGGCGTCACCGGCTTCCCAACCCAACAATCCGGGTTTTAAACCGGTTTGGGCGGCAATCCAGAGCAACAGCGCCCATTGCTGAATCCAATTATGCGGCACGCCGAGCAAGATATCGGCGCTGCGCTGATAGGTTTTGCCGTGCAATTCCCCGTTGCGCACAAAATACTGATTGAACGAGGTGTGACAGGTGGCCGGGGTGTGGGGGTTCTCGTTGATTTCAGCAATTTTCGACATATCTTCAGGGTTCCACGTCGTTAAAATATGACGGCGTGAATAGGGATAGCGGCGGATGGATTGCAAAAGATGGTTGATTTGGTCGAATTGCCCGCCGAAATAGCGTAATTGATAGGCATAGCCACGCCGATATAAACCTTGCGGATTTAATTGACCGTCCCACCAGTCCATGATTTCGGTGGGACATGCTGCATTGCCGGTCAAAAACCATTCCATTTCAACCAAGGCTTTTTTCCATGCGGTTTTGCGCACGGTCACTAAAGGTGTTTCTTTAAACACCGGCCAATTCGCAAACAGCGTCGAAAAGGTCGGATGGTTGCGGCCTTCAATGCGGTCGCCGGACAAAGCGTTTTCCACTAAATCGATAAAAAAGCAATCTACAATGCTCATTATTTTTATGGCCTTTTAAAAGGTTCCCGTGCTGCCGAATCCGCCGCTCCCGCGTTCGGTGACGGCTTCAAAATCGGTGACGGAAACAGGTTTGACACGAATGATAGGGAGAAAAACCATTTGAACTAAGCGTTCAAAGGGTTGAATATGATAGACGCTATCGCCGTGATTGAACAACAACATTTTTATTTCGCCCTGAAAGTCGCTGTCAATCAAACCAACGGTATTCGCCAGCATAAGATTAGACATGCCCAGACTGGAACGCGGCAATAAAATCGCACAGGCGTTGGGGTCGGCGATATGAACAGCTATACCGGAACCGACGCAGAATTTATCACCCGGATACAAGGTTGTTTTCGTCGCGACACAGGCGCGTAAATCTATGCCCGCCGCGCCCTCGGTGTGATAACATGGGGCGTGAAGTGGATTGTCTTTGAGATAGTCCGCAAACAGCGGATTGACGATGCGCATGGCTACATCCATGACCGGCGGATGAAAAAACATCAGCTATCTCCTAAGTGTTGGTGGGTTGCGTGCAGGCTTGCAAACGCGCTTGATGTTCTAAAGCCAGCGCCGTGAAATTCATATCGTCCAACAAATCATCCGGCTGAAATTCACCGACGACCGCCCGCGTCATTTTTAAGCATTTCATAAACATCCAACCTTCAAATTCGGTTAAATCGCGCTGTAACAGGACATTAAACAGGGCCACGGTGCGCGCCATGCTGCGTTCCCCACCGGGTAAATTGCGTTGTTCGCCGCGCTCTTGCAGGATTGCAGAAGCTTCGTTCAGGAAATCAAGGGCTGTTTTCCCGGCTTCTATCCGCATTTCGAGTCTCCACAAGCTGAAGCACAAGGCTTTCGGCGTTACGGGAATTCCCGTAACGGAACTAATTCAATCGCTTATAATGTGTCTACTTAACGTTAGTAGACCTCATTATTTACTGTCTCCACAGTTGAAGCACGTTGCACAACCGTCAAGTATTTTGACGGCAACGGTATTGCACTTCGGACACAAATCCGCGCCCTGAACCGTGTCGGCCGCTTTCTCCGAAATCATTTCCCTTGCCGCAACCGCAAGGCTGTCGTCGCGCACCAGCAATCCCAAGCCGGATAAATGCGTCTCGATCACTTCCCCGATTTCCGCAACCAGCGAAGGCTGCAATTCGCGCTGCTTCCCGACGATTACGGCCGTCCAATAGCATCATCACGCCTTCGACGTTCGCAATCGTAATCGGATAGCGATGGTCGAAGCCGTTCTCGCGAATATCCTCTGCCAACTCGTTCAGCTTATCGGACGGCCACATAGACCAGATATTTGCATCCGCAAATACCGGCAATTCAAAGACGTTCAGGGATGGTTCCGTAAAGACTTGCGGTTTCATAATGACCTTCTAGTGATGGATGTTCTGTTAAGGGTTTGCCGTTGCATCACATGCCGTGCCACAGGCGGCGGGATGGAATGCGCCGTTTCCGGCACGATGACCGGCGCGGCAACAGGCACGGCGCTGAACAAATCATCGTCAACGCCGATGCCTAAACTGCGTTCCCACTTCGTCCATTGCGCGTCTTTCCAAGTGTGGATACGCAATGAAGGTTGCATCGCCGCCGCCATGGCGTAAGAAAAGCAGTCCAACGCTTCATTACGCGGCCGGATTTTTATCCAACGCCGTTTGGTCGAGTCCCACACTTCCGCCGTCAATTGGTTGTAAAAACTGGCATCCAAGCCGTTCGGAAAATGCACCATGCGATCTTGAGGGATGCGCTTTCTATCGCCGGACAAACGGGCGAACAACTGCGCTTTCGCCGTGTCATGTCCGATAATCCACACTTCCGCACCGGCTTTGATGACCGTGCCTTTCCATGAGAAATCTACTTTGGAGGGGCGACCGATGATGGGTTTTCCGGGCGTGGAAGCGCCTTTCACCGCGATGATTTTGCCGCGCCGGTTGCGGGTGTAATAGAGCACTTCATCGGGGAGATAACCGCTGTCAATAGCAGCCGCAGTAATGCGATGCTCCAAGCCTTTTTCATCGTGAAAGGTCTGTGAAAGGGCATCGTCTAAAATCGCCCAATCTTGCGGTCGGGTCGGGTCGGCGGGCAATTCGACGTAATCGAGAACCCAAACCACGCCGTTGCGGCCGTGGCCTAGAAGAATCAAAGCAAAACGGTCTTTTTGAACGTCTATTCCGGCCGTGATGAGCGAACAACCCGCCGGTACGGTGCGCAGTGCATAGCTTTCGGCGCGGTCTTGTATTTCATCCGCTTCCAGCTTTTCGTCGGGGTCGGCAAAGCACTCGCCTAAAACGGTATTGATGAAGGTTTTGTATTGCGCCGGGTCTTTTTTCACCCGCTCAAATTTCGCGGCCAATTCCGGCCAACTCAAGCCAAGACCAATCGGCGTGTACAGGGCGTTGATGTGATAGCCATGGATGCTGCGCTCCGGGTGTTCCGCTCGCCATTCACCGCGTTCCAGCATTTGGGTTTTGTGATGCTCGGCAATCGGGGTGCGGCAATCCGGACATTCGTACAGCGCCGATTCCGGCTGATGTTCCGGCCAATGCAAGTGTTGCCATGACAGCGGATTTTTCACACCGCAATGTGGACACGGGACGTAATAGCGTTGTTGGTTGGAGGCCAGCCATTCTTTTTGAATTCGAGAGAGGCTCTCAATCGTCGGCGTGGAACAGAGAAAGACTGTGCGACCTGAGAATGTGGATAACCGCGCTTCAGCCAGCGCCACGGGATCGCCTTCACCGTCAAGGTCTAGGGGATAGGCATCTATTTCGTCCAGAAACAGGTACTTGGCGGGCATGGAACGCAACGAGGCGCTGCTGTTGGCACCCGACAGAATCAGCATGCCGCCGGGGTAGTCTTTCATCAGCGTGGTATTGCCGGAATCGCGGGACCGCGCCGGGGGGATGATCGCCCGCAGCTGCGGGGTAACATCAATCATCGGCGTCAGGCGTTGTTTGCTGAAGCGTTCCGCCATTTCAATCGTCGGTTGGACGCACATCATCGGGGCGCGTTGCGTGGCGATGAACCAGCCGATCCAATTCAAACCTGCTTCAGTGTTATGCGTCGGAATCATGGCGCGCCCTGCTAAGAACAAATGACGTTCGGACGCAACGGCAATGCAGCGCACCGGGACACTGGGACACGGCCGAATGGCGGTGATTCGCCGCCGTTTCGTTTCCGTGATGCGCCGCCCTTCCATGCCGACTTGTCGGGTATATTTGCGGTGCAGTCGCGCTACCGGTTGATCGGCATAAGCTAGAAAACCAACGGAATAGTAGGATTTAGGTTTTAAAACATCCCTTCCGTTGATGACAAGTGTTGGCTTTCTAACGCGGACTTTCGGCTTCAAGCTTAAAGAGGTGCAAAGCTCTATAAAATCTTCCGTTAATTTTGGGCAAACACTGGTCCATTCCACACGCCCGTTGCGTCCTATATGCCCGTCGGTATCCATCAAACCCTGTAACAGTGCGAGGCGTTGCCCGTAACCGGCGCGAAGGTACATCGGGGGAATGTGTTTATTGCCGAGAAGATGCAATGCAACCAAGCGGGCGTAGAACGTAAGAGGTTCCGCTTGACTCGGCAGGTGAGCCATGTATTCAGCAGCATCCTCATGAATCGCGATTTGATTGGATGCGTTGTTGCCGTCTCCAAGCCAGACTCCTAACGCATAAGGGTCTATCAGTAGGGCGCTGTCCGGTAGCTGAAGAGGCCGCGTGACGGCAATCGAGTAGCGATTGCGTCTCCCCTGATCGCATTTGAGGGTTTCCCGCATAGAGCGCGTAGTCACCACCCGTTCACGATCAGATTCAGTCCAGTCAAACACGGTCCAGCGGTGATCATCGTCCGCAATCAATGTAGCGCCGTCGCTGAACACCACTTCGTTGCAAGAGCGCCCCGTCATGACGGGAGAAACCCCTAACACCAGTGTTGGTTTTCCCTGTTCGTCAAAAACAAAATCACCGGGCTGAATAGCCCCCATGGTTGTCCATCCGCCCGGCGTTGGAATGGGCGTATCGAGGGCTAAGGGTGCTCCTACCTGTGTTGATTTAATAAAAACAACACGTTGTACCGGACTTTCGACGCTCAGATCATCCATGATCGCTTTGAGGTATGGCGTGCGCGACGTGCGCCAGCGGCCAGATTCCGACGCCGATTTGCTCGGCAAGATGCGATACGCATCCGCCCATGCCGATACACTCCCCGCCGGTTTTTGCCCAAACAGGTTGATTGCGGCTTGTAAGACGCGCAAAAAGCCGTCAGCGACGCGATAGGGCGGGGGGTGTATCTCTCTGGCATCGGTCATGGGCGGCGCTCCTAGCGGGCAATCCGTGGCTTTAAGAGCCGTCGGCTTGGGTGAGTTGCGCAGCCAGCGCCGTGAGAGCATCGGCAAGGTCTGTGCGGCATTGCGTGATCTCCGTCGCCAGCAAGGCGCGGCAACGGAAAGGGTCGGTTTCCGCCGCCAGCCTGTCGGCCAGCTTGTCGGGGATGCGGTCCAAGCTGTTCAGCAACAGGGCGTAGATGTTGGCGTTGGCTTTTTCCACGGCAGCCCATTCCACCAGTTCAGCGGATCGCTTGCGCTCCCGCATTTCCGCGAGATTGGCTTCATGGAATTCCCGCTTGGCGCGTGCGGCTTGCAGGTCATAGCCACCGGTTCCGATGCCTGCATCCTTACCGTTTTCGGATTTGTCATTTCCTCCAAGCGTCGCTTTCCCTGCTACAGGCTCCAAAACACCGTTGTAGGCGGCTTTCGGCTGCGTAGTGTTCTGACGTAGCGATGCGTCGGCGGCGTCGGAATCTACAAGCCCCTCGGCGGTCAGGACGATGCGTTCGGTCTTGACGGCGGTGTGGATTGAGGCTTTGGAGACGCCACGGCGGCGGGCGTACTCGGCTTGAGTCATGACGGGCATGTAAAAAACCTAAGTAATTGACTTATAAAAACAAAATCTAGCGAAATTCTGCGGTTCTGCGACCCGTACCCAAACGAACGCGCTAGGGTCCCCCGGCCAGCCAGCCAGCCCCCGGCCAGCCAGCCCGTCAAATAATTGGCACATCCTTTGCCCATTGGTTGGCATAGGTTTTGCTTACCATGCGCTAATGTTGGCACACTATTTGCTATCTGCTTCATCGGATGTGAACATACCGATCAGCCCTGAAATCACCCCCCCAACCGCCAGCCAGAATTCCGGCTGACTTAACAGACTTGTTACATTCTGCGCTTTCGGCACAACCTGCAACAAAGCCCCAAACGAGGCGCTCGCCATAGCCAAGCCGCGTTTAGTAGAAGGCTCTAAAATATTGAATTTAATCACTTTTTACCCCTTAATTTTTTAACTTTTTCAGCGATTGCTATGACTTTATCGGCATAATCAGGGTCGGTTGCGTAACCTGCTTGCTGCAATCCCTCGAAAAATCCCCGAACATCCCCCTTTTCAGCACGAAAGAGCGCCGCCTGATACCGCTTGTTCGTTCGCAAAAAAGCGACATAACCCCGAAAACCGCTCTCATAGTCGAAATAGACTCTAAAATCAGCAACTTCCGACTTAAAACCTCCTTCAACAAATTCCTTGGTGCGATTCGCGATCACCGGCCCCGTCCATTTCGGCCCCGCTTTGATCCCGAACAGGTTGTGAGAGCACACATTCCGGTCCCGTGGAATGTGCTTACCCCAACCCGTTTCGAGCGCCGCCTCAGCCAACAACGCTTCAGGCGGCAAACCGATGGAAGCGGCCGCACCTTGCGCTGGATTCCATAGTGTGTTCACAAATTCATCAGCATCTTTAAATAAATCAGCCATTTACAACTCCTTTCCGAGTGACTGCCCTATTCTTTGAGAATGAGGCAGGAATGAGGCAGCTCATGGGGCAGCATTTTTCCCTTAAAAAATAACCCTTTAAATCATCTGCCCCATCTTCCCTATTAAAATTAGGGGTGTATTCACATGCGCACGCGCCTACCGTGTGTGCGCACGGTACGCGCCCGCACCTACGCACACGCGCACGAGAGAATGGGGCAGATAGGGCAAGTTCAATCAAATCAATCGCTTGCATGCAAAAGAATGGGGCAGCTAATGGGGCAAAGAATGGGGCAGATAGGGCAATCATGCGTCCGCCCTCTCGTAACCGTACTCACGTTTGCCGTTTTTCGAGGCGCGAATCCGTTGCCAACCCAAATGAGTCAGCGCCCGCGCTATTCGATTTTGGTCGGCGCGGCTAATCGGCGGCGCATTGCGCGAAAAGCCAACAATCGATTCTTCATACACCTGATTAACGGAAAAGCGGTGCATATTGGTTCTTTCAATCCAAGCCGCTATTTTTTCTTCCCACGCATCTACATCAAAGCGCATATCTTGTTCTTCAGCAGCGCCGGGAACAATCCACCATTCCTCACGGTTTTTAATGGCCTTTTTATATATAAAATCGGCCTCAGCCCATAATTGATTTTTGGCATCTTTAATTGCCTCTCTATCAATGTTAGGACAATGAACCGGAAAAAAACGCCGCATCCCCGTTTCATCGTTCGCCCACTCTCTTTTATTCGTTGACCCAATAAAAACGGATTGACGGGGATGTGATTTAACGCGGTTTCCGTAGGAGCAGCGATAGGTATCATACCGCTGCGTAACCACCTGTTTGACACGCTCTATATCAGTCCGTGCGAACACGCTCAATTCACCGAAAGAGACGCACCACGCCCCGCGTAGCGACTGATAGAAATCCACCGTGCCGGGAACGTAATTGATTTCGATATTCCATTTCTCACCGAAAAGCTCCAACGGCAACGAGCTTTTCTTCGTGCCCTGCGTCCCTTCCATAATGACCATCATATCGAACTGGCAACCCGGATTGCGGATACGCCCAATCGAGCCGATGAAAAACGCTTTCGCCGTTTGCGCGGTGTACGGATTAAACACACCGCCGCAAAACGTCTCAAAAAAACGCGGTATGCGCTCAATACCATCCCATGTTTCCAATCCGTCCAACCAATCATGCACCTGATGATAGGTTTGCAGTTCAGCCGTTGCGTGAACAATGGGCGCAATGCGTTTGATGGGGACTCGCATATTAAAATTACGTTCTAACCAAATCCCCGTCCAAACATCATCGGCATTGTCCCAATCCCCTGTTTTCCCACCCTCATAAGGCGGATTGCGTCGTTTCATCGTTCTGTACGAAAACGAATCGTAAGCCAACAGCCCTTTCCAAGCCGGATGGAATCTCAGCAGTGTCTCTACATTCGCATCCATGCTCATGACATTACCGCTACCATCTTTTAACAACAGCCCTTCCCAATCGTCTATGTCTCGTTCTACGGACTCGATAACCGGCGGCGGTGTTTCTTCCTTAACCGGTTCTTTCAACGCCTCTAAAGCATCCGCAACCTGCTTTTTTAACGCCCCCATGCCGATAAAAACATGCACATCATTAAAATCAGACCGTTTTTTGTCATCCGTTTCCGCGCCGCTAAAATCGGGCAAAATGAAAAACCCTTGCACCGCGCTCGCTGCTTCTTCCGCCTTTGTGCGGCCCGGATTGCCTTGTATTCTTCGATCATCATCAGCGCAAAAAACAATCTGAGCATCCGGCCATTTGCGGCGCGCCGCTTCTCCAATGATGCGCAAATTTCCGGCGTCAAACGCGACGACTGTTTTTAATTCGGTCGCTATAAACAACGACACACCGGTTGCATAGCCCTCACAGATCAAAATCGTCTCACTGCTATTGGATGAACCGAGTACTAAACAACAGCCATTTTTAGCGCCGCCTGTCAAATTGCTTTTACTACCGTCGGCGTGAATCATTTGTAAGGAATGCAGCGTTCCGAACAAATCGCGCATCGGAATCAACAATTGCTGTTGCAATTGTCGAATGCCTACTGCCGGAATCTTCTTCTTAGCTAAATAGGGGTGCTTGGCTTCAACGCTATCCGACCCTTTATCCCACAAAAACGCCGCTTTGGTTCTCGCCTGCTGTCTTAGTATTTTTGCTTCCGCGTCACGCTTGGCTTTAGCATCTTTCATCTGCTGATCGTACTGATGCCGTTCCTCAGCACTCATTTTTTTGCTATCTTTTGAAATCCATTTTTCGACATACCCCGTTTTCCAGTTCCCGAAAACGCCTGCCGGTATGCCGTCGGCATACAAAACAAACCAACCTTTTTTCGATCCCGCCTTGTGTTCGGCTATGCGATAGTTGTGAATTTTTCCATCAAAAACAACATCTTGATGCTGGTGCGGCTCGCAACCGGCGGCGCGCATCGCATCTAGCACCGAAGCCGTTAAATCTGCTAAACTCATCTCAGTCATAGCGTTGCTTTCTCCAACGTTGTGAAGCCCTTAACCGGTGGTATTTGGAATCCGCGCCTCTTGATTACGCCGCCCGTTCCCGACGGACGGCTTCATCAAGTTTTTCGGCCTCGGCGCGCGCTTCAACGGGAGTGCTGAGTCTGTGACTCAACAAGTTCATGCCCCCTCCACGCGCAAGCCCCGCCTCCCCGGCGGTTGTAAAGCTCAGGATATTCCGGGCCGCGTTCACGTCGCGGTCATGGCGTGTTCCGCAATCGGGGCACGTCCATTCCCGAACCGAGAGCGGCATGGTTTCTCGGTAGCTCCCACAGTGGGAACAGGTCTTACTGGTCGGCGCAAAGCGGTCGGCGAAGATGACCTTGCGCCCGTACCACGCCGCTTTGTACTCGATTTGCCGCTTGAATTCGCCCATCCCGACATCGGCGATAGCGCCCGCCAAGGCGTGATTTTTCATCATGCCGACGACGTTCAAATCTTCCAGCGCCAAGACATCGGCGCGGCGAATCAAGGCCGTCGTGGTCTTATGCAGGAAGTCGGATCGCATCGCGGCGATATGGGCGTGAATCTTGGCGACACGTTGCCGCTGTTTGCGCCGCCGGTTGCTTCCTTTTTGCATCCGACTCAACCGGCGCTGCTGCTTTTTCAGGTGCCGCAACTGCTTCTTCAAATGGCGCGGATTGCCGCTTTTCGCGCCGTCACTGGCAACAACGACATCCTTAATCCCCAAATCCAGACCCAAGGAAACGCCGGTCAAGGGCAAGGCTTCAACGGCTTCCTCACAACTGAACGCCACGAAATAGCGCCCCGACGGGTCTTTGCTGACCGTCGCCATTTTCGGGATACCGGTCGGGAGGCGGCTCCAACGGACTTTGACAAAGCCGAGTTTCGGCAACTTGAGGAATTCGCCGCCGCTATAGGTGCTTTTGATATGGCGTTGATCGAGTTGATAGCGAACCGCTTGCTTGTCCCCCTTCGATTTGAAGCGTGGATACTTGCCGCGCTTTTCAAAGAAGTTTTTGAACGCCTTGTCTTGATCTATCAGGGCTTGGGTCAAACAATTCGCCGTCGCATCAGCCAGCCACGGGAACTCCGTTTTCTTCCAAACCGTCACTTGGCGATTGAGCGAAACGTAGTTGTGCTTCTCTTGGCGTTCTTTCCAAGCCGTGCTTCGCAACTCCAAACAGCGGTTCCAGACAAACCGCACACAACCGAATTCCACCGCAAGTTGATGACGCTGTTCGGCGTTGGGGTAGATGCGGAATTTGTAGGCGCGTTGTCTAGTAACCATACCTGTAATCGTACTATAATTAGCAGTACGATACAAGGGGGTTGCTATGAAAAAGCCGGAAGTCGTTACCATCCGCTTAACCACGGAAATCAAGGCGTTGCTAGTCAAACAGGCGCAGGCCCAAAACCGCAGCATGACGGCCTACCTCGAATGGCTGGTGATGCAAGATGCCGCTGCGGCGCGAACCGCCCCGAAAAACCGGCGCGGATAGCATGTCAAGAACCGCCGGACGGGATGCTCCGGGAGTTTCGCGCATCGCCCTGCATCGTGGCTTGCGCGAAACAAGGCCCTACGCAATCCCTTCTTCGACCGGCGGGGGCGTTCGTCTTCCATGACTCACTTCCGTGTTTCATTTTGAAACATCCCT
>WBZP01004122.1_pt1 | contig 10926 bp, 21 predicted proteins | sample 5204301 | NCBI WGS metagenome assembly WBZP01 (sample SAMN12412401, study PRJNA552823) | activated sludge metagenome | isolation source: activated sludge from nitrification reactor of wastewater treatment plant... | place: USA: Pennsylvania | collected 2017
GATAATTTGTACATCAATCCGAAAATGATTTCAGATTCCCGGCCGCGCGCGATCGCCAGCTTGGCCTGGGCGACGGCTGCGCGGAATCCGTTGAGATCCACGATGGTTTGCATAATGTTCCTTTCCTATAATAACGAAAGCCCGGGATTGCTTTGACCCCGGGCTGTTCCCTGCCCTTCAGATCTCGATGCCGTCAATGCGGAACGAGAGCTGCGGTTGCGGCTTGATCAGCACGGACTCTTCCCTGTCCTTCGCCTCGGCCGCAGCTTGGCGCTTGTTGGCCAGGAGCTTGATCAGCGGATCGGCGCCGATCTGCCGGCGATCCGCCTCCGCCCAAAATTGCTCCTCGGTCAGCCGGCCGGCGATAACATCGTCGGCCAACTCTTTCAATGAATGACTTCGCAGATTGCGCATAATGTTGCCTTTCCTTAACTGTCCCATCGGTGAATGTTATGCAGGTGCTTCCAGGCGTCCTCGGCATCGCGGCCGGTCACCTCGTACTTGATCGAGCGGCTGGCCACTCCCAGCGGCTCGCCATCCCAGCGAGACTCCGTCTCCAGGGTCAGGGCCGTCGTCATCAGCATCAGGCTGGCCGTGCGCGGCAGCGTGTCCTGAAAAACGCAGTCGTCGATCTCTGGCCGATACTTCCATGCCGGATGGAATTCGATCGCTACCACTTGCTCAAGATTGATTCGCAGGTTTTCGGTCAATTGTATGAAGCGCATAATGTTACCCTTCTATGGATGGAGGGCCGACCAGGGCGGCCAGCCCTGATCTGGTTTAGTTCGAGAAATAGGCATTGCAGCAGGCGCACGGCGAAGCCTCGTGGTTGTCCACGAGGCTGCTGTCCAGCGGTTGAATGGTCTGGGCCAGCCGGTCCAGCGCCGACAAGGTCTGGTCGAAGTCCTCATAGCTGATCTTGACGAGTTCTCCGCCCTGGCCGTCGGACGTGTAGCGCGAGTAATGATATGTCCGGATGACTGACCGGCCCGCGTTCGTGTTGGCGTCTTGCATAATGTTTCCCCTTTCGGTTGGTTGATATCGATGACCGGTCTGCGCCGGCACACGCAGTATCGCGCACCTCGGGCTTTCAATGCAAGTATTATTTTCTTTTTCGCGCTTAATATTTTCATCCCTGACCCTCGTACGCGACCCGGGCCGCCTCGATGGCGGCCGGATCGCCCAGGTCGACGCCGGCCATTTGCCGGATCGCCCTGGTCAGCAGGTCCATAATGGCGCGTGCCTGATCGGCGACGGCCTGGTCAGGATGCTCAGCCAGCTTTCGCGCGGAGGCCTTCGCGTCGAGCACCGCAAGCGGCGCATCGTACACCGACGAGCTCTCGGTCAATGCGGCTGACTGTTTTGCGGAGGATGTTCTTGATGATCCCGATCTTGACATGATTGGACTCCTTTTCCAGTTCGATGAGTTGGGTCGCCGAAATGTACCCGGCGACCTTGCGGATTTCCTTTTCGCACTCGGAGCATTTAGCGCGTCGGAGGATCTGGAAGCCCGTGAAGACCTGGCGTCCTTTCTCCTTCCGGCCGGCTGGATTCAGGCAATGTCCGGGCGGATACGGGGGGCGATTTTTCCGGCATTTCCACGCTGCAAGTTCAGTTTCGATAAATTGGCGCTGTGATTGAACTTGCGGCGTTTCTTTAGTACTAAAGATCGGCGTCGCGACGACGCTCAAAACCGGACGATCTTTAGTACTAAAAATCCGGTCGGCCTGCACGTCGTTGAGCGGCTCGGCTGTCACCGATTCCAGGCCTCGCACGCCGCCGGCGACAGGCCCGAGAGCCACGGGCGCAAACCCGGGCTCGGGCCGATCGGATAAACAAGTTTCATGGTGCTTCGCCGTTAACTCGCCGGTGATTAACGGCGAGATTATTTTCCCGAGAGGTCCTCGGTGTTTGACGCGCTGGCCGGCAGCGGATTGATGCGGCGGTTCGGCGCCGCTCCGTCGCCGAGGCGACCCAGCACGCCGAGCAGTTGTCTCTTGATGTCAGGATTGGCAATCGACTGAATGACCGTCTCCCCTTCCGCCATCACCCGTGCATAATCCTTCACGGCCTCCACATATCCGGCCTCGATCAAAGTCTTTTTCTTAAAGAAGTCTAATCGCGCTCTCTCAACCTTGGAAAGGTGGTCGAGGTTGACGGATTCGGCGACGAGCTCGGCCTCCGAGCGGGCGATCTGCTGTTTGGCCGCGGCCTGGGCAGCCGCGATATGGGTCTGCCAGTGGAGGAGGTATAGGGTGCAGACCCCGACAATCATCAAACCAAAAATCAGAGGGAAGGCGACGTAATGGCTGTAGAAGTACAACCAGGGCAGGCGATCGGCCATCCCCATGATCTCGTAGAGGGCGGCCGTGGCGTGAATGCACGAGATGCCGGTGAAGAGGATCGCAAAGACCCAGAGCGCGGTGCGATGTGCGCCGGCCGAGCGGGATCCATTGTTCCAGCAGTACACGGCGAAACACTCAAAGAGAATCGCCATGAGGCCGATCAGCTTTCCGAACGGTCCCGGTACCGTGGTCACGAACAAATGGACGTTCAGCGAGGCGAGCACGCCAAACACGGCATACTTGACGACGGAGAGAAAACCGCCCAAGCCGACCAGCTTGAAGCTCTCGGCTTTCTGCTTCATCGCCTCAGCGGACTGGTCTTCCTGCATGTTGCCGGCGATGGACCGGCCAAAATTGAAAATATTTCCCATGGCGCATTCCTTTTGATTGAGGAATGCAGGTCAGAGATTGAGGGGAAGGGCAAAGGACTCTATACTGTGAGAGATCTCGCTCAATCGATCGGCCTGCAACCCGCGATTGAGCGGCGATCAAAAAAAATCGGCCCGAACGGGATCACCGCTCAGGCCGATTTTCACTATACCACGGGGTTATTTAGTTGTCCAATTCGTGCCCTATTTAGTGCTAAAAATCCGCGAAATCCGCGAAAGGCGCGGCGTTAAAGCCAATAAATCCAGTAAATCGCGTATAGTTCGAGTCCCGCCCTCGGCATTCTCTTTAGTACTAAATAAAGCGTTTAGCCGAGATCGTGCCCGTTATTTGTCCGCGATCGCGAAACCGAATCGAGCGCCTCGGCCGCGCGCCGGAAGGATTCCGCATGCCGGTGGGCATAATGGGCCACGAGATGCTTCGAGCGATGGCCGGTGATCAGGCCGATGGTCTCCAGATCCAGGCCGGCCTCGACCAGCTTCGAGGTTACGGTATGCCGGGCCGAGTGTAGGACAAACCCGCCATTTTTCTGGCCGTATTCGAGCCCGCAGGCCTCGGCGGCCTCTCGCAGCATGCTATAGAACTTGCCATAAATTTGGCCATTGCGGGTAAACACGAACTCCCCAGGTTGGCCGTCCGCCGCGGCGCTTCTTTCGTCCAGGATGCGCTCAATCGTCGAGGTCAGGGGAATTTCCTTGTAGTGGCCGGTCTTCGATTGAAAGATCGTGATGCGCCGGCGGTCCCAATCGATGTCGGTCCAGCGCAGGGCGGAAATCTCGCCGTGCCTGGCTCCAGTTGCCAGGGCGAATTCGAAGACGTGCGCCACTCGGAGCCGGGCGGCTCGCTGATATTCCGCCTCGCCCAGGGCCAAGGGGCGCTGGAGATATTCCAGCAGCAACGCCGCCTCGGCGTCGGTGATGATCCTCTCCCGCCTGGAGGCGGCCTTGAGCCGGGGGATCTTGGGCGGGCGCCACTGCTCAAGCTCGGGGAAGTGCTCGCCGGCTGCGTGAAGGGCGGCGGCGATGATATTGACCTCCCGATTGATCGACGCCGGAGAGAGCCCCTCGGCCTGGCGGCGTTCGAGGTATCGCGAGATCGAGGCAGTCTTGATCTCGTCGACGCGGATATCCGCCGGCAGGACCTCAAGCCACGCGGTAAACACCCTGCGCGCGCGCACCAGTTCCGAGCGCCGCTCGATGCGAGCCAGTTTTGCCTCGACCAGCTCCCGGAGCAGGGGACGATCGGCGGCCGGCGCGAGGCCGAATTTCGCTTGCCGATCGGCGAGCAGCAGCAGCGAGGCAGCCGTCTCCGCGTCCGCCCGGGAGTCAAACTCGTAGATTCGCACGCGGCGCGTCTTGCGACCGGTCAAGGGATCGCGCAGGCGGAGATCGAAGCCCCAAAGCGCTCGGCCTCGGCGCAGTTTTTTTTTGATCATAACACCGTGATCTTTCCGAGAATTTCGTAGATCTGCTCCCAGCCAGATGATGTTTCGATGTTGCCCGCGGCTTCGCCGACCCGGGCGATCCGGATCTCGCCGCCAATATCGGCCAGGATTAAATCGCCGGCTGCAACTATGCGGTCCTCGTGATCCAGAAAAAAAATATCGTTGGCGCTGAGATTGAATTGCGGCAATGACGTCAGCACCCGGCATTTAATGACTCGTAACACGACCTCACCAGGCATGTACCCTTCTCCTATTCGCTGAGAATCTCAAACTCCTTATGTGACTGAGTGGCGTATCGGGTAAACCACAACTCGCAAAATGCGAGCACTTCTTCTTTTCTTTGTTCGGGCAGCGGCTCGAACCAGTTCAGTAATTGCGATTGTTTGTTGATTTGTAAGTCGGTTGGGGCATAGCCTGCGGCGATAAAGGCGTCATTGATGGGAATTCCGAGGGCTCGCGCGAGAGCTTGGATGAACTCTCGCGATGGCTGTATTGGCCGGCCGGACTTGGCTTCTACAACATTCCGCTCCAAGCTGGAAATGTAGCTGCGGGTGCAAGGGATTCGTTGGGCAAGCTCCTCTTGCGTCAGCCCCGCTCTGCGTCTTTTGTCTATCAGCCATTGTCCAAGCATGAGTCAAGTATAGTATTATTTGCGACATTAGAACTAGGCAAAATAGACAATATTACTGACTCTATGTTACAGTGTGGCCATGAACGAGATGAAAGACAATCGCATTCACTTTAATCGGGCGGCGTTCCGCGAGCTGATTGGCGCGTGCAACAAGGCCGAGCTGGCCCGCCAGATCGGCATTCAGCGCCAGGTGATTTATTTTTACCTGGCGGGAGGCATGCCCAGCGTCGAGAATCTGTATCGGATTGCGACCCATTTTCAGGTGCCCCCCGAGACCCTGATTATTCGCACGGACAATCTGGAGGCGGCCGCCTAGAATTTTTCTTTGCCCAAATAGCAAATAATACTTGCATTGCTGCGGAGTATTGCTTTACTATCTCGCCTTGAGGGCGCCGAAACGGCGGCGATCAGAAAAAATGCCGGCCGCTCAGGCCAATGAGTCGGCGCTCTCATTGAACACCATGACTACTGACTGGATAAAACTGAAGGAAGCGGCGGCGTTGTTGCACGTGAACGAAAAGAAGCTTCGCGTCCGCACGCCGGGCGGCGATTTTCTATTTTATCCCGAGTTGACCAGGCTGCAACCTGACGGGCCTGGCACTCGCTTGTTTTTGTTGCGATCCGAGATCGATCGGCGTATCGCGGGGATCGAGGCGGCGGCGGCGAAGACACAGGCGCTGACCGTATCGGTGCGCTCCCTGCCCGAGACCGCGATCCGGCAATTGAAGGCGATGGGCGCCAGCCGGACGCTGGCGCTGCTGCGCTAAAAAAAAATAAGGGCCGGCTGTCGGCCCTTCCATGGATGAAAATCATATAAACCATACGCGAAACCCCGACTCGCGTCAATCCTCGCTACAGTGCCTCATAGCGAAGAAGGGATTCCCCCATGATCGAAACCGTGCTGACTTGCTTAAGCTTGGGCGTGATCGTCATCGGCTCGCGCCTGGCGATTCTGGACTCTTACCTTGAGGCGGCCCAAGCGGCCGCCGACAATTACAAGTTTTTATACGAACGGGCAAACCGGGAAATTATCGATTTGAGGCGTCGCCCGACGTCTCAAGGCGCCCTCGGACCCCAAAATCCGAGGCGCGAGGGCCGTTGAGTGAGGCAACGGCCCTCAACAAACTTCCTCGCGCGTGCGCTCTTTCTTTGAGCTGTGATGTTTCTGATAAAGCCTATCAAGGTCGCCGCGAGGATCCTTCAATTGCTTACAAGGAAAGGAGATGACCATGCCTTATGTGATACACAAAAGAGGCGATACCGCGGCGGCATTGCAGATCTCTCCTGGCGCGCTGTTTGGGGACCTGAAGATCCTGCGGCAGCTGACCTGGAAGAGTTCAGGGCGGATTATGTGGGAGGCCGAGTGCTTGTGCGGCAAGCTGTGTAAGGTCGATCGCTCGATGCTGGTCAACGGCCGGATCGCGTGCATGCCTTGCCAGAAGAAATATGCTCGCAACAATGGCCGGCAGTCTCGATCGCGGAACCTGGCGCAACGCTACGAACAAGAGATCAGGACTCGCTGGCGTAATTTTGTCGAGCGCTGCCAGCGGCTCGGGTGCGAATTGGACACCACGTATCAGGTCTATCGGGCGGAGTTGATGAATGATCCGGACTTCTTGGCCGGGTTCGACGCTGACTTCGTCGAACCTGCGCCAGGCGTGCATCACGAGGCGCGCGATTACGCGGTGTTGTATTCCGAACAATAAGAAAGGCCGACGAGTTAATCGCCGGCCGGAAAGGTTTTAACATTATGCAAGCCGAGAATACTACAATGGAAAAGACGCTGTCAATTTCCGATCAAATTTTAGAAACCGGGCTGGTGGAGATCCTGGCCGTGATCTCCCGCAATCTGGGGATTATTGCCTCCGCGCTGTCGCCGGCGCCGGAAATTCGCCGCCCGTTGGAGGATTACCTGGCGTTTGATTGGGCGGCGATTGGAGCCCGTGTGTTGGCCAAGGACCAGGATGGCCCGACGATAGTCGAGCACAATGGCAGGATTTATAAGCGCCGGGCTCCAGACAACAAGTATGGGGCCGCCATCTGGTTTAGCCGGGCCGACGGCAAGGACGCGGAGGGCAACAACAATTACGTGAGCTTGATCAGCTTCGAGATCTTCAAAAATGAGGTCGAACCGATCGGCCATAAGGTGAGGGAAGCGCTGGGTCAGTATCGGCGCCAGCCGCAGGCCATGACCTCTCCCGCCCAGGCCTCCGCGCCTCCGCCGCCTCCTTCTCGGCCTCAGATCGATCCGCAAGCCCCGCTGACTGATCCTCCGCGGGCTCCACAGCCGGCCAACGGCGAGCCAAAGCCGTCGCCGGCTCACATGCGAGTGCTGCAGCAAATGATCAACCGATTGATCGAGCATCAGGCGTTTGACAAGACCAAATACGCAACCGAATTCGAGCGCTTATTTGACCTGCCGGAGACCGCACTCGATGCCCGCAATATTCAGGCTGTGATTGCAAAGGCCAGCGATTTGCTGAATGCCGCCTTGAAGACGAGGAAGAAATGAGTTGTGATCTGCAGGCCACCATATGGGGGAATGATTCGATTAGGGGCGAGGCCAAGCTCCTAATGCTGGCTCTCGCCGGCGAGGCGGACGCCGACGGCTGCACTTCGCCCAGCTTAGATCTGTTGATCCAATTGACAGGTTTAAGTCGGCGGACTGTGCAGCGCTATTTGGTGCACTTGGCCGACACAGGGTGGATCAGCGCTCTGCAGCATGAGGCTGGGCGCGGCAAAACCAGGACCTGGCAGCTGCACGCCGGAAAAAAGGGTGTCACGCTGACACCCTTTTCCCCTGATCAATCTGTGGAAAAGGGTGACAGCCTGACACCTTTTATTGAAAAGGATGCCAACCTGACACCTTTTTCTGAGGAAAAGGGTGTCACGCTGACACCCTTTCTCCCTGATCAACCCGTGGAAAAAGGTGCCAACCTGACACCCTTTGTCGAAAAGGATGCCAGCCTGACACCTTTTCCCGGGCCAAAGGGTGACAGCCTGACACCCTTTTCGACTGGCACGGAAGTTGCTCTTATAGAACTTAATAATAATATTACAGAGACGACTAACGTCGTCTCTGGAGCGCGTTTGAGGCCGGCCGATGATCAGGGGCAAAAAACGCGGCGGCGCGAGGATCCCTTTTTCCGGATCTTTTGCGCCGAATTTGTCACAGCCGGCCTGGGAGTTGGCTACGATTACCAGGTGCAAGATTTCGTACAACTGGCCAAGATGCGGCGGCGTTTGGCCGCCGCCCAACCAGAGCCCATTTTGGTCGCCGATCAAGAATTCACAGTCGCATGTCGAAACTATTTTGCGTCGGATCGGACCAGTTACACCCTGGCGGATCTGGCGACGAGAGTCACCACCTTTTTGCGAGGTCCGGTTGACCGCTACGGTCAGCTGAAACCGGTTGAGGCATTATGCAATGGAACGAATAAACCCAACACAGTCACTCGTAGGGAAACAGCAAATGAGCGAGCAGCTCGACAAACCTTCGAACTCATCACCGGCGCTCTCGCGACGAGATAGCATCGTCATCGTGCTTATCCAAAAATCCCGCCGGCGTGCCGAATTACCGATGATCGCGGCGCTGGATGAGCGCGGCGCCTTGCATCCAGAGATGACCTTCGAGCTGTCAGTTTGGACCGAGGAGATTGCGACAATCCCGGAGGCTTATTTGGTGCCTGCCTATGAGCGGGCCTTAACGCTGATCGCATCGGATCGCCCTTTTATTCCGGGCCTGATGCGGCAAGCTTTCGCCGATCTGCGCAGGGAAGAGAAGCTGGCGCTGGAGGATCGCCGCCGGCGTGCGATAGAGCCCGACTGCTGGCATTGCGCCGATCAGGGTTATCAACCGCTTTATGCCTACGAGGAGAAAAGCCGACGCTGGTATCGCGCCTTGCGGCCCTGCGCGTGTGCAGCGGCGCCCGAGGGCCAAAGAAAAGCGACCCCGCTTCAATCGCCTGGGTATCGGCGCTCCGGCCTCGGTGAATATGTCTCCGAGCGCGATTATCTGAAATATGGAGCCCCAGCGACGGGCTTTGAAGGATAAGGATAATGAGCAAAGCGGCGGCGAAGGACCTCCAAGAGACGTTGCAGCGCCTGGCTGGGCGCTACCCTGACTTTGCTGTAATTTTGGAAGTCGCGATTTGCGCCGTGCGGGGCTCCGTCCAGCCGGCGCTGGCTGACCCCGCGGAACTGATTAAATCCGCCATCGCCGAAGGGTGCAACTCCTATGCGGACATTCGCGAGCGGACGGAGTTGTCACCCTCACTCATTCATTACCACTGCTACAAATTGGCTGAGGCCGGCGTCATCGTGATCAAGACGGACGTGGCTTTCGAGCGCGCCCAGGGACGGCCCAAGCGACTCTTTTTTTTCAAATCTTGAAACAACCCCTTTGCCTGAGCGGATAATTGCATCGTGAGCAAGATCTTTATCAGCGCCGGCCACTCCGACACGGACCCCGGCGCAGCGTATAACGGAATGAAGGAAAGCGATCTGGCCGTCAGGTTGCGCAATCGGATCGCCGTCAATTTGCGGGCATTGGGAATGCCGGTAATCACCGATGGAGACGGCGACACCAATCGCCCGTTAATCGATGCAGTCGCCCGGGCCCGGATGATCACGGCCACTGGCGGAGTCGCCGTCGAGATCCACTTCAACGCAGGGCCGCCAACGGCTCAAGGCGTCGAGGCTTTCGGGTTTGAGCGCCACTTGGTGTTGTGCCAAAAACTGGCATTCGCGGTCGCTTACCATACCGGATCTCCCCGACGCGGACACCTGGGATGGAAAGCCCCTGGGCAGTCGGCGCGAAAGCGGCTCGCGTTTTGCGATGCCGGAGGAATTATCTTGGAGGTCGCCTTTATCTCGAACCCCGATGAGATGGCGGCCTATTTGACTCAAGAAAACGCGATTGCCCAAGCAATCGCGGACACGCTTTTTGAGCATCAAAGAAAGCCGGCCCACTATGAACAGCGCGCCCCATGACGGACGAGCTATGAATTATATCGATGTTGCTGGTCAAGCGGTGCTTGTCGCCTCAATCTCTTCCACGATTGCGGCGCTTTTCGCTTTCTTCAAACAGATGACGACGAAGTTGTCAAAGACCGACTTCGCGGAGTTTGTCCGCACGAATAACGACACTCATCGAGAGCTCATCGTCAAACAAGCCGAGATCGAGCGGCGGATCGCCGAGCACATCACCCGCCAGGAGATGGACACCAAGCTGGCCAACCTGGAGGCGCGCTTCCTGCTGGAGCTGCGCGATATGAAGACCAATATCGCGGATATTCATCGACTGATGATTCAACAAGCGAACAATAAATGACCAGTTACTTCCAATCGATCATTGTTCGACCCATTCTCAACAGCCTTGGCGCACAGCTGGAGGCTTTTCATAGGAGCATTATGGCAAAACTGGACGAATTGAAAACGGCAGTATCCACCCTGACGACCGAGGTCGGGGAGACGCTGGCCGACGTCAACAAAAAACTGGAAGAGCTGAAGGCTCAGATTCCGGATGTCGACATGCAGGCGGAGATCGACGCGATCACCGCCCAGGTGAGCGAAGCCTCGACGACCCTCGACAAGCTTCAAAATGAACTCTATCCGAAGACCGAGCCCGAACCGGTCGGGTAGGTTTCTTCGAGGACTCCGGCCGGCTCGGGGCCTTCGGGCCGGCCTACCATCTCCGCCCCGTATTCGACGAGGTACTGTTATGAAGTGGATACTGAAAACCTTTTCGATCGAAACCATTCTGGATTTTGTCGTCGCCTGGCTGGCCGCCACGGTGAAGAATCCACAGTCGGTCAAAGCCGGCCGCCTGATTCGTATTATCAGCGAGCTGCACCGGCTCTCGCAGCAATTTCTGGATCAAGTCGCCGCTAGTCACGAAACGTAAATAATCGCAGCCCGACGCTCGCGATTGTTGAATAATCAAGAGTTTTTCAAGTGGCCGCAAAACACGGAGGCCGCCGGCCCGGAGCCGGGCGGAAACCGAAGGAGGTCGAGATTGACCTCGCCGATCTGCTGAAGCGGGTCTTTACCCCGAAAGATCGCGAGGCCGTTTTCGCCCGATTGATCGCGGACTCGAAGGTTGGAGACCATAAAGCAAC
>WBZP01007061.1_pt1 | contig 10925 bp, 12 predicted proteins | sample 5204301 | NCBI WGS metagenome assembly WBZP01 (sample SAMN12412401, study PRJNA552823) | activated sludge metagenome | isolation source: activated sludge from nitrification reactor of wastewater treatment plant... | place: USA: Pennsylvania | collected 2017
CAAAGAGTTGGTTGCCAAAGCAGATGCCGAAGTACGGCAAACCGCGCTCCAGTGCGGCCTGCAACACGCTGACATCAGCCGTGGCCGGGTCACCTGGGCCGTTGGAGAAGAACAATCCGTCAGGGTTAACCTGCAAGACGTCCTCAAGGCTCGCCGTAGCCGGCAGGACATGCACCTCGATGCCGCGCTCGGCCATCATCCGTGGGGTATTGGCCTTGATGCCCAAGTCGATGGCTGCGACGGTGAACCGCTTCTCGCCCACCGCGGGGACGATGTAGGCCCGTTCGGTGGACACCTCGTGAGCCAGAGCGGCACCAGACATCTCTGCAGATGCGATGACGCGCTCAAGCAGCCGCACAGGATCGCTCTCAACAGTGCTGATGCCAACCCGCATCGCACCCCGATCCCGAAGGTGTCGGGTCAAGGCTCGGGTGTCGATTCCACTGATGCCGACCACGCCCTGCTCACGCAGGTCATCGGCCAACGACCGCTTGGAGCGCCAGTTGCTCGGCACGCGAGCAGGGTCGCGTACGACGTACCCACTCACCCAGATCTTGCGACTCTCCGGGTCCTCGTCGTTCATGCCAGTGTTGCCAACATGCGGAGCGGTCATGACGACCACCTGGCGGTGATAGGAGGGGTCGGTCAGAGTCTCTTGATAGCCGCTCATGCCGGTTGAGAAGACTGCCTCGCCGAAGGTTTCCCCTTCGGCACCATAGGACTCGCCTCGGAAAGTGCGGCCGTCTTCGAGGACGAGCAACGCAGGGGTAGGCAGCAACGCCGACCTCCTTCTCCGCCTCACAGGACGGTGCTTAAAGGATGTTCGTGCGCGTCCGACCTTAGCAGCCTTCAAGGGCTGGTTTGGCCCCGCCTCACCCTGCGTCTCTCGTGTCCTCCATGGGTCGACTAGTTAGCCACCTGAGGACTCCCCAGCGCTCAATGTGAGTTCGGGTTTGCCCTTGGTCCAGGCGACTGTTGCCTGGTATTTCTCAAGCGAGGTACCGGCACCGACGAAGGTGCTCAAGTCGAATCGCACGTCGCCATTTTCGACCCGCAGGTGCTCGATCAACGAGTGCTCCTGCGGGTTCTCAATCTTGGCTGTGTCAACGGCACCGAGGAGTTCGCCGTTGTGTCCATAAATGAGGAGCCAATAGGGCCAGGCCACCCCTCCTGCGTTGCACATCATCGGCACGATCGCCTCAGAACTGCCGTCACCGGTGATGTCGCCGAACGCAGCGCGGTCGCGTTCCAACCGAGTGTTGCCTGGGGGCGAATCGTTCGATCCCGGCTTCCAGGTCTTTTCGTTGCCCTTCATCACCGTTGCGGGGTGTTCACAACTGGCTGGGACTTCCAAGGCACCCGAAATGCTTCGATGTGTGAGCCCCTGAGCGCCCGCTACCGCGCCGCACCCAGTCAAAGCCAATGCCGCGAGGAGCGGCGCCCAATTCTTCATTCGTTCCTCCGTGTGTCGTTGGTTTCCCTACTGACGCGACGAAGGATCGAAAGGTTGTCACTGCCGCTTAGGCGTTGGCGATCAACTCATGACTCACGGCCACCAACTTGACACCCAGTTCATCGACGCGGGCCAACTTGCTGACCGGCTTCTCGACGCAATCGATGTAATAGCCGCCGCTCAAACCCACCGCGGCATCGCTGGTGGCCAGCCACACCATCGTCTCTGCGCCCTTCTCGGAACTGCGCAAGAACCGACGCACCAACGTGTCGATCACGAATTCTGCAATCTTGGGCGCGCCCGACCAGATGCTGGTTGACACCGCACCTGGATGGAAGGAGTTAACGACGATCTGCCGCTCGGCGAACTCACGGGCCCAGTAGCGAGCCATCAACACGTTGCACAACTTCGAGCGGCCATAGGCCATGAAGTACTGGTATCCCTTGTCGAGCAACAAGTCGCTGAAGTCGAGTTTGCCCACCGTGTGCCCCGACGACGCCGTGATCACGACGCGTCCGCCAGCGGGGATGAGATCGACGAGAGCCTCGGTGAGCAATACCGAACCGAGGTGGTTCACCTGGAACGTCGCCTCATTGCCATCGACTGTGATCTCGCGGGCGTGGAAGACGGTGCCCGCATTGTTGATGAGTACGTCGATGCTCGCGACGGCGCTACGAATTTCAGCGGCCACTCGACGTACCTGAGCGAGTTCGGCGAAATCAGCCACCAGCCCGACCACATCGCGGCCACCCGCCGCCTCAGCAGCAGCCACGACGTCAGCCACCTTGCTTGGGTTGCGCCCCACCAGCACCAACCGATGCCCTTCGCGGGCGAAGGCAATGGCTGCTGCGCGACCGATGCCATCGCTGGCTCCAGTGAGAACGATCGTGCTCATAGGAGTGCACCGTCTTTCACCGTGAGTTGTCCGGCAAACATGGTGTGGACGACCGAGGTTTGCAAGGTGCGCCCGTGCCAAGGGTTGTTGCGCGAGAGCGAAACCGAGGCGTCACGATCGACTGCCATCGAGGCGGCAGGGTCAACCAGGGTCAGGTGCGCGGGTTCGCCCACCGCAAGCGAACCACCTTGCCCGCTCAACCCCGCAATGCGTGCCGGGGTCTGAGACATCACCCGTGCCACATCAGCCCACGACATCTCTGGCACCGCTGTGCGCACGACCCCAAGCGCAGTCTCGAGCCCAAGCATCCCGAAGGCCGCATCGACGAAGGCATGTTCCTTGTCGTGTCGAGCGTGTGGGGCATGGTCGGTGGCCACCGCGTCGATGGTGCCATCACGCAGCGCCTCTCGAAGTGCGTGCACGTCCTCATTGGGGCGAAGCGGCGGGTTGACCTTGTAATCCGGGTCATAGCCACTGAGCAGGTCGGTGGTCAGCATCAGGTGATGTGGCGTGACCTCGGCGCTCACCGCAATGCCTTGAGCCTTCGCCCAACGCAGGATCTCCACAGATCCCGCCGTAGAGACATGCGCCACGTGCACGCGCGATCCGGTGTGACGAGCCAGCATGACGTCTCTGGCCACGATCACTTCTTCGGCAATACCTGGCCAGCCAGGCAGCCCGAGTCGGCCCGACAGTTCCCCCTCATGACAACACGCACTCGGGCCTGCCAGAGCCGGGTCTTGTGAGTGCTGAGAGATGACGCCGCCGAAGGCCTTGATGTATTCCAAGGCGCGCCGCATCACCCGGGCATCGGCCACGCAGCGACCGTCGTCACTAAACATCCGCACACCGGCACGACTGCGCGCCATCAATCCGAGTTCGGCGAGCTCTTCGCCTGCCAGCGACTTCGTGACAGCCCCCACCGGTTGGACTTCAACCATGCCAACAGAGCGTCCAAGGTCGAAGACGCGCTCGGCGGCCTCGGCGGTGTCGGTGACTGGATTGGTGTTGGCCATTGCCAAGATCGCGGTGAACCCGCCCATGGCGGCCGCCATCGATCCGGTGCGGATCGTTTCGGCGTCTTCTCGACCAGGCTCACGCAAATGCGTGTGGAGGTCGACCAAGCCTGGCAACGCCACCAGCCCGTCAGCGTCGATGACGCTGGCTTTCGCCGGGGCGGAGTCGACGAGTCTACCGTCGGCCACGAACAGGTCCCGAGTTTCTTGGCCCAAGACCTTGGCGCCGCGCACGACGTACGCACTCATGTGGCACTCCCTTCGCTGCCGGCCAACAGGTGATAGAGGATCGCCATCCTGACCGCGACCCCAGAGGACACCTGCTCCAAGATCACTGACGAGGCCGCGTCGGCCGCGTCGGCGGCAATCTCAAGGCCACGGTTCATCGGGCCTGGGTGACAGATGGGCACACCTTCACCGAGCAGTTTCAGCCTGTCGCGGGTCAATCCGTAGCCAATGGTGTATTCACGAGGGCTCGGGAAGTATCCCCCGCTCATCCGCTCCTTTTGGACCCGCAACATCATCACGGCATCGGCGCTGGGCAATAGCGCGTCGAGTTCATGCGAAGTCGCAAATCCAGCGTCTTTGGCCCAACTCTCGACCCCTGAAGGCATCAACGTGGGCGGTGCTACCACGCTCACCTGGGCCCCTAACGTGCCCAGCAAGATCACGTTGGAGCGAAACACTCGACTGTGCGTAAGGTCCCCGACAATCACGACATGCTTGCCCTCGAGTTCTCCGAGGTGACGTTGCAGGGTGTAGGCGTCCAGCAAGGCCTGGCTGGGGTGCTCGTGCGTGCCATCGCCGGCGTTGACCACGCAAGCATCGACCCACTCGCTGACCTGTTGGGCCGCACCAGAGGCGCTGTGGCGCATCACCAAGGCGTCCACGCCCATGGCGCAGATCGTCATCACCGTGTCGCGCAGGCTCTCACCCTTAGAAGTTGAGGAGCCCTTGCCCGTGATGTTGATCGTGTCGGCTGAGAGCCACTTGCCCGCGATCTCGAACGAAGATCGGGTGCGCGTGGAGTCTTCGAAGAACAAGTTGATGATCGTTCGTCCACGCAACGCCGGTAGTTTCTTGACCTCACGATGCTGAACCTCGTGCATCTGGGCGGCGGTGGCAAAGAGCTCGCCAATGTCGTCGCGGCTTAGATCCGCTGCGCTAAGCAGGTGCTTTTTCACGATGCCTTCCCTGCGATCCGAACTTCCTCGTACCCGTCAACTTCCAGCAACCTGACCATCACACGCTCGCTTCGTGAACTGGGCAGATTCTTGCCGACATGGTCAGCCCGGATCGGAAGTTCTCGGTGCCCACGGTCAATGAGCACGGCTAGCCGCACGACATCGGGTCGGCCATAGTCGGCCATCGCATCCAAGGCGGCGCGCACGGTGCGCCCCGAATAAAGCACGTCATCGACTAGCACCACGGTCTTGGCGTCTAGGCCACCACTCGGAATTTGGGTGGGTTGCAAACCGCGAGTGGGTTGGTGTCTCAAATCGTCTCGGTACATCGTGATATCGAGAGCACCTACCGGGATCTTCACCCCCTCAACCGCTTCAATCCGAGCCGCGATGCGCGTGGCTAGTTGCACCCCTCTGGTGGGAATGCCAAGCAACACCAAGTCTGCGGCGCCTCGGTTGTGCTCAAGGATTTCGTGAGAGATACGGGTCAAGGCCCGCGAGATGTCGCCTGCGTCGAGTACGACGCGGCCATCGACAGTCTGGTCAGAACTAGTCACCAGCGTCGACCTCCTTCTCCGCCTCTCCGGACGGCTCGTTAAAGGATGTCTATTGCGGGACCCAACCTATCAGTGGGCTAGCGGGTGCGCGGAGAGGCCAGCAACCAGTTCGAGGTTGGTGGCGTGGCGCCCGTCCGGGTCAGCACGGCAGTGGCTCGCTCGCAACGACCCAGCTTGCTGCCCGCAAAATAGCAGCGGACAACAGCGCTACGAGTGCGACCCTTGCCGACCTCAACTACAGGGACCAACATCGCCGTAGTGGACTCAAAACGCACCTGGGCTCCAGCCGGAAGCTTCGCGTTCACCACGAGTGGCGCATAGCCATTGGTCACCCGCCGCACGCGTGCACGCTGACGTAGCGACGAGCCATATGAACTCGAACTTGAGGCCACCCAACGGTGATCTTGGGAGAACTCGGAGGGCAGTTCAAACTCACCCATCCCCCATGATGCGGCCTTGGGATCTCGGATATAACCGCCGTGGGCATAGGCGGGGTGAACGGTGGCAAACACCCCGGTCGTGATGTCGACAGCGAGGGGGCGCCAACGAGAAGCCAATGTCATCTTGCCGCGCTGCCACTGCCACCAGCGAGCATCACCGTGGTCGTCGACTAGCGCACGGTTGGATCCGAGCCCCACCACTCGGAAGCCCGCCTTGCCTCGCTCAACCCGCACGACGTGGCGTCCCGTGCTGGGGTTAAGCACTGTGACAACCGTGCTGGAACGAAGCCCCGTGGACCAGGCCAGGAACCTGCCATCTGAACTGACAGCGATCCCGTAGACGGAGCCGCGGTGGTTGAGTTCGCGACGGCGACCGTCGCGGCGCACAAGCACCAACCTGTCGCGAGCCTTGCCCGCAACGCGCAACACATACCCCGCCCCCATGACGTGCAGACTGCGCACGGCCCCCGGGTCGCCCACAGAGACTTTGAGTCGGTTTGAGCCCTCGACAATGGTGGATTGGCTGCGGTCGTAATAGGCCGACTTAATGGCTGCGCCCGACCTGATGGAGCCCAGTTGCACCGTCGCAACTTTCGAGCCGGTCATCACCATGTTGACCGGTGAAGTGGTCAGTGAGGTCAGCACCACCAATAGCGTGAGTGCGATCGCACGCATCGAGTCACCACCTCTCATCCCTCTCAGAACTTGTCAGCTTAGGGGTAGGCAAGGGTGGCTCGGAACCGGTGTCCATCCGACTAGATTCACCCTCATGGCAACTGGAACTCACGACTACGCCTCTGACCAGCGCAATGACGAGATTTTGATTTGGGTCAATGGCACGCTGAAACCGCGCAATGAGGCCGTGGTCAGCGTGTTCGATTCAGGCTTCGTTCTCGGCGACGGCGTCTGGGAAGGCATCCGGGTTCATCACGGCCATCCTGCGTTTCTTGAAGCTCACCTAGATCGACTCTGGGAGGGCGCAACCGCGTTGATGATCGACGTCGGGTTGTCACGTGAGGAGTTGAGCGCCGCCATCTATGAAACCTTGGCCGCCAACCACATGCACGATGGGGTCCACATTCGCCTCATGGTCACGCGCGGTGTGAAGTCAACGCCCTACCAAGACCCGCGATTGACCATCGGCGCGGCCACTGTCGTGATCATCGCCGAGCACAAGGAACCCCTTCCCAGCACGGTCACTGAGGGGATCACCTTGTTCACCACGCACGTACGTCGAGCAAACCCTGACACCCTCGACCCACGCTTGAACGCGCACTCAAAGCTCAACGACATCACCGCATGCATTCAGGCCGCCAATGCTGGTGCCGACGAAGCGTTGATGCTTGATCCCGACGGTTTCGTGGCGACGTGCAACTCAACCCACTTCTTCATCGTGACTCGCGACAACGAGGTCTGGACCTCTGATGGCCGATACTGCCTGCACGGCATCACCCGGGCCAATGTTCTCAAGGTGTGTTCGGCGGCCGGGATCGTTGCTCGGGAGAAGACCTTCTCCCTGACCGATGTCTATTCGGCTCGTGAAGCCTTCGTGACAGGCACATTTGCCGGCGTGGTGCCCGTGCGAACCATCGACGGGCGAACCATCGGCGATGGTCAACGAGGCCCGATGGTTACGAAGCTCCAGGAGTTGTACTCAGCCCTGCTCACTGCCGATGTGGATGCCCGATGACTGTTCGCATCGGGATGTGGTCGGGCCCGCGCAACATCTCCACGGCGATGATGCGCAGTTGGGAGAACCGCGCCGACACTGACGTCGTCGACGAACCGTTCTATGCCTGCTACCTAGATCGCACAGGCATCGAACACCCCGCGACCGCAGAGGTGATCGCGAGCCAACCCACCGAAGAAGCCGATGTCATCGCCGACTTGATGGGTCGAGACATCCCCGTGCTGTACGTCAAGCACATGACCCATCACTGGCGACGCGAGGACCGGCTGGAGTGGGCTTCGGCGTTTCACAACATCTTGTTGATCAGAGAACCGCGCGAAGTTGTCGCCTCCTACGTCAAGTCCCGCGAGGCCTGTGTAGCCGAAGACATTGGGTTGTTGCAGCAGGCCCAGCTTTTCGACGTACTCAATGAGCCGCCGGTCATCGACGCCCGCGACTTCCTCACCGATCCCGAGGGTTATCAACGCTGGGTATGCGACTGGGTCGGAATCGACTTCGATCCCGCAATGCTCTCCTGGCCTGCCGGACCTCGAGATTCAGATGGAGTCTGGGCACCACATTGGTACGACGCCGTGTGGGCATCCACCCACTTTGCTCCCCCACCGCCGCGCGAGGTAACGCTGAGCGATGAGCTTGCAGCTGTTGCCGAAGAGTCTCGCGATGCCTATTCGACGCTCTGGCAGCGGCGGGTCCGGGTTTAGACCCACAGTGGACGGTGTCGCTTGAGCCACCAACCTGTCACCGGTTCCACTGCCCCGACCATGGCCAGGCCCAGCAACCCCACTAGCCACCCAGTGAAGGTTTGGTGGTGCGATGCCGCCGTGAACAGCGCAACCAGCGCCACCGGAAAACGAGCCAAAGTCAACGGACCAAGCACAACGGCCATCGCCACAAATCGCGCTCGCCACCCCAAAATCGCATAGGCGAATAGTGCGCCCACCACGACCAATGCATAGGGCACCACGAAGACCGCCACGGTGCTAGCTGAGTGTGACCAATTCTGATCAGGGTGAGTGATCATCAAGGCCACAGGCGGTAACGCCAGCACCAGCCCAACCAGCAGTCCCCAGCACTGGTCGAGAATGTCTGAGGCATCAAATGGGGTGCGTCGCAAACGGCCATCGCGGCCCAAACCAGCTCGATAACCGGCGAAGGCCGCGTCGCAGGCCACCACGAAAGCAACGATGCAGATCATGGGCTACGTCGGCCAGTGATGGGGCGAAGCGCTTGGGTGATTGAAACCCGGTCGCGGCATGCGACGTCGTACCCAAGCCCCTCAACGCTCTCAAGCAAAACCGTGGCACTGTGGGCACGGCGAGCCGATAGCACTCCGTCGTGACGAGACACAGCCTCGCGCATGCGAGAGCGATGAAACATCCACGCGCCAAGCGTGGTGAGTGCTCCTGGCTGCGGATCCCAGTGCGCGAATGCACCCACCTGTAACTGCGCCTGGGCCTCGAAGAAGCCCCGCAAGGCCACGCCACGCATGTGGTGCAGCAGTCCAGTTGAGATCACGATCGTCCTTGGGGGGTCTTCCACAATGCGACCCGGTTCAAAGGCGTCAGCGCAGACAAAACGCGCTTGTGACCCCTCACGGGTCGCCTGCTGAGTCGCGAACTCCACCAGCGTGGGATCAAGGTCGACTCCGTAGAAGTGCACCATGCCTTCCCACGGGGAATTGTTAGCCAACCATCGGGTCACATAGCCGACTCCGCATCCCACGTCGACGACGCGCACTGGCTCAGGACCCGAACTATGCATCTGTGACACCCAGGGAGCGAGGACTTCGAGGACTCGACGGCCAAGCTGTAGCTCCTCGGCCAGCCGCATCAACTCACAATGCACTCTTAACAACAACCGGTCGAGCTCGTGCTGAGCAAGCAAGCCGTCACGAGAAGGCATCCCTTCGACGATGGCTGCAGCGCGATGTTGACCGGAGGCACGCAGCCTGCGAGTCACTGTGTCAACGTTTACTGGTACCGGCGCCCCCGACGCTGAGAATGACCGAATCAAGTCAGTGATTTCGACCCGCTCGATCATCTGGAGTTAAACCAGGGTCTCGCGTTCACGTACGACGTGAGCCAGGAGGCCATTGACGAAGGCGGGCGACTCATCGGTGGAGAGTTCGCGCACAAGTTTGACTGACTCAGACACAGCCACTGCGACTGGCACGTCGTCGGCGTAGAGGACTTCAAAGACCCCTAGCCGCAACACGTTGCGATCAACGGCAGGCATGCGATCCAACGACCAGCCCTGAGCAAACCGGGTGATGATCTCGTCGATCTCTGCAGCGTGCTGGGCAACGCCGGTGACTAAGACTGAGGTGTAGTCGTTGACGGGACGATCTCCGGCCAACTCTTCCTCAAGGGTCTCGGCCAATCCGCGGCGCTGCGCCTCGGCAGCGAACAACACATCCAGCGCACGCTTGCGCGCTTTGGAACGGGCTGCCATCAGGGCATCAAGACTTAACGCGACCGAGGTAGGACGAGTCGCGGGTGTCGACCTTGACCCGCTCGCCCTGTCCGATAAACAACGGCACCTGAATCTCGTGACCGGTCTCCAGGGTGGCCGGCTTGGTGCGTCCGGTCGCAGAGTCGCCAGCGACGCCGGGCTCGGTGAAGGTGATCTCGAGCTCCACCGATGCCGGAAGCTCGATGAACAGAACGCGGCCTTCGTTGGTGGCCACGATCGCTTCTTGGTTCTCCAAGAGGAAGTTCTTGGCTGAGCCAACGATCTCGTCGGCGATCTCAAGCTGGTCGTAGGTGCCGGTGTCCATGAAGACGTAGGAAGTGCCGTCGTGGTAGAGGTACTGCATCGTGCGGCGGTCAACAGTGGCGGTCTCCACCTTGGTGCCCGCGTTGAAGGTCTTGTCGACGACCTTGTTGGACTCCACATTCTTCAGCTTGGTGCGCACAAAGGCCGGGCCCTTGCCAGGCTTGACGTGCTGGAACTCCACGACAGCCCACAGTTGACCGTCGATGTTGAGGACCATGCCGTTTTTGAGATCGTTGGTGGTTGCCATGCGCGTGAGTGTGCCTTTGTACGTCGGAGTGCGGGAACCGCCCGAGTCTAGTCGGCCCCCGCACTAGGCGACGAATCGCAGCTAATTGAGCCGCCAGGTCGCGTCGACGATGACCTTGATCTTTGCCTCACCAGGCTCCACCGGCACGTTGCTCCCCGACGTTGAGTCGGCGGCAGCAGAGCGCACCGAGTAGACCGTGTTCGACCCGCTTGATTCGGTGATCCTTAAGACCGGCCCCAGCGACCGCCCGGTCGCCTCTGCGTAGGTCGCGGCTTTGGCACGCGCGGCCTTAATCGCCTTCAATCGCGCCTCTGCTAGAGCTGAGTTCTTGGAACTCACCTTGAGCGAGGTGTTTTCGATGATCAGGTCATTGCCGCCTGCTGCACTGACTTTCGAAAGGAGTTCCGAACTCTTCTTCAGGTCGCGCACCGTCACGCGCAGCGATTGCCGCGCAATGTAGCCAGAGACCTTTTGCCCCTCTTTGCCTTCGTAGGTGATGTCGGGTTCGACTGCAATCTGGGTCGTCGACATGTCGTTCTTCTCAATCGCGGCCGCATCGAGTGCCGCAATAACCTTGGTCATGCTCGCGCTTGCTGAACTCAAGGCCTCGGCCGAGGAGGCTCGCTTGGATCGCACGCTGAGGTCAACAACCATTTGATCTGGCGTTG
>WBZP01007062.1_pt1 | contig 10924 bp, 9 predicted proteins | sample 5204301 | NCBI WGS metagenome assembly WBZP01 (sample SAMN12412401, study PRJNA552823) | activated sludge metagenome | isolation source: activated sludge from nitrification reactor of wastewater treatment plant... | place: USA: Pennsylvania | collected 2017
GTCATGCGCAGGAGAATCCTACCTGGTTCAATGTTGACCTTCGATTTGTCATTGCGACAGTTATCGTTTTCAGTGCGGTGGTGGCGACCACGATTCGATTCAGCCATGAGGTGTTCGACCCGCTAGCCGATGCGCTGAAGATTCAGGGGTGGGCCGCGATTGTCGCGCGTCCCAGTCTCCTCTGGTTTACGATGGGCATGGCGCTCATCGTCATTCGGACGTTGCTGTGGGTGCGGTATCGTCCTGTCGCCGCCGCATTCCCTGAAGAGGCGCCCCGCATGTCGATCATCATTCCCGCCTATAACGAAGGGGCGATGGTGCGGCAGGCTGTGGACGCCTGCGCGTGGGCCGAGTATCCACGCGATCGCCTGGAGATCATTGTCATCGACGACGGCAGTACGGACGATACCTGGGTGCATGTGGACGCGGCGCAACGGGAGCGCCCTGACCTTGTGCAGACGATCCGGCTACCGGTAAATGCGGGGAAGCGAGCCGCGCTTGCGGCCGGATTTGCCAAGGCAACAGGGGAGATTCTCGTCACAGTCGACTCCGACAGTCTGATCGAACGAGGCGCCCTGCTTGCGATCGCCGGCCCATTCAGAAATGAACGTGTCGGTGCGGTGGCGGGCAAAGTCTGTGTGCTGAACCGGTTTCAGTCGGTGTTGCCGCGTATGTTGCATGTTCGGTTTGTGCTCTCGTTCGACTTTCTGCGCAGCGTGCAATCGACCTACGGGACGGTCTATTGCTGCCCGGGGGCGTTGTCTGCCTATCGTGCGTCGGTCGTGCAGGCGCTGGTTCCTGCCTGGCAGCACCAGCGGTTTCTCGGCGAAGTGTGTACGATCGGCGAGGACCGGGCATTGACCAACGATGTGTTGGCCGCCGGCTATCAAGCGGTGTACCAGCGGACTGCCGTGGTGCAGACGCTGGCGCCGGAGACCTATCGGAAACTGTGTCGGATGTTCCTGCGGTGGGACCGCAGCTATATTCGGGAGGAAATACGGCTCTGGAAGATTCTGTGGACACTGCCCTTCCCGGCGATGGCCTTGACGTTGATCGAGACGACGGTCACGAATCTCCGGTACCCGGTCGCCTATAGCTCACTGGGACTGATGCTGTATCTGAGCGTCCAGGATCCGCTGACGATCGTGCGTCTATTGATCTCGATCGGCATCGTATCCATTTTTTATTCGCTCTACTTTCTCCACAGCGAACGCTCCCGTGAGTTCTTCTACGGCATTCTCTATGCCTATTTCCATTTCCTGAGTCTTTTGTGGATTTTCCCCTATGCATTGGTGACCGTCCGTAACCGCTCCTGGATGACCCGCTAGGCCGGGGGGCATGTCCCGTGAATCTTGAGTCTGTGTTGCGAGCGGTGTAGTCGAATGCCCGAGTCGCACAAGTTGTTTATTTCCATCATCAGGAGGGATCGGTATACTAGCCGCCAGTGCTGCGGTGCGTATGGCCAATTTCAAACGGGGGAAAGAATGGGAATTCAAAAAGGTTGGGGCAATGTTGGCATGATGGCGCTGTTGCTTTGTGTCCTCGGTGGCGTTGATGGAGCCGTATCGCCCGTTTTTGCCGACGAACCGATGATCGATCTGAATAGTCCTGAGGCGATCCGCCATACGCTTGAACAGCAGACGGGTAAGCGAGCGAAGCTGAAACTTCAATCCGGACAGGAATTGGAAGGCAAGATCTCCAAAGTCGGATCCCATGTCGTTGTCGTCAGCGAGCTCAGCGGGATGGAGTTTTTCGATGCAACCGTGCGGGTCGATCAAGTGGCCGCGGTCATCGTCCGGGTGCGTACGAAGTAGGCGCCTCCTTCGGGAGCGTTTTGAGCGGTCTTCGGTATTCGAATCTCCTGGTGATGGAGGTTCAGCGTTGCGGCCTAGCCGAGCCGAGCCCAGCCATGGGGTGCGGTCAGATCCTGATCTGGTCCCACGGGGACGATGCGGGTAGGGTTGATGTCATCGTGTGTCACATAGTAGTGGCGCTTGATGTGATCGAAATTGACGGTTTCGGCGATGCCGTCGGTTTGGTAGAGATCTCTGAGATAGCCGAAGAGGTTCGGGTAGTCGATGATCCGCCGGATGTTGCATTTGAAGTGGCCGTGATAGACCGCATCGAAGCGGACCAGGGTGACAAACAATCGCCAGTCGGATTCGACGAACTCCGAGCCGAAGAGATAACGTTGATGCGCCAGCCGCGCATCGAGGATGTCCAGTGCATCAAATAGCCGATGCACCGCTTTCTCATATGCTTGCTGGGACGTCGCGAATCCTGCCCGATAGACCCCGTCGTTGACGTTTTCATACAGGAAGAAATTGAGATCGTCGATTTCTTTGCGAAGCCCTTCCGGATAGAGATCGATCGGGCTCTCAGTGAAGCGATTGAACTCGCTATTGAAGATGCGCATAAGATCGTCGTCGGAGTTGGTGACGATGCGCTTGGTCACCCGGTCCCACAGGGCCGGGACCGTAATGCGCCCGATGTAGTGCGGATCGGTGGCCTTATAGGCCTCGCTCAGAAAGTGGAACCCATTGACGGGGTCCAGTGAATGCCCCGGGCCTTCGCGAAAGGCCCAGCCTCTCTCGTCGCGAATCGGGTCGACGGCGGTCAGCCCGATTATTCCCTCCAGCCGTTTGAGCTTCCGCACGATGATGGTGCGGTGCGCCCAGGGGCAGGCCCAAGACACATAGAGATGATAGCGGCCGGCTTCGGCTGGATAGCCTGAGCTTCCGGTAGAGGTCACGTAGTGGCGGAAGGCATCCGCCTGGCGTGTGAACTCGCCTTCGCCTGATTGTTCGTCGGGAAACTGCGCCTGGATTGTCACGTCGCACCAACTCTTGATGATCCGAAAAACTCTTGTTCACATTATCGCATACGTGTGTCTTTTCGGGTTAGGTTTATCTGGTGTGGCCTGCCGGTCGGAGGGGCGGTTGCAGCAAAGAGGGATGTTCAGTAAAGTGAAAGAATATGAGATTTCAACGGAAGTTTTGGGCGACGTTCCGGTCTGAGGATGGGATCAACGGAGAACAGGGAGATGCATGTGAATCGCAAGATGCTCGTATCGGCCGGATTGTTAGTCTGGTACGTGGCGGTGTCCGTCTGGATGGCCCAGGCTCCGACCGATCCCCAATTCTGGTTGATTGCGAGTATTTTGCCGGCGCTGTTCGTCGTCGTGCTGATCGCGACCTATCGCCATCTTCCCTTATCCCCGGCCTCCTATGGCCTGATCACCGCCTTTCTGACTTTGCACACCATCGGGGTGCACTATACTTATGCGGAAGTCCCGGTCGGGTTGTGGATGGATCAAGTCCTGCACCTCGGACGCAATCATTTCGATCGGATCGTGCATTTCAGTTTCGGGTTCTTGCTTGCCTATCCCATGGAAGAGTTGTTTCGCCTGAGTGCGACTGTGCAGGGATGGGTCGTGTACTATCTTCCTGTCATGACCGTTCTTGGTTTGAGCGGACTCTGGGAAATTATTGAATCGTGGGTGGCCAGCGCCGTGCATCCCGAGTTAGGTGTGACCTACTTGGGTTCGCAGGGGGACATCTGGGACGCCCAGAAGGACATGGCCGCCGCACTCTACGGAGCCCTGCTCTGCGTGTCGATCTTGATGGTGGTTCGAGCGCTGCGAGGGGCCCGGTCCGAGCTTCAAACCGAGATAGATGAATAATCTTCCGATATGAACGCCGGGGTGATAGAACAGCACGGCGCGGAGTCAAGAAGCCGCCATCTCCTTCTTGGGTTGGTGCTTGCCTACGGTGTGTTCTGGATTTGGTTGGCGATCGATCCACTGAACCGCAGGGACTGGCTGCTGGAAAATCTGCTGGTGTTTGCCCTCATTCCGCTGCTGCTCCTCACGTATCGCCGCTTTGAGTTCTCCCTCACGTCCTACTGTCTGATCGGTTTGTTCTTGGTGCTCCACGCCTTCGGCGCCCACTACACTTACGCCGAAGTGCCGCTGGGGTTCTGGCTCAAAGATCTCTGGGCCTTGAGTCGCAATCCGTTCGATCGCATCGCGCATTTTTCTTACGGCGCGTTGCTGGTGTTTCCCATTCGTGAATTGCTCGTGCGTCAGACCGGCCTGCGGGGTTGGTGGGTCTATGCATTGCCTATCTGTATCGTGCTGGCGCAGAGCGGTTTCTTCGAAGTGCTGGAAGCGATCGTGGCGATAATCGTCAGTCCCGAATTGGGAAATATCTATCTCGGAACTCAGGGCGATGAGTGGGACGCCCAGCATGACATGGCGGCGGCCCTGGGCGGCTCGGTCCTGACTATGGGTATCGTGTTCGCGTTGCCGGTGGCGTTCAAGCCCAACGCGAATCCTTCATCCCTGTAATCCTCTTCAGCCTGTCTAAGGCACTGGTGCATTTCACCACGGTCCGTATTTCGTACCCGTAGCATAATGCCTCGGGCATCTTCCTCGAGTCCCGAAAAAACTAGGATTTTCTCAGGCATGTCTCATGCTGATTCTAGTCCCGGGGGACTTACGGGAAGGCGTTGATCGATGGTAGCTGGCGCAGAAAGAGGGGGAGCGTGTGCGAACCGCGGCAGAGTCTGCCGAGGGCTGTCTACGTTCGGACTGATGGTGGTGTTGAGCGCTGCCGCTGTGGCTTGCGAGAAGCCGTCCGATCGGACGGTTGAGGTCAAGACAGCGGCAGATGCTCCACCTGGCGTGCTCCATCTCACACAAGAAGAACTTGCGAGGACGGTCATCGATGTCTCCCCTGTCGGCCGGGGGCAGGTGCGTGTGCCGAGGGAGTTCACCGCAACCGTTCAATCCAATGAAAACGAACTGGCCGAGGTCACCACGCTGATTCGTGGGCGGGTGGTGAAAGTGTATGTGGATGTCGGACAGGATGTGAAGAAAGACGCGCTGCTGGCTCTACTCCACAGTACCGATCTCGGTGTGACGGAAGGGGCCTATCTGAAAGCGGTGGCGCAGTTGCACGAGGCGGAGCTGGCCTATGAACGTGCCAGGGACTTGCACGAGCATAAGGCGGTGAGTCTGGCCGAATTGCAACGCCGCGAGGCCGAGATGAAAACGGCGCGGGCCGAGGCCCGTGAAACGCAGAACCGCCTGGAGCTGCTCGGTGTGCCACGGCAGGAAGTCGAGCGCCTGCATCGCGACCATACGATCAAAGCGGATGTGCCGCTGCGCGCGCCGTTCGACGGCCGGGTCATCATGCGTAATATCACCAGAGGCGAGGTGGTCGAGACAAATCAGAAGTTCTTCACCGTCGCCGATCTTTCGGATGTGTGGGTGGTCGGCAACGTGCCGGAGAAGGACGTGCAATTCATTCGCAAGGACCAGAAAGTCGACGTCATCGTGTCCGCTTATCCTCATGCCGTCTTTCCGGGAACGATCACCTACATCAGCGATGTGCTTGACCCGGCCACCAGGACAATGCGTCTGCGGGTGACAGTGCCGAATCCTGATCGAATGCTGAAGCCCGAAATGTTTGCTTCCGTCCGCGTGTATGCCGCGCCAAATCCCGACGCCTTGACCATCCCGTCGGCTGCTGTCCAAAACGGGCCGAGCGGAAAAATGGCGTTTGTCCGGCGGGGAGAGCGTGAGTTTGAAGTGCGGACCGTCAAGTTGGGGCTGGAGCAGGGAGATTTCGTGACAGTGTTAGAAGGGGTGTCCGAGGGTGAACCGGTGGTGACGCGTGGAGCGTTCATGCTCAAGTCTGAATTGGAACGGCACAAGATCGAGCCTACACCATGATTGCGGCTCTGCTGGAGTTTTCCCTTCGCCAGCGGATCCTCGTGCTGGGTCTGGCGTGCCTGCTGTCTGTGGCTGGCCTCTGGGCCTTCCAATCGATTCCGATCGATGCCTATCCCGATGTGACGAATATCCAGGTGCAGATCCTGACCGATGCCCCGGGGCTCTCGCCGGTTGAAGTGGAGCGGTTCATTACCTATCCGCTTGAGCTGCAGATAACCGGCCTGCCGGGCTTGGCGGAGATCCGGTCCCTTTCCAAATTCGCCCTGTCCCAGATTACGGTCGTCTTCAACGACGATGTAGATATCTATTTCGCGCGCCAGTTGGTGCTCGAACGGATGATCGCGGCAAAGGAGCGGTTGCCCGAAGGGCTTGATCCGGTGATGGCGCCGGTCAGCACCGGGTTGGGCGAGGTGTATCAATATTACGTCGAAGGGCCGGGTGCGGGCACGATCGATCCCGCGATCGCCGAGGCGGAGTTGACCGATCAACGGACGCTTCAGGACTGGGTCTTGCGGCCGCTCCTCAAAAGCGTGCCCGGCGTCATCGATGTGAACGGCATGGGCGGGTTCGTCAAACAGTATCAGATCGTCGTGGACCCGGCGAAGCTGCGAAAATACGATCTGACGCTGCACGATATTGATGATGCCGTGGCCAAGAACAACGCCAACGCCGGAGGCAATGTGCTGGAGCGCCATGCGGAGCGCGCGATCGTTCGCGGCCTTGGCCTCATCAAGACGGTGAGCGATATCGAATCCATCATCGTGAAGGAGTCCGGCGGTACACCGGTGTTCGTGCGCGACGTCGCCGAAGTCCGCATCGGACACGCCGTGCGTCACGGCGCCGTAGTGCTCAACGGCGAGCGCGAGATCGTCATCGGGACGGTGCTCATGATCCGGGGCGGCAACGCCCGTCGGGTGGTTGACGCCGTCAAGGCGAAGGTGGAGGACCTGCAGCAGGACCATGTCCTTCCGGCAGGTATGAAGATTCTTCCATTTTACGACCGCATCGAGCTCGTGACGGCTGCGATCAACACAGTGCGGGACGCGTTGATCGAGGGGATTGTGCTGGTCGTCTTCGTGTTCTTCTTCTTTCTGGGCCATGTGCGCAGCGCGATCGTAGTCACGGCGACGTTGATCGTCACCCCGCTGGTGACGTTCATCGTGATGGAACGGTTCGGACTCTCCGCCAATCTCATGACGCTCGGCGGACTGGCCATCGCCATCGGCGAAATCGCGGACGGATCGCTGGTCGTGGTCGAGAACGTCTATCGCCACCTCGCCGAGAATCACGGGGGAGTGAAGAAGAGTAAGCTGGAAGTCATTCTGCACGCCACCAAAGAGGTAGGCCGGCCGATTCTCTTCGGGATTCTGATCATCAGCGTGGTGTTCCTGCCGCTCCTGTCGCTTCAGGGGATGGAGGGAAAGATGTTTGCGCCGCTGGCCTATACGCTCGTCATCGCCCTCCTGGCCTCCGTGATCGTTACACTGACATTGTCGCCGGTGCTGGCGTCGATCATGCTGCGCGGGGATCACCCGGAAGAGACGCGCCTGACAAGCTGGATGAAGCAGCGCTATCTACCGATATTGCAGTGGACGCTGAGTCATCGCAGTGCTGTTCTGATCGGTTCCACGGCCATCGTAGTGGCCAGCCTTGCGCTGATTCCGTTCGTCGGGCGCGAATTTATTCCGCTGCTGGAGGAGGGCGCCCTGACACCGCAGATCGTGCGATTGCCGAGCGTGTCTCTACCCGAATCCATCGAGATGGAGAAGCAGACCCATAAGGCGATGCTGGAATTTCCTGAAGTGCGGATGGCCGTGAGCAAGATCGGACGGCCTGACATCGCGTTCGGGCCTGAGGAACCGAACGAAAGCGATCCGATCGTCTCGCTTCGTGACCGGAGCACTTGGACGACCGCGACCACTCAGCCGAAATTGACTGATGCGATCAGGACCAAGCTGGCGGAGATTCCCGGGATTTCCGTCCTGATGAGCCAGCCCATCCAGGAACGGGTGGACGAACTCATTTCGGGAATCAGGACGATGTGCGCGATCAAGCTCTACGGAGCGGACCTCGATGTGCTGCATGAGAAGGCTGAGGAGATCGCTGCCTTGATGCAACAGATCAAGGGCGTGAAAGACATCAAAGTCGAGCAAATTGCCGGCCAGCCCTATCTGACCGTCGACATCGACCGCCAGAAGATTGCCCGCTTCGGGATCAATGTGGCTGACGTGCAGGAGATCATCGCCACCGCTATCGGTGGCAGGGCCGCGACTCAAGTGTACGAAGGCGAGCGGCGATTCCAATTGACCCTCCGGTTTCCAGAAGCGCAGCGCAACAGTGTGGCGACCATCGGAGAAATCCGGGTGAAAGCCGCTTCCGGAGCCCTCATTCCCATGAGCGAGTTGGGGACCATCGAGATGCGGGAGGGGCCGCTCCGGATCAGCCGCGAACAGGTCACCCGTCGTATCTTTATCGGATTCAATGTCGTGGGGCGTGATATCGGCGGCGTGGTCGATGAAGGGCGGAGGAAGCTGGCGTCGCAGCTTCGCCTGCCGGAAGGGTACAGGGTGACGTGGGGCGGAGCCTTCGAGAACATGGAACGGGCCAATGCGCGGTTGTTGATCGTCGTGCCGGTCACGCTGGGACTCGTCTTTTTTCTTCTCTTCTGGGCCTTCCATTCCCTGCGGTACGCGACATTGATCATTCTGAATCTTCCCTTCGCCTTGATTGGAGGCGTGGTGTCGCTGTGGCTCTCCGGCCAATATTTGAGCGTGCCGGCGTCGATCGGCTTTATTGAGTTGTTCGGCCTGGCGGTGGGAAACGGGATTGTGTTGGTGTCCTACATCAATCAGTTGCGGAACGAAGGAACGCTGATGGATGACGCCATCATCACCGGTTGCAGCCTGCGGCTTCGTCCAGTGGTGATGACCATGATGACCACCTTGCTCGGACTGCTCCCCCTCGCGCTTGCGCAAGGTATCGGCGCGGAGGTGCAACGGCCTCTCGCAACGGTCGTGATCGGCGGCTTGTTCAGTTCGACAGCGCTGACCCTGGTCGTGCTTCCTGCTCTCTATCGGTGGTTTGCCGAGCGGGAAGCGGGGAAGGAACATGCGCCGGAATGGGTGTGAGAGGAGACGCGGGTGGATAGATCCGGCGCGTTGGTTCGGGCGAATGTAGGGCTCACGCGTGTTCGAGAAGCGCGAGTATCCTTGCTTTCGTTCGATCGAAGTGGCGTTGTGGAAATGGACGGTCATTTCGGCTGGAGTCATGTCAGCCAAGTGGGAGTAATGGGCAACCGCATGGTCGGGTGGTCTCTCTGCAGGTTGCTGAAACGGCTCGCCGCTTCGTTTGTCGTTGGTGAAGTGTGGGGGAGTCGGGTGAGGCGCTCCTGCTTTGAGCGGGATGAGGCTTCTGGCTGTGTCACGTGATCATCAACCTCAGGAGGTGACGACATGATGGTGAAGACGAAGGCACCCAAGGGTCCGATGGATCCGAAGGGAACGGCGAAGCAGCGGGATGCGTCACAGACCCGCGCGACGCTTGCGGGAGCAGTCATGCAAGAAGCGATCGAACTGCCCGACGGCATGTGGGAGCGGATCGCGAAGAAAGCCTACGAGTTGTGGGAACAACGCGGCTGCCGCGAGGGGCTGGAGCTCCAAGACTGGTTCGATGCGGAGGGGATTGTGATGGAAGAGATTCACGAAGCCCGCGAATGAGCGGAGTGCGTCGTTCGTCTCTCGTGAAGCGCATCTCGTCTCCGGATTCAGACGCGTCACGAAGGTCCGGCGCTTCATACGGTACCGTCGATGAGACCGTGCATCTGTCGTCAAACCTGCGGCGGAAGGCGAGGATTATGATTCGTAATGTGGGAATCGTGGAACGATGGATCCGGGTCATGGGCGGACTCATCCTGATGGTCCTCGGGGTCACGCTGCCTATTCCGTTTTGGGCTGAAGAAATCGCGGAGACGATCGGATTGCTCGCCGTGGTCTCCGGCGCAGTAGGATATTGTCCGGTAAAACATCGGAACGCGCGGGCGAGGTGAAAGGGAGCGTCAATGCGTCGGAATGTGGAGCTGTCTGAATCGCGATGGCCGTCATGTTCCTCGGTCGTCATGGCGACCACAGACAAGGGGATCCAGGGAGTTAGCATCGCACAAATAAATCAAACTAGCGGCGGATTTGTCGGGATGCGCGGAGCAGGTGCACGGGTACGCCGTGTTTCTGAGAAAAGCGTGTCCGGGAGCCGTGAGCAGTCTGCCTGTCGTCGAAGTGTCGTCCGATTTTTATTCTAACGCGATGTCGGTGGAACGTGCCAGACACAGGGTATGGGTGTTGTGCATCCATGCAGCTTGGCGCATTGCCTGCGCGAGATGACTCGACTGTTCCAACTCCCGGGAGCGGAGCGGTTGCGTCCTAAGGAGCGTTTGTCTCTCAAGGGTGAGGGAAATCCGCGCAGCGTGTGCGTTCGAAGGTGGGAGGAGCGTGGTGACGAAGGCGACTTGTTGTGGAGCCGGCAGTGGATGGAATTTCCGTCGCCTTTTCATCTTCCTCCGAGTGTGCGCCGGCCTGGGACTTCTTATCGATGGCCAGCAGGCGCGAGCAGAATGGCGGGTGACGGCGGAGTCGGAGGCGGCGTGGACCGACAATGTCGTTCAGTATTCGGCGGCATTCGCGCAGGCGCTGCAGCAAGATCCGAGCTTTCCCACCGGCGATGTCCGACTCGTCGGGAGCGATGTCATTTGGAAACAGGCGGCCGAATTGCAGTGGTTGGGCACGGTCTCCGCGCAGCCGTCGCGGGTCTCCGTCAGTGGGCAGGGATTGTTCTACACCGACAAGTCGGCATTCAATCGGGGGATCTACCGCCTCGACCTGCGCCAGGCGCTGGGGTCGAAGCATGCCCTGTTCCTCCGCTACGAATCGGCGCCCCAGGCGCTTCTGGGACAGGGGTTCGAAAAGCGGACCGGTAGCAGGCTGGTTCAGGAAGTGCGCGTTACGTCGCACATCGGCTATATGGAGATCGAACGGCGACTATCGGACGCGTGGCAGGCGACCATTGAAGGCCGGGTCGGAGAACGGGCCTTTAACGAGTCGTTCGCACAGCGCGACGTACGGTTCTGGACTCTGGGGCCTCGACTGCAATGGACTGGTTCCAGTGGAGTCGTGGTGACCGGAGGATACCTCTACG
>WBZP01004280.1_pt2 | contig 10922 bp, 6 predicted proteins | sample 5204301 | NCBI WGS metagenome assembly WBZP01 (sample SAMN12412401, study PRJNA552823) | activated sludge metagenome | isolation source: activated sludge from nitrification reactor of wastewater treatment plant... | place: USA: Pennsylvania | collected 2017
ACGCACTGCGCATCGGACTGAGCGTGGGGAGCAAGGGTGGGTTCTGGGTCGATCTCACTATGTCGCGATTCCTACGCGACATCATCAAGTTCTTGCCCAGGGCACAGGCGGGCGACCATTGGCCCGGATGTCTGACGTAGCTGCGCGAGCGAGTGGTGCGCGTTCGCTCTCGACCCGGCATACTCCGGCTCTTTGAATCCTGGCTCGGCCCCGCCGACGGACGTCGGACACCAAGTCCGGTCCGAGCCGGCACACGTCAACCATGACGGGCACGACTAACTGTACTTCTTTCTCTCAGCCAGCAGTGTGGCCCAATCTTCCTTCAGCTCCTCGAGCACTGGCTTCACGCACAACGTTTCGAGCGGTTGCGAGTGTGCGTCGGTAATCCGGCAGGCCTTCTCGAAGATGGGCAGAACAGTCGCCACCGTTTCGTTAAGGAGCGCAGGCTTGATGTTCGGTAGCGCGGTCATCCTGACATGAGGCCGGTACCGTGCCGTCACGTCCGCTAGGACTTCCTTCTCTATGAAGGCCTCGCACCAGCTGCGAATCTGTCCCCAAGCCCCGCGGATCAGATCCTCCCGTACCACGCCTGTTTGCTTTTCGGCCGTCTGGATGCGTGCCTGAATCTGTTTGGCTATCTGGGCGGGTGTGTCCCACCTCGGGTGCTGGAGAGCCTCGACCTTGCCGGGAACGCGGTCTTCGTTCGAGACCTCGTAGTACCTGCAGTTAGCCGGTGTCTTCTCGAATCGGTTGAGCAACTCCGCCGTGAACCAGATGTTGTGGGTGAACACGATCACCTGACGTTCCGCACTGAGCCGCACAATCCGGTCGACAACGTGTTGAAGGCGCTTGTAGTCGAGACTCGTAACCGGATCGTCGAAGATCACCGGCGCTGTTGTCTGCGGCATCGCCGCTTCCGCCAGGAAGTCGGCCAGCGCGATGACTTTCTGCTCGCCTTCCGAGAGGATCTCGCTCAGGGCGTGCTTCGGTACGAGGCTCTTGCGTCGCTTTGGCTGTCCCTCGCGTCCGGGGAATTCGAGCTTGACAAGCGGCGCATGGAGCGCACCGCATTCCTCATGGAAGAGGCGCTCAAAATCCTGGTTTACGAGTTCCTCGCTTGCGCTCTTGGCGACGGTGGTGAGCGATCGCAGCAGGCCGCCGAAGCCGGCCCCAAGACGCTCTGCGCTCGCTGCCCACTTGGCGTTGGTTACGTATTCCTCGATCTGTCGAATCAGCTCCTTCAGCCGCAGTCGCGCTTCAAGGTCGGCGAGCTGGCCGGAAAGCTGGGCAAGGACCTTCTCGCGCTCGCCTGCTTCGGCTGTCAGGCTCTTGACGAGGTCCGCCGCCTGGGTCACGCCCTCGCGCGTTGCTGCTGCGACCAATGGCGCGAGTTCAGCAACTGTCACCCGCGCGGGCTCCGGAATCGCTTCGCCCTGCGATAGCGCCTCCCGGAAAGGGCCCGCGGCATCGAACAGCTGCTGCACCTGGCTGAACACTTGAGGGACGGGACCAGACATCGCGGCGACTCTTCGGCTCACGTCACCGCTTACCTCAGCGAGCGGCAGCTTGAGCACGGGCTGTGCGAACGACTCCAGTGCAGCCTGGGCCCTCGTGGCCTCCTGCTTCAGCTGGTTGTTAGTGAAGTCGCGGTATTTGCGGACGAGGGAGACTGCGGCGCTTTCGAGAGGCTGATTGCAGTATGTGCACGGCACGCCCTCCGCTGGGTACCCGTCGCGGCCGGTCGACCGAATGTAGGCTTCTCCGGCCTCGATGAAACGTCGCCACTCGGCCGACAGCATGCCCGGAATGGTCAGGCCCTTGAAGGCGTTTACGGTCGCATCCTCATGACGGCTGCGAGCAGCATTGACGGCAGTGATGCGTTCGGCGTAGGCATTCCAGTCGAAGGCGGCGAGCGTCGCACTGATGAGGCCGGCGCGCTTGAAGAGGTCGAGGTCTCCCTTAACGACTTCGAGCCGCAGCTTGCCGGACTGGGATTTCAGAGCGTCCACCTTCGCCCGAAGCTCGGGCAGCTGCCCAGACTCGCCGTCGGTCACCTGCGCCAAGCGCTTCAAGTCGGCTAGGTCTGTCTGTGGGCCAAGGGTCTCAATCTTCGAGTACACCTTGGTGCCACGCGCGAACAGCGAGACAAAGGGGTTGCCCTGCGGCGCCACCCTCTTGCGCTGCTCCTCGAGGCGCCCCTTTACCGCCTCGATGGCCTCATGCGTGATCCGGAAGAGTGCGAGGTCGCGCGGCGTGTAGGTGTAGGTGAGGTCCTCATCGAGATGGACGGCGACCGCTTTCGCGTCGAACGCGTTGATGCGCGTGAACGGTGCGACACCCGACTCTCCCTTCCACTCGAACGTGTCCTCCTTGCCGTCAAGCGCGAACTTGATGGATGCTCGTTGGTGTTTGGCCGCGGCGGCGCCAAGCAGATTCGGCAGGACTTCTTCTTGCGACCGGACTGCCGCGAGCCGTTTCAGCACTCTGACATAGCCGCTTTTTCCGGCGGCATTCTCGCCAAACAGCACGGTCAGCTGGGTCGAGAAGACGACCTCCTGCCCAGGGCACAAGGCGTTTACTCCGGCGAGGTCGGCCAGTCGCAACAGTTCCAGCTTTTGAACGCTCTCTCCGTTCCTGCTGATGACCTTCAGCAGCGGGACGCTAGGCTCGTCGCCAGGGGCCAAGTCCTTCTCGACAAGGAGGTACTCATAGGCCGAATCGACCTGCGATCCCCCTAAAGGCTGCCTCGTTGCTAGCGCTTCGCCCACGATGAAGCGGACCCAGGCGTCCTGGCCATTCGCCCAGTCGACCAGCAGGCTCTGAGGGGTCTTCGGCTCTGCAGCGACGACGGCCATCGGCTCACCTCCGCCGCGGGACTACCCAGTTCGCCGACGAGGCGGCAACGCACGTTTGCTCGCCGGGGTCCGTGCCACTACCTTCGCGAACCTGATCGCAGCGCGGACGCCCTTCGAGACCCGCAGCGCTTTCACGCGCGCCTTCTGCCTCGGCCTGAGCGCCCGGAGATAGCCCATGTACTGGCCTTGGAGCCGTAAGCTCGCGCGGCGAGCGGGCGAGAGCTTCAGCTTCCTCCGTCCCGAGGCTCGCGAGGGAGCCGGGTCGCTGCCCAGGCTCTGAAGCGCGGTGGCCAGGCGTGCGAGCGCGCGCACGATCGACGCGAGCGACCTGCGGATTGACTGGAGATCCTTGCTGATCGACGCCTGTCGGGGCCGTGGCACGACGCGCCTCCATAGTGGACGAATCGGGGCGCATCGTACTACGCGGTGATGGTGAGGTCCCTTCCCTGGAGTGCCGTTGGACGACGAACCGGCGTCCCGTTGTGGGGGCTACCGCCGGGCACGCCGCCAACTCAGCGGTACCCCAGCGGTACCCCAAACTGGGCATCGCTGGGCGCATCGCTGTAAGTTGTTGCAGGAGTGGTACGCCCGATAGGGCTCGAACCTATAACCTTCGGCTCCGGAGGCCGACGCTCTATCCAGTTGAGCTACGGGCGCACGCTTGTGGCGGGCGACCACGAACTATAGCACGCGGGGCGGGGCGGGGGGTAGGTGAGCGGGCGGCGCGGACGGGACGGTTTTGGCGCCCCGGCGGAAGAAGGCGTCGCCGAGACGCTAAGATGGAGGGCCCGGGCGACGCGCGGGCGACCGCACGGCCGAACCGTGCCGGGGCGCCTTTGTGGGCTTCATCGAAGTTTCTTGTCTCGACGACGGAGGAACGAACTGCCATGGCGAACCTCGACCAGTTGAAGGCCAAGTACCAGTCGGTGATCGACCTCGCGAAGAAGCGCGGCGTGCACCTGAAGAACGTGCACCTCGAGAACGACAAGCTCGTGATCCGCGGCGACGCGCCGAACCAGGAGATCAAGAACGAGGTCTGGACCCAGATCAAGGCCGTCGACGCGGCCTACGCCGACCTCGCGGCGGAGATCGGGATCGACGCCGCGCTGCCGGTGCCGGAGGAGATCTACGAGGTGGCCGCCGGCGACAACCTGTCGAAGATCGCGAAGAAGGTCTACGGGAACGCCAACGCCTACATGAAGATCTTCGAGGCGAACAAGGACCAGCTCTCCGACCCCGACAAGATCAAGCCCGGACAGAAGCTCCGGATCCCGAGGTAGTCGTCCCGGGGAGGCCGGCGCGGGGCGGGGACGACGACGCCCGCCCCCGCCGGCTCACCAGCGGCCGCCGGTCAGCCGGTAGAGGAGAATCCGCACCTTCTCCGCGACGCGGTCGGCGAGCGTCTCGTGCCGCTTCACGCGCGTGCGGTCCAGGCTGTAGACGATCCTGTAGGGCCGCGCCTGCAGCATCACGAAGCGGCGGTCCGGGAGGAACGCGAACTCCACGTCCATGGCGTTCGCGCTCTCCGCGTGGGCGGGGAGCATCGCGTCGTGGATCCTCTGGAGCTGGCGGGTGAGCCCGGCCACGTCCTCGCCGGCGAGGATCGTCGAGCCCCCGGCGAGCGAGCTGCGGCTGAGGAGCTCGGGGGCGATCTCGCCCGTCCACGTCGCGACGAGGTACTGCTCCGGCAGCTCGTTGCCGCGCGCGCCCGTGACCGTGCTCCCGGCCGCCTGCAGGTTGATGAAGACGCCCTGGTTCCGCGCGTTGAAGGGATTGCCGGTGATCGCGACGCCGGTGGCGACGGCCTCCTCGACGAAGGGCTGGGCGAGGACGCCCATCGCGACCGAGGCGTGGTCGATGCGGTACCACTCCCGCTCCTCGTACGCGCGCTGGAGCCACACGCTCGCCCACACGCCGCGCAGGACGTCGGCGACCTCCGCCGGGCCCGCGCCGGCCGGCACGACGGTGCTCTCGTAGAGGCCCGCGCCGTTGAAGCCCGCGAGGTCCTCGGCGTTCGTGCTGCTGCGGAGGATCGCGCGGAGAGCCGCTCGGCGACGGCCTCCAGGAGCTTCGGCTCGACCGGGTGGGCCCGGATCGCGTCGCGCAGGGCCGAGAGCCGCGCGCCGCGCGTCGCGCCGTCGGCCGTGAAGCGCTCGTCGGCGAGCATCGCCGCGATCTCCCGGTCGAGCCCGGCCGACGCCAGGTGGGCCGAGTAGGCGGCAAACGGGATCACGAAGCCGCCCGGAGTGTCGATGCCGTCGAGCCGGGCGAGCTCGGCGACCTGCGCGGCCTTGGCCCCGGCGTACCGGGCGGCGCCGTCCGGGAGCCGTGTGACCTCGTGCAGGCCGTCGGTCGCGAGGTCCGCCTCCGGGCGGAACGGCGCCGCCGGCCGGACGGACGCCCAGGCCGCCTCGGCCTCGGCGCGGTCGGCCCGCTCGAGAGAGTAGTCCTGCGCGGCCACGGTGAGCCGCACGAGCTCGCCCTCGAGCTCGTGGAAGCGGGGCAGGTCGAACGCGCCGCGCAGCGCCATGTCCGGCGTGTTGCGGTTGCGGCTCAGCACCGCGACGTGCGCGAGCGGCGCCTGGATCTGCCCCGTGACGAGCGCCGCCACCGGAGGGATCTCCTCGGGCACCTGGTCCGTCACCACGACGTCGTACGGCCGCAGCGTCGCCACGTCGAAGGGCCACCGCAGCCGTCGGAGGTAGCCGTGCGCCCGGCCCATCACGACCGGCTGGTACTCCACCGACGCGTTGATCGCGTCGCGCGACAGCGTCGGCACGTCCCAGCCCGGCTCCTCGACCATCGCGATCTGGCCGGGCGACACCGGGCGGAAGCGCAGGCCCTTCGCGACGTTCAGGCGCTCGGCGACGTGGCGGAACATCCAGGCCACCCGCTCGCGGCCCAGGTTGTCCCTGACGTCGAGCTCGACGGTCCAGTGGTCGCCGTCGAGGTAGTGCATCACCGAGCCGAGGATGAAGCGGCGGTCCTCGCGCTTGTACTCGGCGACCAGGAAGAGGTCGTAGTCGGCGGTCGGGTTGATGTACCGCAGGATGAAGTCGTAGTGGGTGACCCACCGCGACGAGTCCATGAAGTAGGTGAGGTCGCCGGCCTGCAGGTCGACGATGAACTTGACCGTCTCGGTCCGGGCGACGTTGAGGTGGCCCGGGCGGCACGACAGCCGCGCCCACTCGTCCGCTGTGTCGATGCGCGCCGTCGCCTCGCGGCCCTGCCGCAGCACGCGCGGCGTCCGTCGCTCGTTCGGGCGCGCTCTCACCGGTGATTCTGCGTTCCGGATGCCATCGGGCCGTTGGCCAAAGTTACCACGGGTCGCGTTCAACCCGCTGGATTCTCGCGCGCGCTGGACGCACGCGTACAATCCGCGCACTTCACGGTGAGGGAGACAGACATGCGCAAGTGCCTCGGCCTCGTGCTGCTCGCGGCGATCCCGTCGAGCGCCGCCGCTGCTCCGCCGCTCACGGTCGACGACGTCGTCGCGCGATACGTCGAGGCGCGCGGGGGCCGGGAGAAGCTCGCGGCGATCCGGTCGCTGCGCACGACGGGCACCACCGTCTTCGGCGGCGGGGACTTCCGCCTCGAGGCGGAGGCCGCCTCGGTCGTCGCGCGGCCGGGCCGCCTCCGCTCGGAGCTGAGCCTGCAGGGCCTGACGAACGTCACCGCGTGGGACGGAAAGGGCGGCTGGAGCGTCGAGCCCTTCGACGGACGGCGGGACGCGCAGGCGATGTCGGCCGACGAGGCGAAGGGCCTCGCCCGCGAGGCCGACCTCGACGGGCCGCTCGTCGACTGGCGGGAGAAGGGGCACCGCGTCGAGTACCTCGGCACCGAGGACGTCGACGGCACCCTCGCCCACAAGCTGCGCGTGTCGCTGAAGGACGGCGACACGCAGTACGTCTACCTCGACCCCGACTACTGGCTCGAGATCCGCCGGGTCACCGAGGCGCGCGTCCGCGGCGTCGAGCGGGTGAGCGAGACGGACTACGGCGAGTACGCGCAGGTCGAGGGCGTCTGGTTCCCGATGGCGAGCGAGACGGGGCCCAAGGGCGGACCGAAGAGCGCGCGCGAGACGCTGCGCACGATCGAGGCGAACGTGGTCGTCGACGATGCCGTGTTCTCGCCGCCGGCGAGCGGGCCGGCGATGGTCCGGAAGGTCGCGGCGAGCGCCACCGCCAAGGCCCCTTCCTTCGTTCCGCCGGCGTCGACGGCCGCCTCTACCGCGCCGGTCGTGGACGCCGGCGTCGTCTCCGGGCTCGGCGCGCGCAACATCGGCGTCGCCACGATGAGCGGCCGGGTCTCGGCCGTGGCCGCGCGCAACGAGGACGGCAAGACGATCGTGTTCGTCGGCGCGGCGAGCGGCGGCGTCTGGCGCTCGCTCGACGGCGGCACGACCTTCAAGCCCGTCTTCGATTCGGCGAAGACCCAGTCGATCGGCGCGATCGCCATCGACCCGTCGAGCCCGCGCACCGTGTGGGTCGGGACGGGGGAGGCGTGGACGCGGAACTCCGTCTCGATCGGCGACGGGATCTACAAGTCGACCGACAACGGCTCGACGTTCACGAACGTCGGCCTCCCGGAGTCGGAGCGGATCGTGCGCATCCTCGTGCACCCGAAGGACGGCGACGTTGTCTACGCCTGCGTGCCGGGCAAGCTCTGGAGCGACAGCGCCGAGCGCGGCGTCTACAAGACGACGGACGGCGGGAAGAGCTGGGCGCTCGTGCTGAAGGGCGCGAACCTCTCGACCGGCTGCTCCGGCCTCGCGATGGATCCGGCCAATCCAGAGGTGCTCTTCGCCGGGATGTGGGACTTCCGGCGCAAGGGCTGGACCTTCCGCTCCGGCGGCAACGGGCCGGAAGCACCGAGCGGCAGCGCCCTCCTGCGGACGGCGGACGGCGGGAAGACCTGGACGCCCCTCACGGCCGCGACAAGCAAGGGTCTGCCGAAGGCCCCGTGGGGCCGGGTCGAGGTGGCGATCGCGCCGTCCGACCCGAAGGTGGTCTACGCCCTCGTCGAGTCGACGGACTCGGCGCTCTACCGCTCGGACGACGGCGGCCTCACGTGGCAGGAGCGCGACAGGAGCCAGGGCGTCGTGTGGCGGCCGTTCTACTTCGCGCGCCTCGTGGTGGACCCGAAGAACCCCGACCGCGTATTCAAGCCTGGCCTCGACCTCGTCGCGACCGAGGACGGCGGCAAGAGCTTCGCGTCGACCGGCGGCGGGTCGCACGGCGACTGGCACGACGTGTGGGTCGACCCCGACAACACGAAGCACGTGATCGGCGGCGACGACGGGGGCTTCTGGGTGTCGTGGGACGGCGGCAGCCGCTGGATCAAGTCGAACAACCTGCCGATCTCGCAGTTCTACCACGTGAGCCTCGACGACAAGGACCCGTACGGCGTCTACGGCGGGCTCCAGGACAACAGCTCGTGGGCCGGGGTCTCGGCCGCGCCGGGCGGCATCACGAACGCGAAGTGGGAGAACGTCGGCGGCGGCGACGGCTTCTGGACGCTCGTCGACCCGACGGACCCGGAGGCGGTGTACGCCGAGTCGCAGGGCGGCTACGTCGCGCGCTACGACCGGCGCACCGGCGTCGCCCGCGACATCCAGCCGAAGGCCGGCTACGGGGAGAAGCTCCGCTTCAACTGGAACGCGCCGATCCACGCGAGCGCGACGCAGAAGGGCACGATCTACATCGGCGCGCAGTTCCTCTTCCGCTCCCGCGACCGCGGCGACACGTGGGAGCGGATCTCGCCCGACCTCACGACGAACGACAAGGAGAAGCAGAAGCAGGAGGAGTCGGGCGGCGTCACGGTCGACAACTCGTCGGCCGAGATGCACACGACGATCTACGCGATCAGCGAGTCGCCGAAGGATCCGCAGACGATCTGGGTCGGCACGGACGACGGCAACGTGCAGCTGACGCGCAACGGCGGGAAGACGTGGGCGAACCTCGTCGCGAACGTGCCGGGGCTCCCGCCGGCGTCGTGGGTGAGCTGGATCGAGGCGAGCCGCTTCGACCCCGCCGTCGCCTACGCGGCGTTCGACCGGCACATGGACGGCGACATGACGCCGTGGGTCTACCGCACGGGCGACTACGGGAAGAGCTGGACGCGCATCGTCTCGCCCGACCAGGGCGTGCGCGGGTACGCGCACTGCGTGAAGGAGGACGTCGTCTCTCCGTCGCTCCTCTTCGTCGGCACCGAACTCGGCCTCTGGATCTCGGCCGACGCCGGGAAGACCTGGGCCGAGTTCAAGGGGGCCGACTTCCCGTCGGTCGCGGTGCGCGAGGTCCAGGTCCACCCGCGCGACCACGACCTCGTGATCGCGACCCACGGCCGCGGTATCTGGATCGTCGACGACGTCACCCCGCTGCGGTCGCTCTCCGCCGACGTCCTCGCGCGGGACGCGGCGTTCGTGGCCTCGCGTCCGGTTCAGCAGCGGCTGCAGGGCCGCGGCGGCTGGGTCGAGGGCGACGCGTCGTTCGTCGGAGAGAACCCGCCGGGCGGCGCGGTGATCACGTACTACCAGCGCACCCGCCACCTATTCGGCCCGCTGAAGCTGGAGGTGCTCGACGCGTCGGGCAAGGTGCTCGAGACGATCCCCGCCACGAAGCGCCGCGGCCTCAGCCGCGTGTCGTGGTCGATGCAGGTCCCGCCGCCGCGGCTGCCGCGGGCGGCGACCCTGGCGTTCAACGCGTCGCAGGGCCCGCGCGTCGTGCCCGGGAGCTACACCGTGCGGATGACGAAGGGGACCGAGACGATCGAGACGAAGCTCGACGTCGCCCTCGACCGCCGCGCGGACTTCGACGCGGCCGGACGGCAGGCGCAGTTCGACGCCGCGATGCGCGTCCACGCGCTCTTCGGCCGCATGAGCGCCGCGGTCGACCGCATCGAGGCCGCTCGGGCGAAGGCGGGAGCCGACGAGGCGAAGCTCGTCCGGCTCGACGACGCGCGACGGAAGGTCGTGGCGACGAAGGAGGGCGGCGCGATCACCGGCGAGGAGCGCCTCCGCGAGCACGCCGACACGCTCTACGGCGCCATCCTCTCGTGGGAGGGGCGGCCCGCGCGCTACCAGCTCGAGCGCATCGACGCGCTGGAGCGGGAGCTCGCGGACGTCGAGAAGGAGATCGACGCGGTGGCGGGCGGCGCGGCCCGGCCGAAGCGGTAGTCGCGACGGCGGCAGCCGCTCCGGCCGCCGCCTCTCTCAGCGGAGCTTCTTCGCGCGATCGCAGGCGGCCGCCTGGCCGCCCGTGCAGGCCTTCTCGTAGAACGGCAGGGCCTTCTTCGGGTCGCGCGCGGCCTCCCAGGCCTGGGCCACCTCGTAGCACGACGGGGCCGAGCCGGCGGCGCAGCCCTTCGAGAAGGCGTCGAAGATGGCCTTGCGGTCCGGCGAGACGGCCTGCCGCTGGAGGATGCGGCCGAGAGCGTGGCAGTCGGCCCCGTTGCCGGCGTCGCAGGTGCGCGCGTAGAGGCTGCGCGCGCGTGGAACGTCGCGGGGGATCGAGGTGCCGACCGCGAGCATCGGCGCGAGCGCGCTGCAGCCCCCGAGGGCCCCCTTCGCGCAGGCCTCCTCGAAGAGCGCCGCCGCGCGGTTCACGTCGGGCCGCACGGCGCTGCCGGCGAGGAAGAGCCGGCCGAGCTCCAGGCAGCCGCGGGCCTCGCCGTCGGTGCAGCCCTGGCGCAGCAGGGACATCGCCTCGGGAAGGTCGGCGGCGCGGCCGGGCCGGGCGCGGGCCACGAGGAAGGCGAGGTCGTAGCAGCCCGCGCCGACGTGGCCCTCGCACGCGCGGCGGAAGAGCCCCTCGGCCTTCGCCTCGTCCTTCGGGCCCGCCGTGCCGTCGCGCAGCAGGGTGGCGAGGCCGTAGCAGCCGCCGCGGTCGTCGCCGTCGCAGGCCCGCGTGTAGAGGGCCGCCGCCTGGGCCAGGTCGCGGGCGACGCCGTTCCCGCGGGCGAGCGTGTCCGCGAGGACCGCGCACGACGGGAGGTAGCCCGCGTCGCACGCCTGTCTGGCGAGCGTGGTCGCGCGGACGGCGTCGCGCGGCGCGCCCCGGCCTTCGG
>WBZP01007064.1_pt1 | contig 10922 bp, 8 predicted proteins | sample 5204301 | NCBI WGS metagenome assembly WBZP01 (sample SAMN12412401, study PRJNA552823) | activated sludge metagenome | isolation source: activated sludge from nitrification reactor of wastewater treatment plant... | place: USA: Pennsylvania | collected 2017
GTAGCAGCTTTTTCAAAGACGTCTGAAAATTCTGCAGATGTGAGATCTGTAAGCTGTTTTCCCAGTGAAACCAGGCTGTTTACCCTCCGTGAAATGGTCATCATAAATTAGTATTCCGGTTGTCCTGCAAAGATAGCAGCTATTTTAGGAAAATGCTAATTTTGCGGAATTGCTTACTTGCGAAATTGCTAAATCCTGCTGTTGCTGAATTGCTGATCAGGGATTAGATAAGGTGTGCAGTTGTAGCGTTGCAAAATGTCAGGTATCTGAGAAGTGTGTTTAAGTACTTGCGAAGACTCTTAAGGTAGTTGTGAAAACTTTTTAAGTATCTGATAAGTATTAATAAGCACCTGAGAAGACTTGACAGGCACCTGAAGAAAGAAGTGAAGAGCCTGAGAAGAATTGTCAAGTACCTGAAGAAAGAAGCTAAGAGCCTGAGAAGACTTGTCAAGTACCCGAAGAAAGAAGTGAAGTGCCTAAGAAGACTTGACAGGCACCTGAAGAAAGAAGTGAAGAGCCTTAGAAGACTTGTTAAGTACCCGAAGAAAGAAGTGAAGTACCTGAGAAGACTTGTCAAGTACCTGAAGAAAGAAGCGAAGAGCCCGGGAAGGCTTGTCAAGTACCCGAAGAAAGAAGTGAAGTACCTGAGAAGACTTGTGAAGTACTTTTAAAGGAAAGTGTATTTTTAAAACACCAGATTGCTGTAGGTAATAGACCGTACACTTTTTTATATTTTAACGCAGTATAATTCACAGATAAATTATCTTTACATCTTAGTAATTACAAACGTTGCAATTTTAATTATGGCCAAAAAAGAACTGAAACAAAAAAGTATAGAAGAAACCCTATGGGAATCCGCAAATAAACTCAGAGGTAGTGTAGAACCGGCAGAATACAAACATGTGGTGCTCGGACTGATTTTCCTGAAATTTGCCAGTGATAAATTTGAAGAGCATCGCCGATCTATGATCGAAAAAGGGCAGGAGAAATACATCGACATCCCTGATTTTTATGGTATGGCCAATGTATTTTATCTGGACGAGACTTCCAGGTGGTCACACATCATGAGCCATGCCAAACAGAATGACATCGCTCTTCGTATAGATACTGCGCTCCATCATATAGAGAAAAACAACAAAGCACTCAAAGGCGCACTCCCTGACAATTATTTCTCCAGGCTCGGACTCGATGTCACCAAACTGGCGTCGCTCCTGGATACCATCAATGATATAGATACGCTCCGAGACAAAGCGCAGGACATTGTCGGTCGAGTGTATGAATACTTCCTATCTAAATTTGCACTCGCAGAAGGCAAGGGTAAAGGGGAGTTTTATACACCTAAAAGCATCGTCAATCTCATAGCCGAAATGATAGAACCATACAAAGGTATCATCTATGACCCTGCATGTGGCTCGGGTGGTATGTTTGTACAGAGTATCAAGTTTATAGAAAACCATCATGGCAACAAAAAAGAAATCTCCATCTACGGGCAGGAATACACCAATACGACCTACAAGCTAGCCAAGATGAATCTCGCCATCCGTGGTATTGCGGGTAATCTAGGCGAAAAAGCAGCGGATACCTTTGGCGATGATCAACACAAAGACCTGAAGGCTGACTACATCATGGCCAATCCACCATTTAACCAAAAAGACTGGCGTGCGGAAAATGAACTCACCGCTGACCCAAGATGGAAAGGCTATGAAGTACCACCCAAAAGCAATGCCAACTACGCATGGATACTCAATATGGTGAGCAAACTCTCTGATCATGGTGTAACAGGTTTTATCCTGGCAAATGGTGCACTCAGTGGTGGTGGCGAAGAATATAAAATCAGGAAGCAACTCATAGAAAATGATCTGGTAGAAGCGATATTGGTATTGCCTAGGAATTTATTCTATACCACAGATATCTCTGTCACCTTGTGGATCATCAATAAAAATAAAAAAGAAGGAAGTAAAGAAATAGGTGACGAGACCAGAAAATATCGAAACAGGAAGGGCGAAATATTATTTATGGACTTACGTCAAATGGGAGAGCCATTCGAAAAGAAATTTACCCAATTTGCGGATGCTGACATCACCAAAGTAGTCAACACCTACCACCTTTGGCAAACATCTCCTGGGCCCGTTGAATCTCCTGGGTCCGTTGAATCTCCAGCTTCAACGAATATAATTACCAAATCTCCAGCTTCAACGAATATAATTACCAAATCTCCAGCTTCAACGAATATAATTACCAAATCTCCAGCTTCAACAAATATAATTACCAAATCTCCAGCTTCAACAAATATAATTACCGATGCTCCAGCTTCAACGAATATAATTATCCATTCTCCAGCTTCACCGAATATAATTACCAAATCTCCAGCTTCACCGAATACAAACACCTACCAAAACATCCCGGAATTCTGCTACTCCGCATCATACGCAGAAGTAGTCAAAAAAGACTACTCACTCGTACCAAGCAAATACATTGAGTTTATAAATCGAGATGAAAACATCGATTTTGATGAAAAGATGAAGACCTTACAAAAAGAGTTTGCCGCCCTACTAAAAGCAGAAGCTCAAAGTAAAAATGATTTGCTGACCGTATTTAAAGAATTGGGATATGAGATCGAATTATAGACGATTGGGTGAATATATACAGCCTGTGGTGGGTAGAAATAGTGACTTGCAGGAAATTCCATTGGTAGGACTCAGTATCAGCAAAAAGTTTATTCCATCTATTGCAAATACCATAGGTACGGATATGACGACCTACAGAACCATCTACAGAAATCAATTTGCTTATGGTCCAGTGACATCAAGAAATGGAGAAAAAATAACCATAGCCTTATTTGATGATTATGATAAAGCCTTGATATCACAGGCTTACATCCCTTTTGAAGTGAGTGATACTCAAAAGTTGATGCCAGAATATCTGATGATGTGGTTTCGGAGACCTGAATTTGATAGATATGCAAGGTTCAAAAGCCATGGAAGTGCAAGAGAGATATTTGCTTGGGAAGACATGTGCGACACGCATCTTCCCATCCCATCGATAGAAAAACAACGAGAAATCGTAAATGAATACAACGTCATCCAAAACCGCATAGCACTGAACAAACAACTGATACAAAAACTGGAAGAAACGGCACAGGCGATTTATAGGGAATGGTTTGTGGAATTTGAATTTCCTGATGAAAACGGTAAGCCATATAAAAGTAATGGTGGGGAGATGGTTTTTAATGAAAAATTACAAAAGGAAATTCCAAAAGGGTGGATAGTTGAGCAATTAGGAAATCTTATTGGTAGTTTTCGAAGACTCATTCATTTAAAAAGGATAAGTTGATTTTCTTCAACACTTCGGACATTTTAGACGGTGAGTTTTTGCACAGTAACTATATGGATATTTATGAAATGCCAGGTCAAGCCAAAAAACAAATTAAGAAGGGTGATATTCTATTTAGTGAAATAAGACCAAATAACAAACGCTACGCAATAGTTAGAATTGAAGCGGATGACTATTTAGTTTCAACAAAGCTCATGGTGCTAAGAAGAAAGAATGACACTTTTTCAGCATATAGATTTTATCAATTTATAACAGAAGAATCATTTATAACGGAACTTCAGCAATCAGCAGAAGGCAGGTCTGGAACATTCCCACAAATAACATTTGAAGAGGATTTGGAACAAAAACCATTTTTAATTGCAGAAGATAGAATTGAAAAAACATGGAATAGGTTTTTAAACTCTTCTTTTGATTTGATTTTTTCAAAGAAAGATGAAAGCAAAAAACTTAAAGAATTAAAAGAGTTACTCCTTTCCAAATTAGCGACAATAGAAAAATGGAATTAATATGAAATACAAATATCAACTAATCTTATTAGGTGAAAATAAAAACTTACTCGACAGAATAAAAGATGAAGTTGTGAATAGGTTTGATGAATTAAAGCTAATCCAAGATATGCTTAAAATTATTAATAAAGAAAATATCACAGAATATAGCGGAGCAGAGCCAGCATACGTAGTTTACTCAGGGCACAAAGTTAATTTGGAAGGAGAAACGGAGGAAATTATAAAGAATCAAAAATTAGATGGGAATGTCGTTTTACCGATCTATTTGAATGAGTTCAGTAAAGAGATGCCCGATATACTTTCTAACCAAAACGGGTTAAAGTATGAAAACAACATAAAAAAGATTAGTAATCTGGTTATAGAAGGGTTTGAGCTTTTACGAAAAAGTAGAAAAATATTTATTTCCTACAAAAGATCTGAGTCGAGTATTATTGCTATTCAGCTCTATGAACTATTAGAAAAAAATAATTTTGACGTATTTCTTGATACACATTCTGTAGATAAAGGCGAAGAATTCCAAGAGGAGTTATGGCATAGAATGACTGATTGTGATGTGATTTTAATGCTTAACTCCAAAGGATTCATAAAAAGTGAATGGTGTAATAAAGAGTTAGAAAAAGCACATCTTAAAAGGATTGGAATTGTGCACCTGATTTGGCCAGATAGCGATTTCGATGATTTTGCCCATTTGGCATATTCTAAAAAACTAACGAATAGTGATTTTGACAAACCTTTCTTCGCAGATTTGACTAAAGGGAGATTAAATGGTGTTGTTTTAGATGAAATTATTAATCTTGTCGAAAGTACTAGAGCTAGAAATCTTGCATCTAGGCAGGATTCTTTAATAACTGAATTTACCCAAGCCGCCCATAATAATCATGTAGAAGTAAATCTACAATATAGCAGGTACATTACACAAGATTTAGTAAGTGGAAAAAGGATTGTTTACATTCCAACAGTTGGTGTGCCACAATCTATTAATTGCCACAATTCTGAAAAGTTAATATCAAAAATAGAAAAGAACGAAATCGATTCTATATATTTAATCTATGATGAAATGTCAATTAGAGATTATTGGTTAGAACATTTGGGTTGGTTAAATAACTATTTAAAAATACGCACAATAAAAAAACAAGATTTTAATACGGAGCTTTCTAAATATACTATCTAATGTACAACATATTTTTATCCGCCAGTATTCCATTGCCCGATAGGCATCCAAAATATTACGACACAGCAGATATGATTGCTATTAGGGATGCTGTGATTGCATTAACATCTATTGCATTGCCAAAACATCGAATAATTTGGGGTGGTCATCCATCTATTACACCTTTAATATATTATGTAATTGAAAGAATGATTCTTAACAATTTGAAAAGAGATGATTGGGAAATTGAGCTTTCAGAAAATGAAAAAGAACTGATTAATGGAGATTTGAAAATGCAAATTCAAGAACATGTAACTCTATATCAATCGTTATATTTTAAAGACCGTTTTCCAGAAGACAATGATAAATTTGAAAATATAGTTTTTACCGAAAATATAGGAGATATCCCTTCTAGTATTCAACATATGCGATATAGAATGTTAATTGAAAATAAATTTGCAGCCGCTGTTTTTATAGGAGGTATGGATGGAATTGAAGTTGAATTCAAGATGTTTAGAGAGTTACATCCTGATGCACTCTTATTACCAATTGCCAGCACTGGGGCAGCAACAGAAATTGTATATAATAATCTTTTGCCAGATGAATATAAAAATGAAAGGCTGGTAAAAGATTATGGCTATATGAGTTTATTTCAAAAATTATTAATTGATAAAATTTAATTTAAATGGCTAGAAAAGTATTTTACAGTTTTCATTTTGAAAATGATAACTGGCGCGCAGGTCAAATACGTAATATTGGGACTGTTGATGGAGATAAACCTATTAATGGAAACAAATGGGAAGAAGTGAAAAGCAAAAGTGATTCAGTTATTAGGACTTGGATTGATGATAATTTAAAGGATAAATCTTGTTTGATTGTTTTGATTGGAGAAAAAACAAGTGAAAGAAAATGGGTTAATTATGAGATAAGAAGGGCATGGGAGCTTGGTAAATCTGTTTGCGGGGTTTACATTCACAAGCTTGAAAACGTTTTAGGTTCCCAATCTCAAAAAGGGAAGAACCCATTGGCAAGCTATATCCCTGTATTTGATTCATCTTTTGAAACAAGTAAATACGTTTATGACGATATAAAAAATAATATTGCTGAACTTGTTGAAGATGCAATAAAAATCAGAGCTAAATACAAATAAATTATGGGAAGAAAAATTTTTGTTTCTTACAAGTATTCCGATGTACATGTTCAAGACTTAAATTTGTATCAAAATACTTATTTTGGTTTACAAAAAGTCCAAACAACGGCAAGAAATTATGTTGATAAATTATCAGAAATTATTGAAATAGGAGATCATATTTTTAAAGGTGAAGAAGACGGTGAAAGTATGGCAACACTTGCTGATTCAACCATTGGTTCAAAGTTAGGTGATAAAATATTTTATAGCAGTGTAACAATAGTATTAATCTCTAAGGGAATGAAAGAACCTTTCAAGGCAGATAAAGATCAATGGATTCCTTGGGAAATATCTTATTCATTAAAACAACAAGATAGGCAAGGTCAAAAAAGCAAAACCAATGGAGTTATTGCAGTTGTTTTACCTGATGAATTTGGTTCATACTCATATTATATTACTAATGATCCTGAGTGTAACTGTAGAATGCTAAATACAGGGATATTATTTGCAATATTAAGAGAAAATATGTTCAATGCAAAGAATCCTATTCGTAATGTTTGTAATGGTAAATGGATTTATAACGGGGATTATTCTTACATTGATTCTGTTAAATGGGAAGACTTCATAGTGAATCCTACAAAATACATTGATAAAGCAATTGAGTTACGAGATAGAAAAGATGAATTTGAATTAAGGAAAAATATATAAAATAAATAAAATGGCAGAATTAAGCGTAAGTAAAAAAAGTATTGGTAAACTATTTGCTGAGATGCAAAATAGAAAATTTATAATTCCAGATTTTCAGCGTCCATACAAATGGGATTTTGAAAAATGTGAAACTCTATGGAAAGACATAGAAGACTTCTCAACTTCAGACGCTAAAACAGGGTCAGATTACTTCTTAGGTACAATTGTGTCATACAAAAATGATGATAATAATCTTGAAATTATCGATGGCCAACAAAGAATTACTTCATTTTTTCTGTTGTTAAGAGCTTTTTATCGAAAATTAGAATTAATGACAGAAGACGAGGATGTGATCGGCTTAAAAAATCAAGTAGCCCCTTGCCTTTGGGACATAAATCCAATTTCACAAAAAGTGACAGATTTATCCAAAATCCACATTGAATCACTAGTAGCTACTGAATTAGATAATGATATATTTCACAACATTCTCCAATATGGAAGACATAACGAAGAGTCACAGGATAATTATTCATTAAATTATAAGTTTTTTAAAAAACAATGCGATGAATATGCTGAAGCTAATCCAATGCAATGGAAACAACTTTGTATAACCATCCTTCAGAAATGTATTATTTTGCCTATTGAGTGTGACACACCAGAGACAGCATTGACAATTTTTTCTACTTTAAATGATCGCGGTATGCCCTTGGCAGATTCGGATATATTCAAAGCAAGGATATATAAAAATTATCTTATTGATGATGATAGGAAAAAGTTTACAAACTTATGGAAAGATCTTACAGAAATATGTAAAAATGCTAAAATCTCCATAGATGATGTTTTCCGTTATTACTCTCATGTTTTGCGATCTAGAAATAATGATAAATCAAAAGAAATTGGTTTAAGGAGATTTTACACTGAAGATGATTATGGTAAACTTAAACAACCTGAATTGATGGATGAAATTATTTCACTTGCCAACTTTTGGCAGTTTATGAATTTGAAAAATGAATCCATAGAAGATGAACCAGACAATAGTTTTGAGGCGAGAAAATATTTACATTGTTTAAATCAATATCCAAATGATTTTTGGAAGTATGCAGTAAGTGTTTTCTTTTTGAAGAATATTAAATTAGAAAATTTTAATTTGGAGTTTGGTTTAATTTTAAAAAAATTAACAGCATTTTTATTTTCTAAGTTTATTGAATCGCCAACAGTAAATGCAATCAAAGATGATATTTACCAAATTTGTATTTCAATTCAGAATAATCAGAAGTTCAGTCTTAGATCACAATATGATGAACAAAGTATTAGTGACAAATTAGATAGCCATTACTCTTCTAGAATTTCAAGAGCCTTATTGTTATTAGATGCCTATTTGGATGATGATCAAATTAGTTTGATTCCTGATACCTTTGAAGTTGAACATATTTTTCCTAAAAAGTGGCAGGATACTAATTACAATGGTTGGGACAATGATGATGCATTGAAATTTTTAGATCGATTTGGAAATAAAATCGTTTTTGAAAAGAAGCTAAATATTCAAGCAGGAAACGGTTATTTTGGAAAGAAAAAACAAGAATATCAAAAATCTAAGATAGCTTCAATTATCAAATTGAGCAAATATCATAAAAATGATTGGGTAAAGGAAGATATCATTGATCGTGAATTGAGATTTAAATCAAATGTTTTGTCATTTTTTAGTGAACAATTAGGAATAAACTGATTCATCCATCATGAAATTCACAGAAGACAGATTAGAACAGGTATTTACTGAATTGCTAGGACAAGAAGGATACGCTCACCAATTAGGGCAGACCATCATCCGTCGGCCTGATGAAGTGTTGATAGAAGCGGACCTGATCGCATTTTTGGAGGCTCAGTATGGCCACGAAGGCATAACCACCACCGAGATAAGATCCATCATCCTACAGTTACATTCTCTCCCTGCATCTGATCTGTACGAAAGTAATAAGACTTTTATGAAGATGATTTCTGATGGTTTTATACTGAAACGTGAAGACCGTAGTCAGAAGGATATCTATATACAACTTCTCGATTATAGCGGTCTCCATAACCATCGAATCCCTGCCGATGACGAACTTACATCTGTCTATTCCGATCCACAAGAAACCTACGCCAAAGACCTGAATATCTATAAGTTTGTGACGCAAATGGAGATACTCGGCACCGAAAAACGTATACCCGACGGCATTCTTTATATCAATGGATTACCGCTAGTGGTGTTTGAGTTTAAGAGTGCCATCAGGGAAGAAGCTACAGTGTATGATGCTTGGAAACAGCTGACGATAAGGTATCGTAGAGATATTCCAGAACTCTATAAATACAATGCCTTTTGTGTGATAAGTGATGGAGTGAATAGCAATGCTGGGTCGGTGTTTGCGGCTTATGATTTTTATTATGCTTGGAGGAGGGGAGATGAAGCTGGTGGTTCTCGTCTCTTTAGATACGGTGAAGCTGGAGCTTCACCGAGCCCAGGTGGAGCTTCACCGAGCCCAGGTGGAGCTTCACCGAGCCCAGGTGGAGCTCCACCGAACCCAGGTGGAGCTTCACCGAGCCCGGGGAGGATGATAGAAGGGATGTTTGATAAGGGGAGATTGAGAGATATCATTCGCAACTTTATATTTATTCCTGATAGCTCTAAGAAAGATGAAAAAATAGTTTGTCGATATCCCCAATATTATGCAGCTCGAGCATTGTACGAAAGTATCAGATCTGCTCGAAAACCTGATGGTGACGGCAAGGGTGGCACTTATTTCGGAGCTACAGGATGTGGCAAAAGTTATACCATGCTTTATCTCACGCGCTTACTGATGCGAAGCGCTGATTTCGGTAGTCCTACCATCGTATTGATTACAGACAGGACAGACCTGGATGATCAGTTGGCTGGTACTTTTACCAATGCCAAAAAGTTTATAGGAGATAATCTTGTGGTCAGCGTAGAAAGTCGTGCCCATCTCAGAGAGTTACTCCAAGGAAGGCAAAGTGGTGGTGTGTTTTTGACGACAATACATAAGTTTACAGAAGATACCAAGCTTCTCACCGATCGGAATAACGTCATCTGTATCTCTGACGAAGCCCATCGCAGCCAGACGAATCTGGATCAAAAGATAAAAATCACAGATAAAGGTGTCACGAAGTCGTATGGTTTTGCCAAGTATCTCCATGATTCATTGCCCAATGCTACGTATGTGGGATTTACGGGAACGCCTATAGATGCTACACTTGATGTGTTCGGAAGGGTAGTAGATGCATATACCATGACTGAATCTGTCAAAGACGAGATCACCGTAAGAATCGTATATGAAGGTCGTGCCGCTAAAATAGCCCTAAACAATACCGAACTCGAAAAGATAGAGAGATACTATGAAGGTGCCGCAGAAGCAGGTGCCAATGAATATCAGATAGATAAAAGCAAAGAAGAATCGGCAAAAATGAATGCCATCCTTGGCGACCCGAAACGTCTACAAGCCATAGCTGAAGATTTTGTCCAACACTATACCACTCGCGTATCCGAAGGGTCCACCGTGCTAGGCAAAGCCATGTTTGTATGCAGTAGCCGCGAAATCGCCTACACCCTATATAAAAATATTATTTCCCTTCTGGGTGAGAGAAGCTCCGTGGGTATTGGAAGCTCCAACTTCCCCGATACAGAAAGCTCCAGCTTCCCAATTACCGAAAACAAGCCCATAAGCTACGCCGCCCACTTCACAACTGACTTTGGCCTACACAAAGAGTGGCATCGAGGCAATCTGCCACACCGCAATAAAGAAGGTTTGGTTCAGTTTATCACATTTAGACTAGCAGATAGCTTACCACAAAATGTATTAAAAGATATTGAAGAACAAATCAAAACTTTATCAGGTGATAATAAGGATATTGAAAGACGTAAAAAATATCAATATTGGTTAGATCAAGGACTAGGTTGTTGTGCATTAAGTAAAAAAGAGATGGCAGAAGTCATGATGAATGCCCTTCGCCACCACGATGGGGATAAATATGATTTGATCGCTTGGTCTATCATGCCAAATCATGTACATGTACTCATTAAGACATCAGGAGATCTCGTTCGCATTATTCAGTCGTGGAAGTCATT
>WBZP01006090.1_pt1 | contig 10921 bp, 4 predicted proteins | sample 5204301 | NCBI WGS metagenome assembly WBZP01 (sample SAMN12412401, study PRJNA552823) | activated sludge metagenome | isolation source: activated sludge from nitrification reactor of wastewater treatment plant... | place: USA: Pennsylvania | collected 2017
TGATCAACGACGTGCTGAAGACGCCGGTGGCGGAGACGGCCATCCCGCCGATGAAGACGTCGCTGGCGACGGTGCTGAAGAAGATCCTGGCCAAGGTGGCCCGGCCGGGCGCCACCTTCCTGATCCAGAGGATGGCCGCCCAGCATGTGCCGACCATCGCCACCACGGAAGCCGGGGCCAAGCAGGGCGCCGTCTTCGCCGCCGGCCCCGGGACCGGCGGCAAGCTGCTGGTCAATCCCAAGTCGGCCACGGTGGCCGGCGTGAGCGTTCCCGAAGGCGGAACGCCGGTCAGCTAGGTTCGGATTCCTCCAGCGGCTGGGGGCGGTTGTCCGGCGGAGGGATGCGGCGCCAGCCCAGTTTCCAGGCCAGGTTCAGGGCCAGGGAGAGGGCCGTCAGGAGGCCGAAGAAACCGAGGAAGAACTTCTCACGGAAGACGATGAGCAGGGACAGCATGGCCACCAGTCCGATGCTGCTCCACAGGGTCCCGCGGGGGCTGGTCGGTTTCTTCTTGAAGCTGGGGAAGCGGATCGTGGACACCATCAGCAGCGCCACCAGGAACAGCATCGCCGCGAACAGGTAGGCGAACAGCAGGCGGGACGGCGGGTCCGGCCAGCAGAGAATGACCGAGGCGACGGCGGCGGCCCCGGCCGGGATCGGCATGCCGACGAAGTACTTCGGGTCGACGTGGCCCACCTGCACGTTGAACCGGGCCAGGCGGAGGGCGCCGCAGGCCACGAAGAAGAAGCAGGCGGCCCAGCCGACGTTGCGGACCAGATGGTCGGCGAGGCCGATCTGGAAGAACCCGTAGCGGTAGGCCAGGATCGCCGGGGCCATGCCGAAGCTCACCACGTCGGCCAGGGAGTCCAGCTGCACACCGAACTCGGTGGCGGTGTTGGTGGCCCGCGCCACCCGGCCGTCGAGGCCGTCGAAGACGCCCGCCAGCACCAGCAGCGCGGCCGCGTAGAGGAAGTACTGCGACGGGTGCTCGCCGGCGGCGTTGATCGACATGACCACGCTGGAGAAGCCGCAGGCGACGGAGAACAGGGTGATGATGCTCGGCAGGGCGAACTTGGAGCGCTGGACGGCCCGCTTCCGGCGTTCCCGGCGTTCCTCTGGACTCAAACGGACGCGCATCGGGCCATTCTCCCACAAAGGCATCGGCGGGATATGGCCGGGCGTTAACCTGGGAGGCTCGGGAGGCGGGAACGGGGCATGCAGCGGCGCGTGGTGGTGATCGGCGGGGGCCATGCCGGGATCGTCCGGACTCCGCCGAAGGCGTAGCCTGAGGCGGGAGCACGCTGCGGGGCAGGGTGCGATAGGAGGAAGCCGGGATGCAGCACCGCGATGGGAAGGGAGCAGGCGATTGAAGCGGCTGGTGGTGATTGGGGGTGGGCACGCAGGCATCGAGGCGGCCCAGATCGCGGCGCGGATGGGCGTGGCCACCACCCTGGTCACCATGAACCTCGACCAGATCGGCCAGATGAGCTGCAACCCGAGCATCGGCGGGGTCGGCAAGGGCCACATGGTGCGCGAGCTGGACGCCCTCGGCGGCGCCATGGGCCGGCTCATCGACCGCACCGGGATCCATTTCCGCGTCCTCAACGAGAGCCGCGGGCTGGCCGTGCGCGGGCCGCGTGCGCAGGCGGACAAGGCCCAGTACCGGCGGGAGGCGCGGCGGATGCTGGAGCGCCTGCCGGGGCTCAGCCTCCGCCACGGCACCGCGGTGCGGCTGCTCTGGGAGACGGGAACCCGCCGGCTCCGCGGGGTGGAGCTCCAGGACGGCGGGGTGCTGGCCTGCGAAGCGGTGGTGCTCACCACCGGCACCTTCCTCAACGGCCAGATCCTGATCGGCGAACGGCGGATCCCCGCCGGCCGCTCCGGTGAGCCGCCCAGCACCGACCTGGCCGAGCAGCTGGCGGCGCTGGGGCTGCGCCGGCGGCGGCTGAAGACCGGCACCAGTCCGCGGCTGGCGCGCGGCTCGATCGAATTCTCGAGGTTGCAGGCGCAGCCCGGCGACCGCCCGCCGCGGCCCTTCAGCTTCTTCTCGGCGGGCATCCCGCTGCCGCAGGTGGACTGCCACATCGTCCACACCACCGAGGCCACCGAACGCATCGTCCGCGACCACCTGCACCGGTCGGCCCTCTACGGCGGCCATGTCGAAGGGGTCGGGCCGCGCTACTGCCCCTCCCTCGAGGACAAGTTCGTGAAGTTCCCGGACAAGGGCCGGCACCAGATCTTCGTCGAACCGGAGAGCCTGGAGACCGACGAGATCTACCTTTCGGGCTTCAGCACCAGCATGCCGCTGGAGGTCCAGGAGGCGATGGTGCGCAGCCTGCCCGGCTTCGAGCGGGCCGCGATCCTGCGCCCCGGCTACGCCATCGAGTACGACAGCTTCGACCCCCTGCAGCTGGGCCGCGACCTGCGGGTGCAGGACCTCGACGGCGTCTGGTTCGCCGGCCAGATCAACGGCACCACCGGCTACGAAGAGGCCGCCGGCCAGGGCCTGGTCGCGGCCGCCAACGCGGTGCGCGCGCTGCGCGGCGAGGCGCCTTTCGTGCTGGAGCGGTCGGAGGCCTACATCGGTGTCATGGTCGATGACCTGGTGACGAAGGGGACCGACGAACCCTACCGGATGCTCACCGCCCGCGCCGAGCACCGGCTGGGCCTCGCCTGCGACCTGGCCGACACCCGGCTGCTGGCGCAGGCCCGTGCCCTCGGCGCCCTGGGCGAGGCGGAGCTGGCGATCGTCGAGGCGCGGCTGGAGCGACGCGGGCGTTTCCGCGCCGCCTGCCGGGAGGCCTGGGTCACCGCAACCTCGCCCTGGGGCGGGCTCGCCGAAGAGGCCGGACTGCGCCTCGCCACCGGCATGAGCCTGCAGGAGCTGTTCAGCCGCCAGCAGATCACCCCGGAGCTGGCGGACCGGGCGCTGGCCCTGCTGCCGGGCGGGCCGGATCAGGACCCTGGCTGGGATGCTGCGCTGGAGCGGGATCTGCTGCTGTTCGAAGTGCGCTACCAGACCTACCGCGAGCGGGAGGCCAAGCTGCTGGCGGGCCAGCGCGCCTGGGACCACGTCTTCATCCCGTCCGATTTCCGCATCGAGCACCTGCCGGGGCTCAGCCGCGAGGTGCAGGAGAAGCTGCACCGGCACCGTCCCGAGACCCTGGGCCAGGCGAGCCGCATCCCCGGCATCACGCCGGCCGCCGTGACCCTCCTGCACATGCTGATCGCCGCCCGCCGGCCGTCGCCGCGGGCCGGGGACGAACCCTAGGAACTGCGGCCGACGACGGTCCGCAGGAATTCCAGGAACTCGCTTCGCAGGTCGGGCCGGCCCAGCGCGAATTCCACGTTGGCCTTCAGGTAGTCGAGCTTGTTGCCGGTGTCGAAGCGCTTGGCGGGAATCCGTGCGGCCACCAGCCGCCCTTCCCGCGCCAGGAGGGCGAGGGCATCGGTGAGCTGGTACTCGCCGCCCACTCCGGGCTGGATGCTCGACAGGTGCTCGAAGATCTCCGGCGTCAGGACGTAGCGGCCGACCACGGCCCAGTCGCTGGGCGCGTCGCCGGGCTGGGGCTTCTCGACGATGGCGGCCACGTCCCAGGCTGGAGGCGCATCCCGGGGCGCGTTGACGATGCCGTAGCGGTTGACCTGCTCGTGCGGTACCCGCTGGACCCCGACCACCGATTTCCCGGTCCGCTCGAAGGCCTCCAGCAGCGGCCCCAGCGCGGGGTTGGCTTCCTCGAACACGTCGTCGCCGAGCATCAGGGCGAAGGGCGCCTCGCCCACCGCGGTGCGGGCGCAGAGCACCGCGTGGCCAAGGCCGAGGGGCTCGCCCTGGCGGACGTAGGCGAAGGCGGCCATGCGGGTGATGCTGCGGACCAGTTCCAGGTCCTCCATCCGGCCGCGCCGCTGCAGCGCGTCCTCGAGCTCATAGGCGACGTCGAAGTGGTTCTCGATGGCCTGCTTGCCCCGGCCGGTCACCAGCACGATGTCCTGGATCCCGGCGTGGATGGCCTCCTCGACCACATGCTGGATCACCGGCTTGTCCACCAGCGGCAGCATCTCCTTGGGCTGGGCCTTGGTCGCGGGCAGGAAGCGGGTGCCCAGGCCTGCAACGGGGATGACGGCCTTGCGGATGTGAGCCATGCCCCATCATCCCGCAGAAGCCGGGGCGTTGCGCCTCGGCGGCGAAAAAAGGGGTTGCGTATCCCGCCCCGGGTGGTACTCTAATTATCCGCGACGGTCGAGGTCGTTGCGTGTGGAGGGTGCTGCGCGGTGCGTGGTATCGAGTTCCAGGCGTCTTTGAAAACCGGATAGAGAGAATGGGAGCCTTTGAGAAGCGGTTCCGGCTTTAGGGTCGGGACAGCGATACGAAACCAGAGTACGAATCGGGCCTGAAAGGGTTCGAGTCAGAGACTAGGTATTGAACATGAGAGTTTGATCCTGGCTCAGAATGAACGCTGGCGGCGTGCCTAACACATGCAAGTCGGATGTGCCGCAAGGTGCATGGCAGACGGGTGAGTAACGCGTGGGGAACCTACCTCTTCGTGGGGAATAACGATCCGAAAGGATTGGTAATACCGCATGAGACCGACGGCTGGGATGCTGTCGGTGAAAGCTGGGGACCGGAAACGGCCTGGCGCGAGGAGAGGGTCCTGCGTCTGATTAGCTAGTTGGTGGGGTAACGGCCTACCAAGGCATCGATCAGTAGCCGGCCTGAGAGGGTGATCGGCCACACTGGAACTGAGACACGGTCCAGACTCCTACGGGAGGCAGCAGTGGGGAATTTTGCGCAATGGACGAAAGTCTGACGCAGCAACGCCGCGTGGGTGATGAAGGTCTTCGGATTGTAAAACCCTGTCGTCGGGGACGAAGGTAGGGGGGTTAATAGCCCTTTTGCTTGACGGTACCCGGAGAGGAAGCCCCGGCTAACTCTGTGCCAGCAGCCGCGGTAATACAGAGGGGGCAAGCGTTATTCGGAATTATTGGGCGTAAAGGGCGCGTAGGCGGTGATTCAAGTTGGATGTGTAATCCCCGGGCTCAACCTGGGAACTGCATCCAAGACTGGATCGCTAGAGTGCTGGAGAGGGTGGTGGAATTCCTCGTGTAGCGGTGAAATGCGTAGAGATGAGGAGGAACACCAGTGGCGAAGGCGGCCACCTGGACAGTAACTGACGCTGAGGCGCGAAAGTGTGGGGAGCAAACAGGATTAGATACCCTGGTAGTCCACGCTGTAAACGATGAACACTTGGTGTGGAGGGAGTTGACCCCTTCCGTGCCGTAGCTAACGCGATAAGTGTTCCGCCTGGGGAGTACGGTCGCAAGGCTGAAACTCAAAGGAATTGACGGGGGCCCGCACAAGCGGTGGAGCATGTGGTTTAATTCGACGCAACGCGAAGAACCTTACCTGGGCTTGAACTGCACGGGACCGGTACAGAGATGTGCCTTTTCGCAAGAACTCGTGCAGAGGTGCTGCATGGCTGTCGTCAGCTCGTGTCGTGAGATGTTGGGTTAAGTCCCGCAACGAGCGCAACCCTTACCTGTAGTTGCCAGCGGTTCGGCCGGGAACTCTACAGGGACTGCCCGGGTTAACCGGGAGGAAGGTGGGGATGATGTCAAGTCCTCATGGCCCTTATGTCCAGGGCTACACACGTGCTACAATGGGCGATACAAACCGTTGCCAAGTCGCGAGATGGAGCTAATCGGAGAAAGTCGTCCTCAGTTCGGATTGCAGGCTGCAACTCGCCTGCATGAAGGTGGAATCGCTAGTAATCGTGTATCAGAACGATACGGTGAATACGTTCCCGGGCCTTGTACACACCGCCCGTCACATCACGAAAGCCGGGAGCACTTGAAGAGGCTGCGGCAACCCGCAAGGGGGCTAGGTCTCTATGGTGAACTTGGTGATTGGGGTGAAGTCGTAACAAGGTAGCTGTAGGAGAACCTGTGGCTGGATCACCTCCTTTCTAAGGAGAGCCGGTTTTAGGACTGGCGAAAGGTCAACGCTTCCATTCGACGGATTCGCAAGGATCCAGGATCTATCCGGTTTTTAAAGGCGCCTCGAGCGTTCCGTGTCTTTGACGGGTGTGCCGAGGGCGTTGCAGAAGGGCCCGTAGCTCAGCTGGGAGAGCGCCTGGTTTGCATCCAGGAGGTCGTCGGTTCGAACCCGGTCGGGTCCACCATGACCCGATGGTTGAGACGAAGGGCCTATAGCTCAGTCTGGTTAGAGCGCACGCCTGATAAGCGTGAGGTCGGTGGTTCGAATCCACCTAGGCCCACCATATCGAGTTGAGTTGAGCAGCCAGGTGGCTGTTGACCCCAGCCCGAGGGTTGAGAAGCATGAAGCATCTTTGACAGCGGAATAGAGAGAATAGGAAGGGTGATCCATCGCGTTCAAGGGACGTGGTGGGCTTAAGGCGAGGCAAGTCCTTGTTGCGCATGCAAACGCAATGAGGAGCTGAGTAGAGAGAAGCAACTCAAAGGTGACCAGGCATCGATGGAATTCATTGATGAAAGGTCAAGTGATTAAGGGTTGACGGTGGATGCCTTGGCTGATGGCTGCGATGAAGGACGTGGTAAGCTGCGAAAAGTCTCGGGGAGCTGCACGCGAGCATTGATCCGGGAATGTCCGAATGGGGAAACCCTCCTAGGTGAAAGCCTAGGAATCCCAAGACTGAATCCATAGGTTTTGGGAGGCGAACGTGGGGAAGTGAACCATCTCAGTACCCACAGGAAGAGAAAACAACCGTGATTCCGGGGGTAGCGGCGAGCGACACCGGAAGAGCCCAAACCGTGTACGTGTAAGCTTGCAGGCGTTGCGTAGGCGGGGTCGTGGGAGCCACAGGCTGGATCTGCTTGTCCGGCACAGAGTTACAAAGTCAAGCGTTAGCGGAAGGGTCTGGAAAGGCCGACCATAGAGGGTGATAGTCCCGTATGCGAAAGCGCGTTGACCTCTGAGAGGATTTCCCAAGTACAGCGGGGCACGAGAAACCTTGCTGGAATTTGTCGCGACCATGCGATAAGGCTAAATAGGTCCATCAGACCGATAGTGAACCAGTACCGTGAGGGAAAGGCGAAAAGAACCCCGATGAGGGGAGTGAAATAGAACCTGAAACCGTCAATCTACAAGCAGTGGAACCGCTATGGTTTACCAGCGGAACCGCGTGCCTTTTGCATAATGAGCCGGCTAGTTATTTTCAGTGGCGAGGTGAAGCCGAAGAGGCGAAGCCGTAGGGAAACCGAGTCTGAATAGGGCGATAGTCGCTGGGAATAGACGCGAAACGGGATGATCTATCCTTGACCAGGATGAAGTCCGGGTGACACCGGATGGAGGTCCGAACCAGTGTGGGTTGAAAACCGCTTGGATGAGTTGAGGATAGGGGTGAAAGGCCAATCAAATTCCGTGATAGCTCGTTCTCCCCGAAATAGCTTTAGGGCTAGCCTCGGATGTTTCGTCGTGCAGGTAGAGAACTGAATGGACTAGGGGGCTTACCAGCTTACTGAATCCAACCAATCTTCGAATGGCACGCCGTGTAGTCCGGGAGTCAGACTGCGGGTGATAAGATCCGTAGTCGAGAGGGAAACAACCCAGATCGCCAGCTAAGGTCCCTAAATATATGCTAAGTGGAAAAGGATGTGGATGTGCTTAGACAGCCAGGAGGTTAGCTTAGAAGCAGCTATCCTTTAAAGAAAGCGTAATAGCTCACTGGTCAAGCGGGTCTGTGCCGACAATTCAACGGGGCTAAGCATATTACCGAAGCTGCGAATTCTATGGAGTGGTAGGGGAGCATTCCCTAAGTCTGCGAAGGTTGACCGTCAGGACAGCTGGAGACATGGGAAGAGACTCTGTCGGCATAAGTAGCGTAAAGAGGGGCGAGAACCCCCTCCGCCGTAAGACTAAGGTTTCCAACGCAAGGTCAATCCGCGTTGGGTTAGTCGGAGCCTAAGCTGAGGCCGAAAGGCGTAGGCGATGGTAAGCCGGTTAATATTCCGGCACCATGTACGGTTCGTTTGTACGATGCAGGGACGCAGGAAGGTAGGGACGCAGGGCTATGGAATGTTCTGCGGAAGGGTTCAAGGGTGGGACTTAGGGAAGTCCGGGTCCCATAAGCTCAAGAGCCAAGACGAAAAGTCCTGATCCTACACTGCCGAGAAAAGCTGCTAAGGAGAGCCGTGTGTGTCCGTACCGCAAACCGACACAGGTAGTCGAGGAGAGAATCCTCAGGCGTTTGAGAGAACTCTGCTGAAGGAACTCGGCAAATTAACCCCGTAACTTCGGGAGAAGGGGTACCCCGGTAGGGTTTAGAGCCCGAGGGGGTGGCACATAAATGTCCCAGGCGACTGTTTAACAAAAACACAGGTCTCTGCAAACTCCAAAGAGGAGGTATAGGGGCTGACGCCTGCCCGGTGCCGGAAGGTCAAGAGGAGCGGTTAGCGCAAGCGAAGCTGCGAATTTAAGCCCCGGTGAACGGCGGCCGTAACTATAACGGTCCTAAGGTAGCGAAATTCCTTGTCGGGTAAGTTCCGACCTGCACGAATGGCGTAACGATCTGGGAACTGTCTCCAGCAGAGACTCAGCGAACTTGTAGCACCGGTGAAGATGCCGGTTACCCGCACTTAGACGGAAAGACCCCGTGCACCTTTACTACACCTTGACATTGAGGTTGGCATTGGACTGTGCAGGATAGGTGGGAGGCTTTGAAGCTGGCTCGTTAGGGTCGGTGGAGCCAACGTTGAGATACCACCCTGTGCAATGCTGATCTCTAACTCGCGCCCGTGATCCGGGTGGAAGACAGTGTCAGGCGGGTAGTTTGACTGGGGCGGTCGCCTCCTAAAGAGTAACGGAGGCGTGCGAAGGTTCCCTCAGGCTGTTTGGAAATCAGCCGCAGAGCGCAATGGTATAAGGGAGCTTAACTGCGAGACACACACGTCGAGCAGATGCGAAAGCAGGTCATAGTGATCCGGTGGTCCCGAATGGAAGGGCCATCGCTCAACGGATAAAAGGTACGCCGGGGATAACAGGCTGATCTTGCCCAAGAGTTCATATCGACGGCAAGGTTTGGCACCTCGATGTCGACTCATCGCATCCTGGGGCTGGAGCAGGTCCCAAGGGTTCGGCTGTTCGCCGATCAATAGCGGTACGTGAGTTGGGTTCAGAACGTCGCGAGACAGTTCGGTCCCTATCTAGTGTGGGCGTAGGATATTTGAGAGGAGCTGTCCTTAGTACGAGAGGACCGGGATGGACTGACCTCTGGTGTTCCAGTTGTGCTTCCAAGTGCAATGCTGGGTAGCTATGTCGGGCCGTGAGAAGCGCTGAAAGCATCTAAGCGCGAAACACCCCTCAAGATGAGATATCCCCATGAGACCCGTCGAAGACCACGACGTTGATAGGCCGCATGTGCAAGTCCTGTAAGGGATTCAGCTGAGCGGTACTAATCGGTCCATCGACTTGATCTTTCATCAATAAATTGCATCCAATGCAATGGTGCCTTTGATAAACTCAATACCTCGAAGCCCAGGCTTCGCCACTCACCCTTCCTTGACAAAACAGAATCACGACTTCGTCGTGGCTATACCCCGGAGGTCACACCCGTTCCCATCCCGAACACGGCCGTTAAGCTCCGGAGGGCCGATGATACTGCCTCGCACAGAGGTGGGAAAGTAGGTCGCTGCGACGTTAAATTCCACGGGCCATCCCACAAGGATGGCCCGTTCTTTTGCACGGATGAAAGACTCGTCCCGCTTTCGCGAAACGATTGGATGATTCGCTCCGCGCCGGGGCCCGACTCCGCAGGCTCCACTGGAGCCTGCTCCATCACCCGGCGGTCGCGAGGTGGGAAAGTAGGTCGCTGCGACGTTAATATCACACACGGGCCATCCCACAAGGATGGCCCGTTCTGCGTCTGCTGAAACCCACCGCTGCCGCTGGAAGCGCACACCCGCCTCGGCTAGACTGAAATGCCCCCACCCGTTGGGGGCGCTGCTTTTTTGTCCTCCAGGAGCCCGCAATGCCGATCCAGGTCCGCCTTCCCGACGATTCCGTCCGTGAACTGCCGGATGGGGCGACCGGGACCACCCTGGCGGAAAGCATCGGACCGCGGTTGGCGGAAGCGGCCTTCGGGATCCGGGTGGACGGCGGCAGGCTGCTGGACCTCGCCACGCCCCTCGCGGAGGGGCAGAAGGTCGCCATTGTCACCAGCAAGGACCCGGAAGCCCTGGAACTGATCCGCCACTCCACCGCCCACCTGCTGGCGCAGGCGGTGAAGCGCCTGTTCCCCGAGGCCAAGGTCGGCATCGGGCCGACCATCGAGGACGGGTTCTACTACGACTTCCTGGTGGAGAAACCCTTCACCCCGGAGGACCTGGTCGCCATCGAAGCGGAGATGCGCCGCATCGCCGACCAGAACCTGCCGGTGGTGCGCGAAGAGATGGCCCGCAACGACGCGGTGGCCCGCTTCCAGGCCATGGGCGAGCACCTCAAGGTCGAGGTGGTCTCCGACATCCCCGAGAGCGACACCATCAGCGGCTACCGCCAGGGCGACTTCTACGACCTGTGCCGCGGCCCGCACGTGCCCGGCACCGGCAAGCTGAAGGCCTTCAAGCTGCTGCACACGGCCGGGGCCTACTGGAAGGGCGACGAGCGCAACGCCATGCTGTGCCGCGTGTACGGCACCGCATGGTTCACCCAGAAGGACCTCGACGAGCACCTCAAGCGGCTGGAAGAGGCGAAGGCCCGCGACCACCGCAAGCTTGGCCGCGACCTGGACCTGTACTCCTTCCACGGCGAGGCGCCGGCGTCGCCGTTCTTCCACGCCAAGGGCACGGTGCTCTACAACGAGCTGGTGGCCTACATCCGCGAGCTGTACCACAAGTACGGCTACAGCGAGGTGATCACCCCGCAGGTGCTCGACGTGAACCTGTGGAAGAC
>WBZP01007066.1_pt1 | contig 10919 bp, 9 predicted proteins | sample 5204301 | NCBI WGS metagenome assembly WBZP01 (sample SAMN12412401, study PRJNA552823) | activated sludge metagenome | isolation source: activated sludge from nitrification reactor of wastewater treatment plant... | place: USA: Pennsylvania | collected 2017
CGAACCCACGTCGAGGACTCCGAGGCGCACGTCTCGATGCTAGGTGCTGGCGCCGCGGCGCCGCAGGGCGCCCACGGATCGCCACCCCGCTGCTGCGCATCGACCGTGGCGCAGCGGCGTACGCGGGCGCCCCCTAGGCTGACGACGTGGCTGCACCGCGCAAGAAGAAGTCCGCGCCCGTCGACATCGCGCTCACCCCGCGCCCGCCGGAGGTCCCGCTGGACTTCCCGCGCGCCTACGTCGAGTTCGTCGACCCGGCCGACCCCGCGCAGCTGTTCCGCTGCGACCTCACCTGGCTCACCAGCCGGTGGACGTGCATCTTCGGCCGCGGCTGCCACGGCATCGACGCGCAGAAGCCTGACCTCGGCTGCTGCGTCCTCGGCGCGCACTACTCCGACAAGTCCGACGAGAAGCGCGCCAAGAAGTACGCCGACATGCTCACCGACGACATCTGGCAGTTCGCCGAGACGGGGCGCAAGAAGGGCATCAGCGAGAAGGACGAGGAGGGCGCGCGCAAGACCCGCGTCGTCCAGGGCGCGTGCATCTTCCAGAACCGGCCCGGCTTCGAGGGCGGCGAGGGCTGCGCCTTCCACCACCTCGCGGCGCGCATCGGCAAGGAGCCGCTCGAGCTCAAGCCCGACGTCTGCTGGCAGCTCCCGGTGCGCCGGACCTTCGAGCACGTCGAGCGCCCCGACGGCACGCAGATCCTGCTCGTCAGCATCGGCGAGTACGACCGCCGCGGCTGGGGCGCCGGCGGTCACGACCTCGACTGGTACTGCAGCGGGTCCCCCGAGGCGCACGTCGCCGTGGAGCCGGTCTACGTCACCGAGCGATCGACGCTGATCGCTCTCATGGGCGCTGCGGCGTACGCCGTCCTCGTGGAGCACTGCGAGGCGCGGGTCGCCGCGCTGACCGCCGCCCGTGCCGTCGCCAGCAAGGAGCGCACCGCCGCCGCCCGCGACGCCCAGCTCCGCGCCTTCGCCCCCCACCCCGCCGACCCCGCCTGACCCGGCGCGCGATGCCTGGGGACGGCGTCCGCGGGGGTGTCGGGGGCGGCGCCTAGGCTCCGCGTCATGGCCAAGACCCGTCCCAGCTTCCGCTGCACCGAGTGCGGAGCGTCGTCGCCGAAGTGGGTCGGGCGGTGCTCGGAGTGCCAGGCGTGGGGGACCGTCGCCGAGGTCGGTGCCACCGCGGCCACGAGCAGCGGCCTGCGCACCTCGACCGCCGGCGTAGCACCCACCCGTCGGGCGCGCCCCGTCTCGGAGATCGCCGAGCAGCACGTCACCCGGTCCGGCACCGGTCTCGGCGAGTTCGACCGCGTTCTCGGCGGCGGCCTCGTGCCCGGCCAGGTGGTCCTCGTCGCCGGCGAGCCCGGCGTCGGGAAGTCGACCCTCCTGCTCGAGGTCGGTCATCGCTACGCCGAGCAGGGTCGCGGCACGGTGCTGTACGTCTCGGGTGAGGAGTCGGTCGAGCAGATCGGCGTACGCGCCCGGCGCATCGGAGCCGACTCCGAGTCGCTGCTGCTGGCCGACGAGAACGACCTCGCCACGCTGCTCGGGCACATCGAGGAGCACGACCCGGTCCTCGTCGTCGTCGACTCCGTCCAGACCATCGCCTCGGCCGACATCGACGGCCGCGCGGGCGGCATGACCCAGGTCGTCGAGATCACGTCGGTGCTCAGCCGCGTCGCGAAGTCGCGCCGGATGCCGATGCTGCTCATCGGCCAGTCGACCAAGGACAGCTCGATCGCCGGGCCGCGCGCGATGGAGCACCTCGTCGACACCGTGCTCACCTTCGAGGGCGACCGGCACACGTCGCTGCGCCTGCTGCGCGCGGTGAAGAACCGCTACGGCCCGGCCGACGAGATCGTCTGCTTCGAGCAGGCCGACGACGGCCTGCGCGAGGTCGTCGACGCCTCCGACCTCTGGCGCGAGCACCGCGAGCGCCCGGTGCCCGGCACCTGCGTCACGGTCACGATGGAGGGGCGGCGGCCGATGCTCGCCGAGGTCCAGTCCCTCGTCACCGAGGCCACGAACCCCAACCCGCGCCGCGGGGTGAGCGGCCTCGACACGGCGCGGGTCAACATGCTCGTGGCGGTCACCGAGCGATGCAGCCGACGCCGGATCTCCGACCGCGACGTCTTCGTCGCCACGGTCGCGGGTGCCAAGCTCTCCGACCCCGCCGTCGACCTCGCCGTCTGCCTCGCCATCGCGTCGGCCGCGACGGGTACCCCGATGGCCCCCGACGTCCTCGTCATCGGCGAGGTCGCGCTGTCCGGCGACATCCGGCCGGTCCCGTTCCTGCAGCAGCGCGTCGCCGAGGCGACCCGGCTCGGCTACTCGCGCATCGTCGTGCCGCGCGGCTCGAAGGGATCGCTGCCCCGCAGCGGGCACGGGATCGAGGGGCCGCGGGTCACCGAGGTGCACCACCTCGAGGACGCCCTCGGTCAGCTGCGCCACCTGGCCGCGGTCTCGCGCTGACGGCGTACCCGTCGGTAGCCCGTCCCGCGACGGGAGCGCCGTTCTCGCACGGGGAGACAGGTGCGGCGCTGGCCCTAGGATGATCACGACGGGGGCGCCACCGTGGTGTCCCGTCGCCGAGCGAGGGACGCACCGTGGCCAGCGAGAAGACCGACGTCGACGCCGCACTGCGTGCTGCGATCGCCGCCGTCGCGCCCGGCACGGTCCTGCGCGACGGGCTCGAGCGGATCCTGCGCGGGCGCACCGGCGGCCTCGTCGTCCTCGGGCACGACCGCACGGTCGAGGCGATGGCCTCGGGCGGCTTCGCGATCGACGCGGAGTTCTCCGCCCAGCGCCTGCGCGAGCTGGCGAAGATGGACGGCGCCGTCATCTGCGACGTCGACGGCACGCGCCTGCTCCGCGCCGCGGTGCAGCTGCTGCCCGACCCCACGATCCCCACCGACGAGCAGGGCACCCGCCACCGCACGGCGGACCGCGTCGCCAAGCAGACCGGCTTCCCCGTCGTCAGCGTGAGCAAGTCGATGAACACCATCGCGCTCTACCTCGCCGGCCGGCGCCACGTGCTCGAGGACTCCGGTCAGATCCTCGCCCGCGCGAACCAGGCGCTCGCCACGCTGGAGCGCTACAAGATGCGCCTCGACGAGGTCAGCGGCACGCTCTCCGCGCTCGAGATCGAGGACCTGGTCACGGTCCGCGACGTCGCCTCGGTCGCGCAGCGCCTGGAGATGGTCCGGCGCATCGCGTCGGAGATCACCAGCTACCTCGTCGAGCTCGGCACCGACGGCCGCCTGCTGTCCCTGCAGCTCGACGAGCTCGTCGCCGGCGTCGAGGCGGACCGCATCCTCGTCGTCCGCGACTACCAGCCCAGCAGCGGCAAGAAGTCGGTCAGGGGCCTCGACCACGCCCTCGCCGAGCTCGACGCCCTCTCGGCGACCGACCTCCTCGACCTGGGATCGGTCGCGCGCGCGATCGGGTTCGCCGCCGGCGACGACCTGCTCGACTCCCCGGTGAGCCCGCGCGGCTTCCGGCTGCTCGCCCGCGTGCCGCGGCTGCCCGAGGTCGTCAACGAGCGGCTGGTCGGTCACTTCGGCGGTCTGCAGAAGCTGCTCGCGGCGTCGATCGACGACCTGCAGGCGGTCGAGGGCGTCGGCGAGGCGCGCGCCCGCAGCGTGCGCGAGGGCCTGTCGCGGCTGGCCGAGTCCAGCATCCTCGAGCGCTACGTCTGACCGGCCGGCGGGCCCGCGCAGCGGGACCGGGTTCGTGACGGCCCCGGCCCGCTTGTGAGGATGACGGCATGAGTGCGCTGTTCGAGCCCCTGACCCTGCGCGGCACCACGTTCCCCCACCGGGCGTGGGTGAGCCCCATGTGCCAGTACTCCGCGGTCGACGGCATCGTCGGGCCCTGGCACCGGGCGCACTACGGCTCGTTCGCCATCGGCCGCGCAGGCCTGGTCATCAGCGAGGCCTCCGCGGTCGTGGCCGAGGGGCGCATCACGCCCGAGGACGCCGGGATCTGGTCCGATGCGCACGCCGAGGCCTGGGAGCCGGTCGTCGCGTTCTCCCACGAGCAGGGCGTGCCCTTCGCCTTCCAGCTCGCGCACGCCGGCCGCAAGGCCTCGACGTACGCGCCGTGGCGAGGCACCGACTCGGTCCCCCTCGACGCCGGAGGCTGGCCGACCCTCGCTCCGTCGGCGACGGCATTCGGTGCCTACGCCGTGCCTGCGGCGATGACGGCCGACGACATCGCGCACGCGCGCGACGGGTTCGTGGCGGCGGCCGTGCGCGCGGACGGCATCGGAGCCGACGTCGTCGAGCTGCACTTCGCCCACGGCTACCTCGCCCACGAGTTCCTCTCGCCGCTGTCGAACCTGCGCGACGACGAGTACGGCGGGTCGCTCGAGAACCGGATGCGGTTCCCGCTCGAGGTCGTCGCCGCGGTGCGGGCGGTGTGGCCCGACGACAAGGCGCTGCTCATGCGCGTCTCGGCGACGGACTGGGTCGAGGGCGGCTGGGACGTCGAGTCCACCGCCGAGCTGGCGCGCCGCGCGCACGAGCTCGGCGTCGATCTCGTCGACGTGTCCTCGGCGGGCAACGACCCGCGCCAGCAGGTGCAGGTCGGCCCCGGCTACCAGGTGCCGTTCGCCGCGCGGATCCGTGCCGAGGCCGGCGTCGCGACCGCCGCGGTCGGCCTCGTGACCGACGCGGCGCAGGCCGAGGCGATCGTGGCCGACGGGCATGCCGACGCCGTGCTCCTCGGTCGCGAGATGCTGCGCGACCCGCACTGGGGCCTGCGCGCCGCGCACGAGCTCGGTGCGGAGCTCGCCTGGCCCGACCAGTACCTCCGCGCCCGCCCCGCCTGATCCGCTCCGACCCAGGGGCTCGCCCTCCCGGCGCCCGACGGACGCCCACGGAGGACCCCGCACATCGTCGTGACCGGGACGCCGACCCGCACGGCTCGGACGTGGTTCCCGGAACATGATCATGTTTCGCATCGCTACGTCGGACGACGGACGGAAACGGGGGGCGGAGCGCCTAGTCTCGGCGTGCTTGCGCGCGACGCTGCGCGCCCGACCCCCGCGAGGAGCACCGTGAGCACCGCACCCGACCTGGTCATCGCCGACGCCCGCGTGCGCGTGGCGCGCGGGCAGTGGGCGACCGGCATCGCCGTCACCGACGGCCGCGTCACGGCGCTGGGCGACGCCGACGAGATCGTCGCGCTCGCCGGACCTACTACACGGGTCGAGCGCCGTCCGGGTCAGCTGGTGCTGCCCGGTTTCCAGGACAGCCACATCCACGCGCCGTTCGCCGGCCGCAACCGGCTGCGCGTCTGGCTCAACGACGTCCTCGGCCGGGAGGAGTACCTCGCGATCATCGCGGAGTACGCCGCCGCGCACCCGGACGAGGAGTGGATCGTCGGCGGCGGCTGGGCGTTGGAGTGCTTCCCGGGCGGCCTGCCGTCGAAGGAGGACCTCGACCGCGTCGTCCCCGACCGCCCCGTGTTCCTGTTCAACAAGGACGTCCACGGCGCCTGGGTGAACAGCAGGGCCCTGGAGGTCGGCGGCATCACCCGCGACACCCCGGACCCGAGCGACGGCCGCATCGAGCGCGACGCCGACGGCGAGCCGACCGGCATGCTGCACGAGGGGGCGGCGTACACCTACAACGACACCGTCGTCCCGGAGCCCGACCGGTTCGAGTGGGAGTCGGCGATCCTCGAGGCGCAGGAGCACCTGCACGCGCTCGGCATCACCGGATGGCAGGACGCGTGGGTGACGCCGGGGACGCTCGCGGCCTACCGGTCGCTGTCCGACAGCGGCCGCCTCACCGCGCGGGTCGTCGGCGCTCTGTGGTGGGACCGGCACCGCGGCCTCGAGCAGATCGACGACCTGCTCGACCAGCGCGAGCGCGCCGGCGGCGGCGGGACGTTCTTCCCGACGACGGTGAAGATCATGACCGACGGCGTCCTCGAGAACTACACGGGCGCGCTGCTCGAGCCATTCTGCGACGGCTGCGGCGGCCACACCGACAACCACGGTCTCGCGTACGTCGAGCGCGAGCTGCTCGCCGAGGCCGTGACGAGGCTCGACGCCCTCGGCTTCCAGGTGCACATGCACGCGATCGGCGACCGCGCGGTGCGCAACTCCCTCGACGCGGTCGCCGCAGCGCGCGCGGCCAACGGGCACACCGACAACCGGCACCACATCGCGCACATCCAGGTCGTGCAGCCCGAGGACATCCCGCGGTTCGCCGAGCTCGACGTGATCGCGAACTGCCAGACCTACTGGGCGAAGAACGACCCGCAGATGGAGGAGCTCACGGTGCCGTTCCTCGGCGAGGAGCGGATGCTGCTGCAGTACCCGTTCGAGGGGATCCGTGCCGCCGGTGCGCGTCTCGCGATGGGCAGCGACTGGTCGGTGACCACCGCCGACCCGCTGACGCAGCTCGAGGTCGCGATCACGCGCTCCGACCCCGACCAGCGCGACCTGCCCGCGTTCCTGCCGCACGAGCGGCTCTCGGTCGACGACGCGTTCGACGCGTTCACCGCGGGCTCGGCGTACCTCAACCACGACGCCGACGCCGGCACTCTCGAGGTCGGCCGCCGCGCCGACCTCGCGGTGCTCGACCACGACGTCCTGGTCGACGGCTTCGCCGCGAACGGCGTGAACCCCATCGACGACGCGTCGGTGGTGCTGACCGTCGCGAACGGCCGCGTGGTGTTCGAGGCCTGACCGTCTGCGGCCGCGGTCTCAGGTGGCCGCTCCCCCCTGCCGATGCTGTGCGCACGTGCGCCTCGCGACAGCGTCGGGGCCGGGGGACGGGGGCGAGCTGTGAGCGGGACCGGAGCGGCGTCGGGGTGGTACCCCGATCCCTACCTGCCGAGCCAGTGGCGGTACTTCGACGGGAACGCGTGGACGGCGTACACGTACGCGGCGGTGGGCGCCTCCGTCCAACCGGGGACCACGTTGGTGGCGCCGCACCCCGTCGCGTCGACCCCGTCGAGGGAGCACTCGGCCGACCGCGCGGTCGCGTGGCTCATCCCCGTCGGGCGGACCGGGCTGTCGATCGCCGCCGGGTACGCCGGGATCGTCGCGCTGCTGTGCTTCTACGCCGGGCCGGTGGCGCTCGTGCTAGGCATCCTCGCGCTGCGCGGCCTCCGCGGCTCGCCGCTGCGCGGGAAGGGCCGGGCGTGGTTCGCCGTCGTCGTCGGCGTCATCGGCACCGGGCTGCTGGCGGCGTTCGCACTGGGCTCGCTGCTGCACGTGCCGGGGTGGTCCTGACCTGAGCCGGTCGAGTCCGCGGCTCGGCGTGCACGGGGGCGGGGCTGCGCCGCGTGGTCTTCGGGTGCTGTGGACGACACGCCGGCGCCGCCTTGCTGTGGACAACGACCATCTGGATCCGTTGGGGGACAACCACTCTCGCGGTCGGAGCGTTGTCGGAGGTGGTCGCTAGGTTCGTCGCATGACCTCGCCCACCGGCACGATCTCGGCACCGACCACGGTGCCGGGGCTCGTACGCGCGGCGGACCAGCTGGTCGAGGCGGCGCGCACGGTTCGAGCGGCGCTGGCGGCCGACCCGGCGCTGCTGGCCGAGGTGCCCGACGACCTGCTCGTGCAGCTCACGCTCGACCTGCACGGAGCGGTCGACGCAGCGACGTCCGCCGCGACCGTCGTCACCGGGCGCCTCGAGCGGGTGGTCGGGTCGGTCCGCGGGAAGCTCGTGGCCGGGAGCTACCCCTCCACCACGCGCTTCCTCGAGCGCGAGTGCGGCATGTCGGGCGCCCAGGCCCGCGCCACCGTCGCGCGCGGTCGCGACCTCGACACCCACTCGACCCGGGTCGCCGACGCCTGGCTCGCGGGCAAGATCCCGGGCGGTGCCGTGCGCGACCTCACCGTCGGCGTCACCGACGTCCTGCGCCGCTCGACCCGCACCGACACCCCCGTCGCGCGCGACGGGGCGCTCGACCACCTGCTGCCGATCGCGGCCAGCGGCGACACCCGGCGGCTGCACCTGGCCACCGCGGAGATGCGGCTGCGGATCGACCCCGACGGCACCACCGAGGAAGCGCTGTTCGCCTTCGAGCAGCAGTCGCTGTCGATCGTCGATGCCGGGTCGATGTTCCGGATCAGCGGCTGGCTGCCGCCGGAGACCGCAGTGGCGGCCCGCACCGTGCTCGAGGCCGCGTCGCGCCGTCTGGTCGAGGAGCAGCTCGGCGAGGTCGCGCACGACGACGACTGCGAGGCGGTCCTCGATCAGGGATCCGACTGCTCGTGCGGCGAGGTCGACCGTGCGCGGCGCACCGCCGGGCTGCGGCACGACCACGTGCTGGCGCGCGCCTTCGGCGAGGTGATGACCGACCGGCTGGACGACGCCGAGCTCGGCTCGCATCACCGCGTCGCGCCGCACATCACCGTCGTCGTCGACGCGACCGACGTCGGAGGACCGCTGATCGGGCGGATGGCCGTCCCTGGCAGCGACGACGAGGTGCTCGTCGGCGAGGAGTCGGTGCACCGCCTGCTCTGCGACGCCGACGTCACGCGCGTCCTGACCACGAACGCTGCCGGCACGGGGTCCGACAGCGGCAACGGCTTCCTGGCCGCGGTGGTCACGACGCTCGAGGCGATGGCCAGGTCGGTGCTGTACGTCGGCCGCTCGGAGCGCACCGTGTCCGCGCGCCTGCGACGTGCGCTCGAGATCCGCGACGGGCACTGCGTCTTCCCCGGCTGCCGGGCGAGCGTCGCGCGCTGCCACGCCCACCACGTCGTCCCCTGGCAGCACCGCGGCCGGACCGATCTGTCGAACATGGCCTTGCTGTGCGTGGCCCACCACCACGCCGTGCACGAGGGCGGCTGGACGATGTCGCTGCGCCGGGGCGCGAACGGCCACGAGCAGGGCTGCTGGACGTTCACCCCACCGCCCCTGCGCGGACGACGAACCCGGCCCTGACCAGGGCGCACCACCGACACCCGCACCATTCGTGAGCTCGATCAGCCCAGCCACAAGACCGCGGAACATCCGGCAGTATCGCTCGGGTGGAACAGGGCTTCGGGACCGTTGTGGGAGGCGGTGGGCGGACGATCGCGTACCTGGATGGAGGGGACCCGGACGGCTACCCCGTCATCGGATTGCATGGGACGCCCGGTTGCCGCCGGAGCCGCTGGCCCGATGACTCGCTCTACGCCGGTGCCGGGGTCAGGTACATCACGACTGATCGCGCGGGGTACGGACGCTCGAACCGAAACCGTGGACGATCTGTCGCAGATGAAGCAGCTGACGTGCTCGCGGTTGCTGATGCGTTGGGGCTCGCGCGGTTCTCGATCGTCGGCGGGTCTGGTGGTGGCCCTCACGCACTCGCGTGCGCGGCGCTTCTTGGCGATCGGGTTGATCGGGTCGCCTGCCAGTCCGGGCTTGCCCCCCTCGGTCTTCATGGGCTCACTCGCGATGAGTGGGTAGGTGGCATGGGCGAGGAGATCGCGGCGGAACTCGCGTGGGCGGAGGCGGGTGAGGACGTCCTTACCGACGAGATGACCAGGGCTCAGGCGCTCATGGAGGAGCGGATCGCCACTGACCCCGGTGCCATTCTCGGTGACGGAGCGAACGACATCGATGTCGGCTTCTTGGTGCGCCCGGAGACGATCCTGGCGTTCCAGCGAGTCATCCCGGAGCAAGCCGTGAATGGGGTCGGCGGATCCGTGGACGACACACTCGCCTTCGTCACGGACTGGGGATTCAGCCTGTCCTCGATCCGGGTGCCGGTGCTCCTCACCTACGGCGACGACGACACCTCGCTCCCCGTGGCGCACGGTCGTTTCCTCGCGACGGCGGTGCCAGACGCGCTGGTCATCGAGACGACCGGCGGAGGTCACTTCGCGGACGATCCGATCCACGACATCCTCGAGACTCATCGCTGGCTCTCGACTGGGCAGTCTCCCCGCGCATAGGTGCCGACATCGCCGGCTTCCTAGGCGGGAACGAGCAGGCGGTGCTCGTGGCCGTCGGGGTCGGTGAAGGTGGTGCCGTGCGAGTCCAGTCCGAGGCGCGTCGCGCCCAGGGACTCGAGCCGGGCGAGCTCGGCCTCGACGTCGCTGCCGTCGGTCGGTGCGAGGTCGAAGCGCCATCGGGTGATGCCGTGCTTGGGCAGCAGCGGCGGTCCGCCCCACGTGATCTTCGGCCCGCCGGAGGGTGACTGGACGGCGGTCTCCTCGCCCTCGTCCCACACCAGCGGCCAGCCCAGCGCGGCGCTCCAGAACTCGCCGACCGCGTGCGAGCCGTCGCACGAGACCGCGCCGACGAGCCCGCAGCCGGCGAGGAACCTGTTGCCCGGCTCGATGACGCAGAGCTCGTTGCCCTCGGGGTCGGCGAGGACGATGTGCTCGGCGTCGTCGCCCTGACCGACGTCGTGGTGGGTCGCGCCGAGCGAGAGCGCGCGCTCCACGCGGGCGCGCTGGTCGTCGGGCGAGGAGCTCGTCAGGTCGAAGTGCCGTGGGTTCTGGCCGACCTTGGCGACGTCGGTCGACGGGAACCGCAGCCGGAACCCGACGAGGTCGTCGAGCAGCACGGCGGGTCCGTCGACCGGGTCGTCGACGACCTGCCCGTCGAGCAGCCCGGCCCAGAACGCCGCGATCCGCACGGGATCGTGCGCGTCGATGCAGAGCGCGTCCAAGCGCAGTCCCATGCCGCACCTCCCGTCACCGTCGACGCTAGGCCGCGCCGACCGCGACGTCGAGGAGGTGGCCGCGAGCTCGAACCCGGATGGGGCTGTCGGCGTACGCCGCTAGCGTGACGCGCGAGCGGTTGCGAGCAGCACGACCGCACCAGCGACCGGAGGGCAGCCGGATGGCGCAGGAGTTCGTCGAAGCCGACCTGTCGGGCGCTCGGTTCGTGCGGTCGAACCTCAGTGGCGCCGTGCTGCGCGGCGTCCTGGTCGACGGTGCGGAGATAG
>WBZP01002256.1_pt1 | contig 10918 bp, 13 predicted proteins | sample 5204301 | NCBI WGS metagenome assembly WBZP01 (sample SAMN12412401, study PRJNA552823) | activated sludge metagenome | isolation source: activated sludge from nitrification reactor of wastewater treatment plant... | place: USA: Pennsylvania | collected 2017
TACCATTAACACCGCGTTGCACTGCAGCAATAATATCGACAGCTAAATTTCTATTATTTATGAGCGCAGAACAGCAGCCGTTTTTTACAATCGATTTATCAGGACATCCCATGTTAATATCTATCCCAGCAAATCCCATGTCAACGAGCTCTTTGGCGGTTATTTCATAGTTTTCGGGCGTCTTCCCCCATATTTGAGCAATAAGTGGTTGCTCTTTTGCTGTAAAAGCCAGTTTATGCAGTAGCCGCTCACGCCCCTTACTCTGCAACCCATCAACGTTTACAAATTCTGTAAAGAATATATCAGGCGCTGCGCAATCAGCAATAATCTGCCGTAACACCGTATCGGTGACATCATCCATTGGCGCAAGCACAAAAAAAGGTTTATTTGCTGTAAGATTCAATACCACAATGTATATTTTAGCAAGGCTTAGAAGGATCTTTGTCTAGTTCTTTGCTAAACCTATTCCGTCTTGGTGCCGTGTGATATTTGCCCTCAAATGCTGGATAGTTATTTCGCAATCCGCAAGCCTCTACAGCACAATGCCCACAAGCCAGTTCTAATTCACCACGAGCGCTATCGTCAAATCGCTCACCACGTTCAATCGCACCTTGTACTCCATATTTTCTATCAATCTGATCATATTTTGGATGGTCCGGCGTCATCGATGCAAGTCCTATCCTGCGGTTGGCTTCAGTGATTTTTGCCATAGTTCGCTTAAGTGCGGCTGTACGAGTGGCATCATCGAATCGAGATTGTTCTTCAACCAATAATTCTAGGATATCTTCATCATCCGACTCTGCCATCTGTACAATTCGTTCACGCGCTTCATCGGGTAACTGTTCCCAATACTCTGGAGTATAGCCAAATTCGCTTCCGTCACTAAACCAGGCTGTTCTTTCAATACTCATATAAATTATTATAGCACGTTTATGCTTATTTGTCTATTCCCAACGGAAGACTCGGAACGCGATAATATAAATTATCAGAGACCATATAGTTAGTAGCCCTACCTGGGGCATAATTTCTGACAACCCCTTGCCTTCTGTTACGATCAGCCGAATACCATCAATAACTGGCGTCAGTGGTATAAAGTTTGTTATTGTTTGCAGCCATTCAGGCATTAAAAAGCGTGGAAAAAATGCTCCTGATAGAAATATCATAGGAAACGTTATTAAATTGCCGAGTGGCGCTGCTTGGCGCTCATTTTTCGCCCAGCCACCAATCGCCAGACCAATACCATAAATAGTTATAATACTCAGCAACACAAACAACAAGAATGTTAGATAGCTACCTCTCATTTGCAAATCGAATACTACAATAGAAAACACAAACAATATAGTAATTGCCAGTAAGCCGATAAGCCCCTGAGACCCAACGTTTGCTACAAAATATTGCCACACTCGAAGTGGCGTTGTGTGTAATCTGCGGAGCACACCTTGCTTTTTTAGTTCTGGGAATACACTGACTGGTCCAAAAATGCCAAGCCCTACAATTGCAAACCCAAGCATGCCAGCAAAAGTATAATCAAATTGCGAAAGGCTCTCTTCTTTTGTAGACATCAGCGTAACTGTAAAAGGTACGGATGTATCAACGAACTGCTTATTGAGCTCGTCCATTTGAACGCGCAAGATTGAACCGAGTGCGTTAGCAGCTTGCTGGTTGTTTTCGTTGTAATACACCATTACCTCACCCGATGGAATACCATTGGCGATGGTGCCAAAAGCGCTTGGCAATACAATGGTTGCATCTAATTCGCTCCGCTGCATTTTTTTAGTTGCCTCTTCTTGCGTCTGCACTGTAGTATCGATTTTTAATATATCCGCTGCAACCGCCTGTTCAACAAAAGCTGTTGCCGCAGGTGATGACGACTGATTAATAAGCGCTACTTTAAAAGAGACTGATGTGTTATCACCAAAAAGTGACCCGAAGATAATGAGAAAAATTAACGGAAACGCAATGGTAAAGAAGATGGCTAGTTTATCACGAAAAAAACGCTTGGTGTTTATAACCGCAAAAGTTTTTATTGTGTAATAACTACTCATCTTAATCCCGTAGTTCTTTCCCTGTTAAGTCTATGAACACATCTTCTAAATCAGCTTGCTCTATATGGCGCTTTTTCTTAAAACCCTTGTCCAGCAACTGCTTCACAAGATTGGACGGACTGTCTAGCGCAATAAGCTTCCCATTGTCCATGATTGCCACGCGATCACATAGTAGTTCGGCCTCTTCCATATAATGCGTCGTTAAAACTACGGTGATACCTTGTTTTTTAATGGATTGTACGAGATCCCATATGTTACGACGAGCTTGCGGGTCAAGCCCCGTAGTGGGTTCATCCATAAACAGCACCATCGGGCTATGCACTAATGCAGCCGCAATGCTTAACCGCTGCTGCTGGCCACCAGATAACTGTTCAGTATATGTTTTTGCCTTATCTGCAAGATTTACTTTTGCAAGTAATGCATGAGCATCTATTTTTACCCCGTACGCAGCCGCAAACATATCGAGGACTTCGCTTGTTTTCGTTTTATCTTGAAAAGCTGGTGACTGTGGCTGAACCCCAATTCGATACCGTATATCGGTTGGTTGTTTTGCAACATTAATACCATCAATAAACGCAACACCTTCATCGATAGGCCGTAAGCCTTCTATCATTTCAAGTGTTGTTGTTTTGCCCGCTCCGTTTGGTCCAAGAATACCAAAAACTTCACCTTTAGTGATAGAAAAAGATATTCCGTCAACAACGCGCACATTATTGTACGTCTTCACAATTTTTTTAGCAGTCACAATTGCCTGTGCCATATATCTTAACTATACTCCTGCTATATATAAAAAGTCAGTGCCTATACTAGACACTGACTTTTAAGTCATCTTATAAGATAGTTAGAACTATTTGTTGCGCTTGACTGTAAGGAACCCGTTGCGTGGGTTTTCGTTAACGCTCATTCCATCTGGAAGATCGCAAGCCTCTGGTCGCTCGTCTTTGCTAAAGTAATAAATAGTTTGCTTTTTGCCACCGCGAAGAACTACATCTTTTGAGTTCAAGTGATATGTTACACCTTTTGAGTTCGTGTGTTGATACGCCATACTCTTCTCCTTACACTGTTAGTAGTACTTTTACCATACGCTTTCGATATCACCCTTGTCAACATTTTTTGTACTCTATAAAAAAACTATTGCCAAAAGCCTTATGCTTGATTACACTATAAAGTACGTAAACTGTTAATTAATATAAAGAGGTAAAGGGGTATATGGAACAGTTAAACCGCATGAATCGACCGGCTCCAGCTGGTGGGCAAGTACCCGTGCAAGCACCTGCTCCGCATGGTGGTGCACCAAAAAATAAAAGCGTTAAGACCGGTACAATCGCAAAGATTGCCGCTGTAGTAGCTATAGTTGTTGCTTTGGTTGCACTAGCATTTGTATTTGTTCTAAATAGCGCAAAAGGTATTTCATCTGAAATCCAAACAGATAAATTCCAGGCAGTATTCTTAAATAGCGCTGATGGACAGGTCTACTTTGGTAAGCTTAAAGAGCTTAATGGTGATTACTACAAGCTCGAAGACATTTACTACGTACGTGTAGAACAGGTACAGCCAAACCCGAACGAACAACCACAACAAAACATTTCGCTCGCAAAGCTTGGTAACGAAATCCATGGTCCACAAGACGTCATGTATATTCGCAAAGATCACGTTATGTTCTGGGAAAACTTAAAAGATGATGGTCAAGTTGTAACGGCTATCACAGAATATAAGAAAAATGGTAGCACTGGTACCACGAATACCCAGAGCCAAAACCAGAATCAGAATCAGAACCAAGACCAGACTCAAAATAACAACAGCAATAACTAGTATAACTAGGTACGCTTTCAACAATAGCTCCCGTATAGGGGGCTATTTTGTATAATAGAATCCTTTTACAGTTGATGCTTGAGAATTCTACCAGCTAAAAGACGAACGAGTAGTAATACAAAAGATACTACAGCAAACACCAAAGCGATACCCGCAAGGTCTGGCGACCATCGAGGGCTCGCAAAGTCAAATGTATAGAGTTCTTTTGGCGGCAGGCTTGCTTCAGCCATTTGTCCACCATTTGCAACAACATATTCCTGAATGCACTGGGCTCGAGCGGTCAGCGGTATTGCACCAGACTCACACGCCAGCTGAGCCGCTTTATAGACTTGCGACGTATCTTGGTTTGCCAAACGGGCTTGCTCAGCTTGCACAAGACGGTTAAATTGATTAACAAGCTGTATGGGTGGCTCAGATGCATCAGAACTTCTCATTTGTGTATTCATATGTGTAGTTACAAAAGCCCTTAAATTTTGTAGTGACGCTTCTATTTCACCGTTTTGTTCATCAGCGGTATACACTGCTTGCTTAAGCGTAATCATCTGCAAATTGTTCGCTCGAAGTGCATAAATAGCAATGGCACTCCATATAAGAGTACTTGCGATGAGAATGTATAGGCTGGGACGACGAAATGCTATCCAATAATGATGTAATTTTGCTTTATCCATATTTGTATTATATATCCATACTATTTAAGTTGAACGGAGTGCAGGAAATTTTTGTAGCATAACGCCAAGTGAAGCGATTGCCCCAAGAACAAATAATATCTGGAACAATAGTATATCTGACTGTATGAAAAATGTTGCACAATAGGCAAATAACCAAAAAAGGAATACTCCCGCCATGCGTATTAAATCAAATAACGTTAAGTATACAATTCTATACCCAGGCACACTATCGGCTGCATCGTAGAGCCCTTTTGTGTATGGCATTCTATAGCTTGCGGTCATCGGCTCATTAATAAAGCTAATAAAAATAGCTTGAGCGGGTGTGGTGACAAACATTCTAAAAATATGCACAATCGCATTGGCTGAAGCACTTGCATTCAGTAATAACAGACCTTTGTGCTTATCGATAAGCTGCCCAATAACGTAGATTGCAATCAGAGCAGCAGCCGTACTAATTGATACAAGCAAACCGACTGACGCATACGTGTTTGTTGTAAATATCGTAAGAGCGGCAAAGAGCGGCCAGACTACAATACTCACAACATTCTCAATTCCAAAAAATGGTGCGGACAAGAAATCGTTTTTATGCCGTCGCCACGGAAAGCCCCGTATCACAATTTTTTGCTTTACGCGCATCGGTTCTTTAGTCTGAAATAGCGGTACCAAAGAAGCGAGCATAATTAAAATCGCAATAAAAATTGTCGCTTGCGGATTAATAAAGCTTGCAACAAGTCCACCTACGAGCGGGCCAAGGGATGATCCAATTCGCTCGCAAATAGTAATAAAACTGAGTTCTTTGCCGCCATGTTCTGAGTGTTTTACCTTTGAAAAATCAACTTGCAAAGCAATACCAAATAAGGCGTACGATAGCGAGCCCAATATTCCAAGCACGGCTAATGGCCAGTGAATGGATTCAAGACTAATGAGTACCAGCAAATACAGTATTTGCGATGTTGCTCCAAGCGCAATTGTGTGTTTTGGGCCGATTAAGGCGATTGTTTTTGCAGAAATGTATGAAAAAATTGGCCGCGAGCCTGCCCAAATGACTTGCATTGCAAAAATTGACTGCAAACTATAACCAAGGTAGTACAAATAAATTGGTACAAATATTCCTATAACACTAATCGATAGTGATCGCATAAATTCGCTGGCGTATAGTTCACTGAGCTCATCAAAATCAACATGACGCCAAAAATGACGTGGTTCTAGCAATTTTTTTATTATTTTTTTAACCATAGTGTTATTTTTTGTAGAGATACGTTTATTATATCAGAGTTTTAGGGTAAGATTTATGCGTATGCATATATATTTTTCAGGAATTGGCGGTACCGGAATTGGCCCCTTAGCTATCATAGCCCAGTCAGCCGGCTTAAGCGTTAGTGGATCTGATAAGCAACATAGTAAATATACTGATTATTTGGTTCAAAAAGGGATCGATGTACACATTGGCCAAGAAGATGATTCTTACATTCAAACATTACATGTAAATAAACCCATAGATTGGTTTGTCTATAGTTCGGCCCTACCGCTAGAAAAACCGGATCATCCAGAGCTTCATTTTGTTAATTCTCATGGTATTAAGCATTCAAAGCGCGACGAATTCTTGTCATTTTTACTGAAAAAGACTGGTTTAAAACTTATTGCTTTTGCAGGAACTCATGGCAAGACAAGTTCAACCGCTATGGCAGTTTGGGTGGCTCATCAGCTCAAGCTCCCCATTAGTTACTCAGTTGGAGCAAAATTATCGTTTGGTGACATGGGAGTGTACGATAAAAATAGCACCTACTTTTTATATGAATGTGATGAATTTGATAAAAACTTTTTGTCATATCATCCCTATTTAAGTGTGCTCACCAAAGTAGACTGGGATCACCATGAACAGTACCCACTTCGAACTGATTACATCGCAGCTTTTCAAACGTTTGTTACGCAGTCAAAAACTGTTTTTGCGCACAAGCAAGAAATAGAATATTTATCACTCGCTGATGCCTACAGCGTACACGCCATTGATGAAAACTACACTACTCAAATCACGCTAAAAGGCGAGCATGCTCGCCGTAACGCAGCAGGCGTCGTTGCAGCGATGCAGCAAATAAGCCAGGCTTCCGTAGAAGATATTATTACGGCAGTCAATTCATTTCCTGGCTCAAACCGTCGATTTGAAGAAATTGCACCAAGAATTTATTCAGATTATGCTCATACACCAGAAGAAATTGCAGCAACGCTACAACTCGCCCGAGAATACGGCAAAAAAATAGTTGTTGCATACGAACCTCTCACAAATCGTCGTCAGCATTTTATGATACAGCAGTATAAAGATGTTTTTAATAATCTTGAAAAGCTTTATTGGCTACCAAGCTACCTAGCCCGTGAAGACCCACATCAGCGCATTATACCGCCAATCGAATTTGTAGAAACACTTGATTCGTCTGCGAACGCCCGTGCTGCAACTATGAATAGCACTTTAAAGAGTAACCTATTACAAGCAGCGCGTAATGAAAATACTATTGTACTATTGCTTGCGGGTGGTGGTGGAAACAGTCTAGATGAGTGGGCACGCACCAATCTAAGCGTTTAGCCTACAAAGATAAAGTTCCAAAATCTTCGGCATCATCGAACGCTTTTACTCGCTGAGGAAGCTTATCTGCGTACTCACCTAAATCACTCGCCTGTATCGGGCTTGTTGTATCAATATCTTCTAAATTACCCTGGAGTACATTTTCTGCAGCGCTAATTTGCTTGACTGTTTCATAGGCTCCACTATTTATAAATGTAAAGAAAGATATTCCAACCAATACGGCAGTAATTAGTACGGTCAATACTAAGGCCCAAAAAAAGCTTAGTTGGTTCGATTTAGGTAACGTTCTAAAATGCATTAAATACGGAGCCTGTCTATGAGTGGATCAAATGTTTGTTGCTTAGCAGCTAATACGCTATTCTTCAGTTCGGCGGCAGACTGATACAACAACTGTCGAGCATCTTTATATTCTTGCATCGCGGATACATATGTTTCGGGGGATGTATTGCAATCGATTGTCGCAATGGCTTCTGATAACAGCTGTGTGTAGCGCGACTGCTCTATAAATATATCAAGATTTTGCTGTAATTTACCAATCAGCAAATCTACCTCCGATGCGTCTGCTCCCTGTTTTGTCATTCGTAGTTCTATAGCCTTTACTTCTTTTTGAATACTTGCATAGACGGCTAAACGTTTCTTAACAGCAGCATCGCTCGCCGTTTGTATCTGTGGCATTAGTGTTTTTACGGTTTGACATTGGTTAACAACTGATTGTCGCTGTTCTTGTGCGACAGATGACGCTCGCCGTTCTTGAATTTCTTGTAAACGACCTGCGCTGTCTATTGTACCTTGTGCATAGGTACTTATAGGAATAAACATCGCAACAACAGCAACAATAATTAGATAACGCTTCATTCATACCAAGTATACCATTTACTACTCAGGGAGGCTAAGCCAACCCTTTCGGATTTCAATCAAACCTTCCTGCTGCAATGCTTCGAGTATGCTATCGAATCGACTATCTTGTATTTCTGACTGCAGTTCTTTAATGTTCACTTTTTTTAATTGTGTTGCAATCTGCATTATTCGTCCGCGAACTTGCCTTTTAGAACCCTTAAACTCTGGCTGTCTTTTATAGTGTAGTGATTTTGAAAGCTGTGATTCATGGGTCTTTTTTATATATGATCCGTAGTCCATTAACGCGTAATACCATTGTCGTGGCTGTTCGTTATCGATGGTTTTACTCACTATATCCAGTATCTCGCGGTCTGTAATTGGAGTTCTAGTATTTGGGAAAAAAGAATGTAGATAAACGCTTCGTATGTTTGTTTCAATAAATACTTGTGGCAGATTATAAGTGTAGACGATAATTGCAGCAGCCGTATTGACACCAATGCCGGGTAGCGCAGTGAGCGCATTTATATTTTGGGGAACAAAACCATCATGATAATCTGCAATCTGCTGAAGAGTCGTATGTAAATATTTAGCACGACGATTATAGCCAAGCCCACTCCATTCCGTTAGTACATCGGCAATTGTTGCGTGCATAAAGTGATCTAATGTTGGCCATTTTGACATCCAGTTGTTATATTTTGGTATCACACGCTTGACCTGCGTTTGCTGCAACATATACTCTGAAACAATAACACGATATCCAAGATCACAAGCAGACACATTTTCTACCTTGCGCCATGGTAAATCACGTTTATTTTCAGCATAGTATCGTTTTACAGTCTCTGTAAATTGCTTCTGTGTCATAGCTATTCTTTAGTAATAGTACTGGTTATCGCCATATACCGAAACCGTAACGTCGCCAATTCGTTTTGATTTACCGTTCAGTGTGCTGACAACATAATTTGCCGTTTCTTGTGAGTTCGATATTGAATAAAGTAGCGTCGTAGTATTAAGCCACTGTAAAGGATAGACCATGCCAGCCTGTTTTATAACTTCTTTTTGATTATTAGTCTCTTTATCTACCACTATCAGGGCTGATTTACCGTCACGATCTTCTAACCAAGCTGACGCACCAGTTGAAGCGTTCTTTATATACAAACGGTTCTGAACAATAGCTGGTGCACCATCCAATTTGGTAACCTTATTTTGTGCAAGATTAATCTCGTACCACTCGTCGCCATCCGTACTTACTTGGAGCGTGTCAACAGACGAACGATGTACACTCCATATAGTCTTAGCAAGTAGTATGGACTTGTCTTTGCCTGTAATAGCCGTTTTCGTAAGTCCGCCACTCTGTGATCCATCACTACTTGGTATAACATAGTACACCGAGTCATTTATTAAACGCACATCACTAAAATAGTTTGCAGAAGCAATCTCAGTCGATGACTTTGTGACACTATTGTAGGCGATGACCTTTTGGCGATTATCGCTCGCAGCTACACCGACACTAGAGCTCACATAAAGCAACGTATCACCAGACCATCCAATGAGTCGCAGGCGTTCACTGCTCGTATTTTCAATCTTTTCTACCTGTTTTGAGTCAGTATTTACAAGATATATATCACTTAGCATAGTGCCATTCGCACTACGATTTGCAGCCCGTGATGACACAATGGCTGTAGTTGGCTGAGTTGGATGGTTAAGAATGTGCGTATCAATTTGTTCTGATCCGGTGCCAGGTAATAGAACCACTTCTTCGCTACCATCAACGTATCGACTATAAATATCATAAACACCATTCCGTTTTGAAATAAAAATATCTCGCTTTGAAGGCACGAGTGCAATTTGTTGGTCTTCTAATGTGTCTACGGGAATGGTAGTCGTTTCACTACGATACCCATCATACTTGGCCGTAATTTCAATGTCTGTATCCGTCGGTTCAAGGGTTAATTTGGCAACCCCAGACGCATCGGATACAGCGATGCTTTCACCGTCTGATACCTCAACATTTTGCAGTGGCGTTGCACTCAACCAATCTGTTATCTTGAATGTAAAAGTTGTTCCTGTTGGGATCAGCTCAATAGGTGCGTCAAATGGGTTACTGCCCCAACCGACGGTGACAGGAACCACTTCTTCTTTAAATGATCTTTTTTGTAAAGAGATAGTCGCATCACCCAGCCGAAGTCCTTCTAGCTGTGCTTGACCTTTATCATCAGTTTTCGTCGTAACCTCATCAATAGTAACGGTAACATTTTTAATGGGGCGACCACTCACCGCATCGACAATCTGAACAGATAGTGCTGATCGAACACCAATCGCGTTAAGTATGGCATAGCGTGAAACTGGTAGCGCTATAGCCAAAACGATACCGGCAAGAACAATCAGCAGTGTCATATTTCTAAATAATTTATTATGCCACCAGTTTGATAGTAATCGTCGAATACCCTTTTTAGGTCGTTGTGAAATTAGATAATCATCATCCTTGCCACTGTCAGTATCGGTTTGTTGAGTGTTTTTTTCGTCAGCTATAATTTCGTCGACAGCCGCATCATCCGTATTGACATCAATAATTGCAGCTTTTTGGACTACTGGCTCAGGAGTATTGTCAACTACTGATTCAGTTGATTTTTGAATAGAGACAGTTGGATTACTACCTACCACACGTCGCGGTGGTGTTTGTTTATCGAGCCGAGCAGCCGCTTCTTCTGGTGGTAGTCCCATCAATAAGGTTATTTTATCTTGAATATCAGCCGCGGGCACATCAAATGTATTATCTTTATTTTTATCCATAAGCAGTATAGCTATTTTACCATTTTACAGATGTATTTTCTACAGCAAGGATATTATTGGGCGTCTTCTAGAATTTTAATGTTAAGTTCATTGAGCTGCGAATCATCAACGCGACTCGGAGACTGCATCATTACATCTATGCCAGAGCCATTTTTTGGAAACGCTACAACTTCTCGTATATTCTCTTC
>WBZP01007067.1_pt1 | contig 10918 bp, 7 predicted proteins | sample 5204301 | NCBI WGS metagenome assembly WBZP01 (sample SAMN12412401, study PRJNA552823) | activated sludge metagenome | isolation source: activated sludge from nitrification reactor of wastewater treatment plant... | place: USA: Pennsylvania | collected 2017
ATACAATGTCTCCAATGCCTTCCCTTTCGACAATGCCAATGCCAGCGCATGCTCTCTGCCCCCACTTCCCAACAACAAAACCTTCATTTTTGCAATTTTGTGCAAAGGTAAGCAAAGTGGCCTTACCTTTCAACCGGATGGAGTAGGTAGAAATTTGATTAAAACCCTATCATTTTTAATTGACTTCCAATAAAATCTGCCTTTTTTACAATTAGCTTCCCAAATTTCATCCAAACGACCACTTCCCAACCTGTAGCATATATAAACAACAGTGGTTTTAACAATTCCCATATCTGTATATTAAATAAGCCACGAGCCCATCAAATGGCAAAATGCGCAAGGTGCACCTCTCCATGCATTGCCCTGAGAAAAGCGTATTGAACTAAGTGAAGCGCATTGAACTAAGCCGTAGGCGTATTGCGCGAGGTGCATCGCACCGAGCATTGCCCTGAGCAAAGCGCATTGAACTAAGCCGTAGGCATATTGCCCTGAGCAAAGCGTATTGACCTAAGCCGTAGGCGTATTGACCTAAGCCGCAGGCATATTGCCCTAAGCAAAGCGTATTGCGCGAGGTGCATCGCACCGAGCATTGCCATGAGCCGCAGGCATATTGCCCTGAGCAAAGCGTATTGCGCGAGGTGCACCGCACCGAGCATTGCCATGAGCCGTAGGCGTATTGACCTGAGCCGTAGGCGTATTGGACGAGGTGCACCGCACCGAGCATTGCCTTATCTGTTCCATTGATTATAATATTAACCTTTATGCATTAAATCTATAGCATAGGCATTAGATCATGATTTTTACCCTTTAAAATTTAACGCATTCTTAACATCTCCATTACAACCCCTAAACCATCGTTACTAAATATGAAAAATACTTATCCTAAAACCTTGACAAATAAAATTTCGTTTTAGCATTAAAATTAATGATTGACCAAATTTTATTCCATATATATCCTAATATATAATATCTTATCTGATTTAAAAAATAATCTTGCACTTTTTAATTTTATCATTAACTTTGCAAAGGAACAAATGGTAGAATAGGTTAACTTTCTGCCTCGAACCGAACGAATTTCTGAGAACTTGTTTAGCCTTTTTTCACAGTAGTTTTAACTATTAGTAATCCTAATTATTACATGGATAAAATCATGAATAGGTGACTTTAATTAATCCAAACACAGCTAATGATGTGTAAAAGTTGAGAATAAAGTGATGATTGGCATAATGTCTCTGGCAAAAGATTATTAGAAGCTTCAGCAGTGAAGGGCGAGGCCATCGATGTTTCAAATCTTCTATCTGGACTATATTTTATTACAGTTCTGGAATCAAGTGGGAAAAATACAACTGAAAAATTTATTAAGCTTTAAATATTTAATGCAAAGAGTGTGGCCAAATTAAAATGCCACACTCCTTTTGTTCTTTTTAATTTTTTCTAAAATAAAATCAGATGAAGTATTTTATTGTCTTCTTAAATATATTTTGTGCTATCCAATTAAGTGCCCAAAAGCATGATTACGTTTGGATGTGGGGAGGATACAGATCTGATTCAACAGACTATAATATATATGGAAATTTTTTGGACTTTAACAATGGAAACAGAAATATTTCCACAGAAGTAATCAAATATGATATTGATCAGGTTAATAATTCAATATCAGATAAGAATGGCAACTTATTATTCTATTTTAATGGTTGTTTTATTGTAGGTGCCGACCACCAATTGATAGAAAATGGCGATAGCATCAATTATAGTTCGTGGTGGTCAAGTATCAGCAATTGTCAAAATGGCTATACCGGGCCACAAAACACATTGATACTACCGGATCCTGCCTACGAAAATGGGTATTACATTATTCACAAAACGGTAGATTGGGTCCAATTTCCTGAAAAGAAAACGATATCTACACTTGGTCTGAAGACCACTTATGTAGATATGAATATGAATGGTGGCAAAGGAAAGGTAATTTTTAAGAACAAAGTGGTTTTTGAAGATACATTAATGTGGGGATATTTACATGCTGTTAAACATGCTAATGGCCATGATTGGTGGATAGTTGATTTAAAAGAATCTCCCGATGGGGGATTACCGGCAAACAGCTATTTTGTTTTTCATTTAAATCAAGGTGGAATTTCTTTTCATCGAAAGCAAAATTTTGGAAATTATTTTACAGATAATAGTTCTTCATGTGGCTCAGCAAAATTTTCACCTGATGGTAGACAATGGGCTTATTACTGCAAAAGAGATGGATTTAAATTACTTGATTTTGACAGAACTTCCGGAGAATTCACAAACTACCGTGACTTTATCATTCCCCACATGAATTCAAAGGGTGGTCTTGAGTGGTCAGCAAATGGAAGATTCATATATTTGAGCACCTTGGATTCACTCTTTCAGTATGATACATGGTCTAGTGATTTTACTTCCTCTGAATTGCTTGTCGATGTTTGGGATAAAACAAACGATCCTTTCAAAACCGTTTTTGCTCACATGGAAAGAGGCCCCGATTGCAAAATTTACATGAGCAGCCTCAGTAGCACAAAATCCATCCACGTCATCAACAATCCGGATGAACCGGCGCCGTTCTGTAATTTTGTACAACATGATCTCAAATTATTTTCTACCACTGGTACCGTTAGCATGCCCACCTTTCCCAATTACAGATTGGATTCCGGACCGGTTTGTGACCCTACCATTACCACTTCATCTAAAGATATCACTGACACTCCCCACATAAGTCTAAATGTGTTTCCAAATCCTACCAGTGGCGCTTTTTATATAGAATCAGCTTACCAATACCGCAATGCAGAAATCAGAATTGTAGATATGCAGGGAAGACGGAGATGGCAGGGACCCCACGAGCGCACCCTCTCACTCCACTCAGACATGTTGGAAAGTGGTGTTTACATAATAGAACTTTTGCATGAGAACAGAGTTCTGGCTAAGCATAAATTGGTCGTAGTGAGATAACGTTTGTCTTTTGCAAGTTCTTTCCAAAGTTCAATCAAACATCCACTCCACAACCTATAACATATATTAACAACATTGATTCTAACTATTCACAAATCTGTATAATATATAAGCCATGAGCCCTTCAAAAGGCATAATAGCAAGTTGCATCTCACAAAGCATTGCCCTAACTAAGCGAAGCGCATTGAACTAAGCCGTAGGCGTATTGCGCGAGGTGCACCGCACCGAGCATTGCCCTGAGCAAAGCGTATTGAACTAAGCCGCAGGCGTATTGCCCTGAGCAAAGCGTATTGAACTAAGCCGCAGGCGTATTGCCCTAAGCGAAGCGTATTGCGCGAGGTGCACCGCACCGAGCATTGCCCTAAGCGAAGCGCATTGCCCATCTACTCCAAATACCCAAACTTCCCCTCATTGTAATCCGTAAACGCAGCTATCAACTCTTCCCTCGTATTCATCACAAAAGGACCATGGGCAGCAATGGGCTCGTTGATAGGCTCACCACTCAGGATCAATACCACGGCATCTTCAGTTGCTTTTATTTCAAATGATTCTCCATCGTTGAAAAACAAGGCCATCTGATCGGCATTGGCTTTGTCTGTGCCATTGATTTCTATGCTGCCCTCTATGACCAGTAAGGCCGTGTTGTAATGTTTGGGGAAATTGAAAGCAGCACTGCCGCCGGCTTTAATTTTGGCATTGTACAAATGGATGGGTGTAAAGGTACTGGCAGCCCCCTCATTTCCTTCGTATTGACCTGCGATCACCTCAATGGTTCCCTTGCCATCGGCTGTAGCTACTTTGGGCATGCTGCTGTTTTCCACGGCCTGGTATTTGGGTTTGCTCATCTTGTCTTTGGCAGGAAGGTTTACCCACAGCTGAACCATTTGAAATTCGCCGCCTTTTTTACTCCATTCTCTTTCGTGGAATTCTTTGTGTAAGACACCGGAAGCGGCTGTCATCCATTGCACATCGCCTTCAGCAATTACACCACCACCACCTGAACTGTCGTGGTGCTCAACCCTGCCTTTGTAGGCTATGGTCACGGTCTCAAAACCGCGGTGAGGGTGTACATCCACACCCTTGGGCCTTTCACTGGGGGGAAAATTAAATTTGGAATTATAATCCAGCATAATAAAGGGATCCATTCTTTTCATATCCATTCTGGGATAGCTTGGTATAAAGTTGTGTACCCTGAATCCATCCCCCACATAATGAGGAGCTGAGGGGGTGGCAATCATTTCCACTTGTTTTATTGACATGACATTGTATTTATTTGATTAATGTCACAAAACTACAGGGTCTGGGGCAGAGCCCAATTGATCTATGTTAAGAAATGCGTCGCTGATTTTTTTCTGCCAGGGTCTTTCTTACCCGGCTCAAACTCTCAGGGGTTATGCCAAGATAGGAAGCCACCATGGTCTGGGGCAGTCGCAATAGTAAATCGGGATAGGTTGCCGTGAAGTCCAGGTATCGCTCTTCTGCTGTTGCACTCAACAACAAGCGAATCCTTTTTTGCAGCTGCCGGATGTGGTTGTGCAGGAGTTTGTTGTTATAACTGTGAAATGCAGGGTCGAGCTGCGATAGTTTTAAGATAAGGTCTTCTTCAATAAACAACACTTCTGAATCTTCCACGGCCTGGATGAAGTATTGGGCTCCTTGCTTAAAAAACAAGCTGTCCCGATCAGATATCAACCAGTTTTCCGGGGCGAACTGGATGGTATGTTCTTTTCCACCCGTATCCAGGTAGTATTGTCGCAACAGTCCTTTTTCTACAAAAAAAACATACTTACTTTCTTCTCCTTCTCGCAGCAGGTAGCTGTCTTTTCGGATACTTTTATGTGCACACTGATCCACCAATTTCTCTATGTAGTTTTTTTCAAACTCGGCGTTATTGGTCAAAAAGGAGGTAAAGTGGATGTGTTTCATGGTGTAAAATAAACAAGTTTAGGCGGGTCTTTACAACAATTTTAGTGTTAACCCAAAATATCAACACCTCCGTTTCAGGCTTTATTCCATTTCAATTATGGCTTGCCCCGATTTTAATGAAATGCATTAACTTGCTGTAAATTTTTGACCATGCCAGTCACACTCCGACCCTACAAAACGCTGTTTTTCTTTTTTGGGCTTTGCCTGCCCACCTTTTCCTTTGCTCGTATATCCCTCCATATTTCCCCGGGTACTGCTGTTGTTCCACTGCAAAGTTGTACCTGGGTCGTATTGGGTTCTTCCACGGCAGAAGGTGCCGGTGCATCGGTGAAAGACAGCGCTTGGGTAACGCGTCTTCAGACATACCTGACCAGGTATCAAGGCATGAAAGTTATAAACCTCGGAAAAGGGGGCATTACCTCTTTCCACATCATGCCGGGACACTCCGCCAATGAAAGCCTGGTTTTCCAACCTGACACTTCACTCAACATTGATCGGGCGCTAAGCTTTCAACCCCGGGGCATCATAGTAAACATGCCTTCCAATGATGCCGCCAACTACATTGATGCCCACTCGCAAATGGAAAATTTTCGCACGATTCAAAGAATGACACTTGCCGCTGGTTCAGAATTCTGGATCACTACCTCCCAACCCCGCAATTTTGGCGACCCCAAACAAATCAGCATCCAGCAAGAGATCCGCGATTCCATCCTCCATAATTTTGGCATGCACGCCATCGATTTGTTTACCCCTCTGGCAGACAGCATGTCGTGGTTACTGCCCCACTTTGGATCCGGTGATGGCATCCACCTCAATGATCAGGGACATAAACTTATCTTTCAAAGCGTGGTCGCTCATATTTTCCCGCAACCACAATGTGCTGAAATACGGGACCAACACCCTTTTTCCGACCCATCGATCTCAGGCGATTTGGGTCAAATCCATTTGGTTCCCATGAGTCGAAGCCTGGTTTGGAACCTGATTTACCAGGGTGATAAAAAAGGCCCAAAACAAGTCCAAATCTTCAATGCATCCGGCAGGTTGATTCTTAGCCGCACCCTCGAAGATGGGCCCGGAAGCTGGCCGCTCAATGTTTCACCCGAAGATGTAAAACACATTTCTGTGATTGTCAGATGGGACGATGGAAGTATATTGAAAAGCAGTGCTTCCATCAAATGAAATTGACCGTCATCATGCTTCGTTTATAGCGGAATACTTATATTTGTTACTACAATAACATTCAGATCATGAGATTCAAATCTTTGCCTCTTTTTGCCTTTATGGCTCTCCTATTTGTTGCCCAAACCATGGTAGCTCAAAAGACAATGAAATCCTTTGTCGACCAGCTGATGAAAAAAATGACCCTCGAAGAAAAATTAGGCCAGCTCAACCTTCCGGTGAGCGGCGACATCACCACGGGGCAGGCTTCCAGTTCCGACATTGCAGCCAAAATAAGAGCCGGAAAAGTAGGGGGCTTATTCAATATAAAATCGGCCACAAAAATAAGAGAGATCCAACGCATAGCCGTAGAAGAAAGCCGGCTCAAAATACCTATGTTGTTTGGCATGGATGTTATCCACGGTTATGAAACGGTCTTTCCCATACCGCTGGGCCTTGCCAGCAGCTGGGACATGAATCTCATTGAACGTTCAGCCCGCATCGCAGCCATTGAAGCCAGTGCCGATGGTATCAACTGGACCTTTTCACCCATGGTAGACATCTGCAGAGATCCCCGATGGGGAAGAATCGCTGAAGGCATTGGTGAAGATCCCTACCTGGGTTATCAGATAGCCGGTGCCATGGTGAGAGGTTATCAGGGCAAAGATCTTAGCTTACCCAATACCGTAGCGGCTTGTGTAAAACATTACGCCCTCTACGGTGCATCAGAAGCCGGACGTGATTACAATACTACGGATATGAGTCGTCAGCGTATGTACAATGATTACTTTCCTCCTTACAAAGGAGCCGTTGATGCCGGGTGTGCCAGCGTAATGGCTTCATTTAACGAAATAGAAGGGATACCCGCTACTGCCAACAAATGGCTGTTGACGGACGTGTTGAGAAAACAATGGGGATTCAATGGCTTTGTAGTTACAGATTATACCGGCATCAACGAAATGATGGATCATGGCATCGGTGACCTGCAAACCGTAACAGCCCGCGCCCTCGACGCTGGCATTGATATGGACATGGTAGGAGAAGGCATGCTAACCACACTGGGCAAATCGCTGAAAGAAGGAAAGATAACCGAAAAACAAATCAACGATGCTTGCAGGCGTATTCTTGAAATCAAATACAAGCTGGGGCTCTTTGATGATCCCTTCAGATATTGCGATCTCACTCGTGCTGCCAAAGATGTATTCAACAAAGAACACCGTGCAGAAGCCCGTAAGCTGGCGGCTGAAACTTTTGTGCTGTTGAAAAATAACAACAACCTGCTTCCACTACAAAAAAAGGGAACCATCGCTTTGGTAGGTCCTTTGGCCAACAACAAGGTCAACATGCCCGGCACCTGGAGTGTGGCAGCCAGACACGATCAATCCGTTTCTTTGCTCGAAGGTATGAAAGCAGTAGCCGGCGACAAGGTAACCATCCTTCATGCCAGGGGATCAAATGTAGACAACGACCCCGCCTTTGATGAGCGTTATGCCATCTTTGGTAAAAACACCGGCAGAGACGATCGCTCACCCGCCCACATGATCGAAGAGGCACTTGATGCAGCCCGCAAATCCGATGTTGTGGTAGCTGTTGTAGGTGAATCAGCAGAAATGTCAGGAGAAGCATCAAGCCGATCTTCTCTGGATATTCCACAGGCACAAAAAGACCTGCTCATGGCCCTGAAAAAAACAGGTAAACCCATTGTGGTGGTACTCTTCACTGGCAGACCCTTGACCATTTCCTGGGAACACGACAATATGGACGCCATCCTCAATGTATGGTTTCCCGGCAGTGAAGCCGGTAACAGCATTGCTGACGCACTTTTCGGTGCCGTCAATCCTTCGGGCAAGCTCTCTGCTACCTGGCCACAAAATGTAGGACAAATTCCCATCTATTACGCCCATAAAAACACGGGAAGACCTCTTCCTGAAGGACAGTGGTTCCAGAAATTCAGAAGCAATTACCTCGATGTGAGCAACGATCCGGAGTTCCCTTTCGGCTTTGGCTTGAGCTATACCCAATTTGATTACAGCGACCTCAAATTGAGCAGTACCAGCCTCAAAGGAAATCAAAAACTCACCGCAACCGTAACGGTAAAAAATACAGGAAAGATGGCAGGAAAAGAAGTTGTTCAATTGTACATCCGCGATGTTGTAGGCTCTGTAACCCGCCCTGTAAAAGAACTCAAAGGCTTCCAAAAAATTGAATTGCAGCCGGGTGAAAGCAAAGAAGTAAGCTTTACCATCACCACCGAAGATCTCAAGTTTTACAACTACGACCTCCAACACGTTTGGGAAGCCGGTGATTTTGACATCATGATCGGTACCAACAGTGCTGCTGTCAAAACGAAACGAGTGAATTGGTCTAAGTAGCGTGGAGCGCTGGGCGCCGAGCGCGAAGCGGATTTTAGTATTGCGCTAAGCGCACTACGCTTTGACGCCATCAACGAAGCTCACTGCTTTCGATTGCAAACGGCAATCAAAATGATACTCATTAGCATGGGTAAATCAATCAAAAGTGCGTAGCAAAGTTTGTGCATAATCGCCACGAAGCAAGTGGGAGCATTTAGCACCGAGGGCATGTCCCATCAACATACCGAGATAGGTACTACATCTTTATCAGCTTTGCTCTCTGATTCTTTAACTCATTAGGGCCTGAAAGAGTTAAAAAATAGACCCCGGCGGGCAAGGATGAGGCATCAATTTTCAATTTTTCAGTCAAATTTCCTGTCATGACTTTTTGGCCATTCAGATCTTCTAAACTGTATATTTTATAGTCCTTAATGTTTTCAATGATGATGTTGTCACTAAAAGGGTTGGGGTAAACCCGGGCTGTAATCATATTTGTATCGAATACATAATTAGTCTTACAGCTCAAAGAATCGTTTTCATATTTCAACTCGCCATCGATCCAGAATTTACATATCTTCCATTTTGGGACAACAGAGTTGGGGTTGTAAGCATCGAAGAAAAAATCATCTATAGATCCCATGCCATTGTACCAGTTATAGGTTTTTTGTCTGTCATTGATATCGTTAAAAATAAATTGTTTGGTTCTGAAATCATTGCCAATAACCACAAAAAGGCTGGTATCAAGAATGAGATTGGATTTCCATTCTTCTTCGGGAAATAGAAAATAATCAAAAACGAGTCTTTCTCCTGCTACCTCCAAAGCATATATTTTTTCATTGTCAATGCGCAGATACATCAAGGGTTCTTTTGTAGAAAAGTCTGCTGTCTCGGAGGCTTCCAAAACAAAATAGGTTTTGCCGTTTTCCTCATGGGTAGTTTCTGACATCCTGGCAAAGACGGTACGATCTTGTTGTGGATTGTAAAGTTGCCATCGATTTCGGAGATCAAAAAAGGGTAAAATCCTGGATGGTTGAAGATAGGTTTTCCATTGGGTGCAGGGATAATTGGAATAACAGCCATCTGCATTCAGCCTTAATAAAATGCTGTTTGAATTATGGGGTTTTTCCTGCTGCGTTTCCCAAGTTGTAAAAGTACCTATCCTACCACCATAGACGATAGAGCCATCGGCTTCTTCTACCAAATCATAAAATGTACCGGGCGAAGTTTGGTCAAGGCTATCCACCATCACTACAGCTCTTTGCCATATCATATTGCCGGTGGTATTCATTCTAAAAATGTAAGGAGTAGATATAGGATAACACTTTTTATACAATTCATAGATGTAGTTATGGCCTTCCACCCCGAGCTTAAAATAAATTTGCTGCAAGGAGTCAAAGTTGATTTCCCTGTTTTGCCAGTACATATTGCCACAGCCCAAAATATCTCCATTTTTAGCAGCCACTAATTTTTGGATGGTCATAGCGGCCAATTTGGAACCTTTTAAAAATCCTTGCGTAGGACGTGATTTCCAAATCAGATTTCCGGCCTTGTCTCTTTTTTCAATCCTTGTGAAATTTCCCAGGTTGCCATTGTTCATGGTGTACACATAGCTGCTGTCCTGTAGTCTGGCCATGTGATAATGAGATAAGTAATTATAGAAGCCTTCAGAATACCATTCATTTACAATATTTTTATGCTCATCAAACGAAATAATGCCAATCTTGTCTTCACTACCCGATGAGGATCGGATCATAAATGTTAAATAATCTTTGCTCTCTAAAAATACATCAGAAACATTAATGACTTTTTTATTAAGTTCAAACTTTACAGCTGTATCCAATTCTAAGGTGTGTTTATTGATCCAAAAGGCTAATGATGGTACTGATCCATAGTTTTCAAAATCTCTAAACAATTGACCGGACACAATTATATAATCTTTAAAAATGTTTAAATGCCTGTAACTAAAACTTTGTTCGGGAAGTACGATTTCATCGGGCATTATAATTTTTTCTTCCACAAAATTAAAATCCTTGTCATATTTCTCAATTTTCAACCCTGAATCCAATGGCAAGCCACTTGCATAATAATAGTATTCATTGTCATAACAAACATCTCCAAATCCACTGATGCCATCATCCAATTTGCCCGGTAGCCGCTTGCTAGTAACAAAACTACCATTTTTGTCATGCTTTGACATGTATTGTGAAAAATCATAAAGCCAACACACATGGAAGGAGGAAATGATACTATCATCCTCTACTACAATCTTATGAACCTGTTCCGGAAACTGAGAACCTTCTATGCTCTCGTAGTATTTGCCATCCAAATTAAGGATAGAAATAAATGGCTGCTGTCCAAAAGTTATTGTACTTACGAAAGCAAATATGACAAAACTTAATAACTTCATTTCAATTTTAATAGTTTCGTGGTTTCGATATTGTTTCCTTTTGCATCTCGTAAGATGATAAAGTAAAAACCGTCAGCCAAATCAGAAGTTGGAATAGTTTGCGCCG
>WBZP01007068.1_pt1 | contig 10916 bp, 5 predicted proteins | sample 5204301 | NCBI WGS metagenome assembly WBZP01 (sample SAMN12412401, study PRJNA552823) | activated sludge metagenome | isolation source: activated sludge from nitrification reactor of wastewater treatment plant... | place: USA: Pennsylvania | collected 2017
TTGGGAAGTGGAGCCGGCGGCGGCGCAGCGACGCCGGCGGCGGACGTTGCGCGGCAGCGCGGAGCGCGCCGGCGAGCCCCGGCAGCCGGGCGATCGGCGCGCGGTCCCGCGCCGGGCGGTTGGACAAGGCCGCTGCCGGCCCGCCGGGTGCTTAAGAAACGAGGTCGGTGGCCGATAACAGGAGTTCCGGCGTGAACCGAGGGGCGTGCTTTGCGGAAAGCCTGGTGGTCAGTAGGGGTGTCCGGCGCGGCGTGGCTCGCGACGCTGCTGCTTGGCGTGTCGCCCTGCGCGGCCGCGCCGGCGGCCGCCGGCGCGCCGCCGGACCCGGCGGCAATCCGCGTGGTGACCGACGACAACTACCCGCCCTACGTGTTTCGCGATCCGGCCGGCAAGCTGCGCGGGATCGTTCCCGACAGCTGGGAGCGCTGGGCGGCGACGACCGGCGTGCGCGTCGAACTCGAGGCCATGGACTGGAATCGCGCGCTGCGCGCGATGGCCGACGGCAGCGCCGACGTCATCGACACCATCTTCCGGACGCCGGCGCGGGAACCGCTGTACGACTTCACCCGCCCCTACGCCGACATCGACGTCGCCCTCTTCTTCGACCGCGGGATCGGCGGCATCACCGACCTGCCGAGCGCCCGCGGCTTCACCGTCGGGGCCAAGGACGGGGACGCCTGCGTCGAGGCCCTGGCCAAGGCCGGCGTCGACTCCGTCCGGGTGTTTCCCAGCTACGAGGAGCTGGTGGCGCAGGCCGGGCGCAAGCACGTCTCGGTCTTCTGCATGGACGTGCCGCCGGCGCTCTACTACCTCGTCCGCGCAGGAATCGCCGGCGACTTCCGCCGCAGCGCCCCGATCTACACCGGGCAGTTCCACCGTGCCGTGCGCAAGGGGCACGAACCGCTGCTCGCCCGCGTCCAGCAGGGCTTCGACGCCATCCCCGCCGCGGAGATCGCCGAGATCGAGCGGAAGTGGCAGGGTGCGCAGCTGGTCCCCGGGCCGTGGCTGCCGCGCGCGGCGCTGTACCTGCTCGCGGCGGTCGCCGCCGCCGGCCTCGCGCTCGCATTGTGGAACGCGGCGCTGCGCCGGCGCGTCGCGGTGCGCACGCGCGAGCTCGACGCCACGCTGGCGGCGCTGCGCGAGGCCGAAGACCTGTACCGCAGCGTCGTCAAGACCTCGCCGGACGGCATCACGCTGACCGACCTCGACGGCCGGATCACCTACGTGTCGGACCGGGTCGTCGAGATGATGAAGCTCGCGCAGCCCGAGGATGTGCTCGGCCGCGGCATCGTCGACTTCTTCGTGCCGGGCGACCAGGCGCGCGCCCACGCTGCGGTCGCCGCGGTGCGCGCCGGCGCCCGCCGCGACGGGCTCGCCTTCGGCATCCGTTGCGCCGACGGGTCGACGTTCACCGGCGAGGTGAGCGCCAGCCTGCGCTACGACTCCGCGGGCCGGCCGCGCGGCATGATCGCCGTCACGCGCGACATCACGTCCTGGCGCGCGGCGGCGGACGCACTGCGCCTGCACAGCGCGGCGCTCGAGCATTCGCTCAACGCGTTCGACATCGTCGACGACCGGGGGCACTTCGTCTACGCCAACCGGGCGTACCTGGCGCTCTGGGGCTACGCGACGCTCGACGAGGTGATCGGGACGTCGCCCGTCGGCCACTGCGTCGACCCCGGCCTGCCCTCCCGGATCGCCGTCGAACTGCGCGCGCACGGGAGCGACGTCCGCGAATTCGACGCGCGGCGCAAGGACGGTTCCACGTTCGCCGTGCTGATGTCCAGCCGCCGCTTCACTGGCGAGGACGGGCGGGTGCTCACCATCAGCACCGCGCTCGACGTGACCGAGCGGCGGCGGCACGAGGACCTGCTGCGCCGGTCGGAGGCGAAGTACCGGACGCTGTTCGACGTCACCGGCGCGGGCCTGCTGCTGACCGACGCCGACATGCGGATCGTGCTCGCCAACGGCCGCGCCGCGGCGATCGCCGGGGTGCCTGCGCCCGACCTCGTGGGCCGGAACTACCTCGACTTCGTTCACCCGGACGAGCGGGCGCGGCTGCGCCAGCTGCAGCAGGCGCGCAACGACCCGGCGGCGACGGGGCTGCCGCGGGAGTTCGAGACCCGCTACCGCAACGTCCGCGGCACCGAGGGCTGGGCGCTGCTGTCGGTCGCGCAGGTTCCGGGGACCAGCGACGTGATCACGACCATCGTCGACATCACGGCGCGCAAGCAGGCCGAGGACTCGCTGCGGCAGGCCGCCGTGGTCTACGAGAGCACCGGCGAGGGCGTGCTCATCGCCGACGCCGACGGCAGGATCCTGGGCGTCAACCGGGCGTTCACCGAGATCACCGGCTACGAGCGGGCGGAAGTCCTCGGCCAGACCCCGGCGCTGCTGAAGTCGGGGCGTCACGACACCGCCTTCTACCGCGAGATGTGGTGCCGCCTCGTCAGCGGCGAGACCTGGCAGGGCGAGATCTGGAATCGCCGCAAGTCCGGCGAGATCTACCCCGAGTGGCTCACCATCAGCGGCGTCCGCGATCCGGCGGGCCGGCTGTCGAACTTCGTCGCGGTGTTCTCCGACATCGGGCAGCTCAAGCGCTCGGCCGAGCAGATGTACCACCTCGCCCACTACGATCCGCTGACCGACCTGCCGAACCGGACGCTGTTCAACGCCCGCACCGGCCACGCGCTGGACGTCGCCCGCCGGCACGAGCGGCAGGTCGCGGTGCTGTTCCTCGACGTCGACCGGTTCAAGAACGTCAACGACAGCCTCGGCCATCCGATCGGCGACGAGCTCTTGCTGCGGATCGCGCAGCGGCTGCAGGCACGGCTGCGGGCCGAGGACACGCTGGCGCGACTGGGCGGCGACGAGTTCGCGATCCTGATGGAGACGATCAATCGCCCGGACGACGCCGCGGCGCTGGCGCAGGGGATCATCGACAACATGGCCGCGCCGTTCGAGCTGGGCGGCGGGCGCGAGGTGTACGCGACGGTCAGCATCGGCATCGCGCTGTTCCCCGGCGGCGCGCCCAGCGCGAGCCAGATGATCCGCGACGCCGACGCCGCGATGTACAAGGCGAAGGAGGGCGGCGGCAACGCGTTCCGCCTGTACACCGAGAACCTGACGCGGCTCGCGCACGAACGGCTCGAGCTGGAGGCGAACCTGCGGCGGGCACTGGTCAACGACGAGTTCCTGCTGGAGTACCAGCCGCAGGTCCGGGTCGCCGACGGCGAGCTGGTCGGCTTCGAGGCGCTGGTGCGGTGGAATTCGCCGCGGGGCCGGGTACCGCCCGACGGGTTCATCTCCATCGCCGAGGACACCGGGCTGATCGTGCCGCTGGGCGAGTGGGTCTCGCGTGCCGCCTGCGAGCAGGCCGCGCGCTGGATCGCCGCCGGGTCGGGCGGGGTGTCGATGGCCATCAACGTGTCGCCGCGGCAGTTCCGGCAGCCCGACCTCGCCGGCAGCGTCCGCCGGCTGCTGGTCGAGACCGGGCTCTCCGGCGAGGTACTCGAGCTCGAGATCACCGAGTCGGCGATCACCGACAATGCCGACGAGGCGATCGTCACGCTGCGGCACCTGAAGGCGCTGGGCGTGCGGATCGCGATCGACGACTTCGGCACCGGCTACTCGTCGCTCGCCGCATTGAAGCGGTTCCCGATCGACACGCTCAAGATCGACCGCTCGTTCATCTCCGGCCTGGGCAACGACGCCGACGATCGCGAGATCGTCTCCGCCATCATCGCGATGGGGCGCAACCTGGGGATGAAGGTGATGGCCGAGGGTGTCGAGACCCCCGCGCAGCGCGACTTCCTGCGCAGCCACGGCTGCGACTACGCGCAGGGCTACCTGTATTCGCGTCCGCTATCCGCCGGCGACGCCGCCACTCGCCTCGCCTGGCCGGGCCTGCTGGTGCCGCACTGACCGGCGCGACCGTGGCTGCCGCGCAGGCGGCAGGGCGTCACGCGACCGCGGCGCGCCGGGGTCCGGCGCCACCCGACCTCAGTAGCTGAAGCCGAACGCCTTGTGGCCGAACTGGCGGCCCCAGCCGTGCGCCTGCCGCTGCAGCAGATCGACGAACGAACCCTGCAGCGCCAGCGCGGTGGTGGCGACGTCGCGGACCGGGCCGGCCGGCAGGAAGCTCTCGACCAGCTGCTTCGCCGACGCGATCTGGACCAGCGTCAGTGTCGTGAGGGCATGGGTGTTGCCGACGGCCTCGACCACGGCCTGATTGGCGAGCCGGGCGCCGATGGCGAGACCGAGCGCGGGGGCGTCGTAGGGGTATTGCGGCAGCGAGAACGGACCGGACGGCGAGATGGCACTCATGACACGATTCTCCGGGTGAACTGACCGCTACGGGTGAACCGACCACGTCATCGTACGCCGATTGTTGCGGCGCAACATGCCGTGCGGCGGGCATATCTTCTGCGCCTGCATGAGGCAAGTTGTCGCACCCTAGGCGGCTGGCTGGCTCGGCGCCGCGCGGCAACGCGAACCGCGGCGGCGGGAGTGCTAAAATTGCCGGAGAAGCCGGCACCCCGCCAGCGAGGCTCCTCCGGAGCCTGGCGACGTTCGGGCGGGCGAGCGGACAATCCTCTTCGGGGCAGCAGACGGCGATTTCGTTCCGCTCTCACGGCTGACGCGCGTGTCTGCGCGGGTTTTTCGACCTGCCGAACCCCGCAGTGCGCGATCACGCAGGACCCAGGGAGAACCGACCGCAATGCAGCACTCGCCCGCAGCGCCTGACCCGATGTCCGGCAGGGACGAGAACTCACCGTGACCCGCCGGCGCCCGGGTTCTCGCCAGTGGCGATGCCCGCAGCGTGCAGTTCGGCGTCCCTTTCCGCTGTAACCCAATCCACGAGGTTTGTATGGCTTCTGAGACCAAGAACGTCTATGTATTCGGTGCCGCCCGTACCGACGGCCATGCGAAGATGAAGAACCTGCTCGGGGGCAAGGGCGCGAACCTCGCCGAGATGTGCCGCCTCGGGATCGCCGTGCCGCCGGGCTTCACCATCAGCACCGAGGTCTGCACCGTCTACACCAAGGAGGGTCCGGAGGCGGTGAAGAAGCTGGTCCAGGCCGAAGTGCTGGAGGGCATGAAGTTCGTCGAGCAGGGCCTGGGCAAGAAGTTCGGCGATTCGTCGGATCCGCTGCTGCTGTCGGTGCGGTCCGGCTCGCGGGCGTCGATGCCCGGCATGATGGACACGATCCTCAACCTCGGCCTCAACGACGAGGCGGTCGAGGGCCTCGCCCGCAAGGCGGGCAACGAGCGGTTCGCCTGGGACTCGTACCGCCGCTTCGTCCAGATGTACGGCGACGTCGTCATGGGGCTGAAGCCGGTCTCCAAGGAGGAGCACGACCCGTTCGAGGTCGTCATCGACGCCGTCAAGGCGCAGAAGGGCGTCGCGCTCGACACCGAGCTCGGCACCGACGACCTCAAGGAACTCGTGAAGCGGTTCAAGGGGCTCATCCGCGCGCGCGTCGGCCGCGAGTTCCCGACCGACCCGTGGGAACAGCTCTGGGGGGCGGTGATGGCCGTGTTCGAGAGCTGGAACAACGAACGCGCCAAGGTCTATCGCGAACTGAACGACATCCCCGAGTCGTGGGGCACCGCCGTCAACGTGCAGTCGATGGTGTTCGGCAACCTGGGCTCGCGCAGCGGCACCGGCGTCGCGTTCACCCGCGACGCCTCCACCGGCGAGGACCTGTTCAACGGCGAATTCCTGATCAACGCCCAGGGCGAGGACGTCGTGGCGGGCATCCGCACGCCGCAGCAGATCACGCTCGAGGGTTCGCGGCGCTGGGCCGCGCTGGCGCTGGTCGACGAGGAAGAGCGGCGGACCAAGTTCCCGTCGCTGGAGGAAGTGCTGCCGGACATCTACAAGGAGCTGCTCGCCGCCGAGACCAAGCTCGAGAAGCACTACGGCGACATGCAGGACATCGAGTTCACCATCCAGGAAGGCCGGTTGTGGATGCTGCAGACCCGCAACGGCAAGCGCACCGGCGCGGCGATGGTGCGCATCGCGATGGAGATGCTGCGCCAGGGCATCATCGACGAGAAGGAGGCGCTGCGCCGGGTCACGCCGGAGCGGCTGAACGAGCTGCTGCATCCGGTGTTCGACCCCGCCGCGATCAAGAAGGCGCGGTCGATCGCCCACGGCCTGCCGGCCTCGCCGGGCGCCGCGACCGGGCAGATCGTGTTCTTCGCCGACGAGGCCGAGGAGTGGGTGCGCAAGGGCAAGACGGTGATCCTGGTGCGCCAGGAGACCTCGCCCGAGGACCTGCGCGGCATGAGCGTCGCCCAGGGGATCCTCACCGCGCGCGGCGGGATGACTTCGCACGCGGCGGTGGTCGCCCGCGGGATGGGCAAGTGCTGCGTCGCCGGCGCGGGCGCCGTGCGCGTCGACTACCCCGCACGGACGATGTCGGTCGGCAGCGAGACGTACAAGGAAGGCGACTGGATCTCGCTCGACGGCTCGACCGGCGAGGTCTACCTCGGCCAGGTGCCGACCAAGGAAGCCGAGCTCACCGGCGACTTCGGCGCGCTGATGGAGCTCGCCGACAAGTACAAGCGGCTGGGCGTGCGCGCCAACGCCGACACGCCGGCCGACGCCAAGGCCGCGCGGTCCTTCGGCGCGAAAGGCATCGGGCTTTGCCGTACCGAGCACATGTTCTTCGAGGGCGACCGGATCAAGGCGGTGCGCGAGATGATCCTCGCCGACGACCTCGCCGGGCGCCGCCGCGCGCTGGCGAAGCTGCTGCCGATGCAGCGCAGCGACTTCGAGGGCCTGTTCCGCGAGATGGACGGGCTGGCCGTCACCATCCGGCTGCTCGATCCGCCGCTGCACGAGTTCGTCCCGCACGACGAGGCCAACCAGAAGGTCATGGCCCACGAGATGAACGTCCCCGTGGGCGTCATCAAGATGCGCGTCGACGACCTGCACGAGTTCAACCCGATGATGGGCCACCGCGGCTGCCGCCTCGGGATCACCTATCCCGAGATCACCGAGATGCAGACCCGCGCCATCCTCGAGGCGGGACTCAACATGAAGGCCAAGGGGATCGACGTCCGGGCCGAGATCATGATCCCGCTGGTCGGCACGGTGCGCGAGTTCAACGCCCAGGCGAACGTCATCCGGCAGACGGCGGCAGCGGTGTTCCAGGAACGCGGCGAGCAGCTCGACTACCTGCTCGGCACGATGATCGAGACGCCGCGCGCCGCGCTCATCGCCGACAGCATCGGCGCCCAGGCGCAGTTCTTCTCCTTCGGCACCAACGACCTGACGCAGATGACGATGGGGTTCTCGCGCGACGACGCGGGCAAGTTCCTGCCGTACTACCTCAAGGCCGGGATCTACGAGAAGGACCCGTTCCAGTCGATCGACCAGAAGGGCGTGGGCCTGCTGGTCAAGATGGCCGTCGAGAAGGGTCGCGCGGCCCGGTCGAACCTCAAGGTCGGCGTCTGCGGCGAGCACGGCGGCGATCCGGCGTCGGTGGAGTTCTTCCACCGCGCAGGACTCGACTACGTCAGCTGCTCGCCGTTCCGCGTGCCGATCGCCAGGCTGGCCGCCGCGCAGGCAGCCATCGACGGCGGCAAGTAGCGCCGGTTGGCGCCGCTCCCGCGGCGCCGATCCCGCCCCGGTCGCGCCCCTGGCGACAGCGGCCGGGGGCCGGTCCGGCGCGTGCCGCCGCCGGCCACCGCCGGCGTGCGGTTCCCGATACGCCGCAGGGGTCGCCGCGCGCCGGCGGCCCGGCGCGGCTGTGCGAGAATGGTCGCGTCCGCCCCCGCCGCCATCGTGCCCGCACCCGGAAAACTCAGCACCAAGCTCGTCGGCATCCAGGTCTTCTTCCTGGCCGTGGCGCTGGTGTCGATCGGCCTGACGCTGCTGGTGTCGTGGCGGCTGGAAGGCAGCGCCGCGGCGATCAACGACGCCGGCAGCCTGCGGATGCGCACCTACCGGCTGGCCTTCCTGGCGCAGCAGTCCGAGTCCGGGCCGCCGCAGAACGGCATCTCCGCGCTGATCCGCGACGACGTCCGGGCGTTCGAGGCGGTGGTCGCGACGCTGCAGGCCGGCGACCCGGCGCGGCCGCTGTTCGTCCCCCGCACCGACGCCATCGCCGCCCAGTTCTCCGCGCTCGACGGCGAATGGCAGGCGCTCAAGCCCGCGCTGCTGCGCACCGCCGACGGCGCGGCGTTCGCCGTCGGCCGCGACCGCATCGAGCACTTCGTCGGCGTGGTCAACGCGCTGGTGGGCACGCTGGAGCAGGACATCGAGCAGGCGACGTCGCTGCTGCGCGCCTTCCAGCTGGCGCTGGTCGCGCTGGCGATCGTCGGCAGCGTGGCGCTGATCTACCTGTCGTTCCTGTTCATCATCCGGCCGGTGCACCAGCTCGAGAACGGCCTGCGGCAGATGGCGCGCGGGGAGTTCGACGCCCGGTTGCCGGTCGAGTCCAGGGACGAATTCGGCGCGCTGGCCGCGGGGTTCAACCACATGGCGGAGAAGCTGCAGGACTCATACCGCACGCTCGAGTCCCGCGTCGACGAGAAGACGCGCTCGCTCGCCCGCCAGAACTCCCGGCTGGCCACGCTCTACGACATGACGGCGCTGCTCAACGCGCCGTCGACGCCGGAGGAGCTCTGCCGCGGCTTCCTGCGCCGGCTGCTACCGGTCGCCGGCGCGCAGGCGGGTGCGGTGCGGCTGATGGCACGGGAGGGCGAGACGCTGCACGTGTTCGTCGACGACGGCCTGGACGCGGCCTTCCGGGAACAGGAACACTGCCTCCGGCGCGGCGAGTGCGCCTGCGGCGAGGCGGCGGCGCGCAACGCCGCGGTCATCCACGTGCTGTCGGGACGGCGGGCACCGATCAGCGTCACGCTGCCCCACTGCCGCGACGCGGGGTTCGCGACGGTCGCTGCGTTTCCGATCGCCGCGCAGCAGCAGGTGCTCGGGATCTTCAACCTGTTCTACGGCGAGGCCCGTGACATCGCCGGCGACGAGCGCCATCTCTACGAGAGCCTCGGCCAGAACCTCGGGGTCGCGATCGAGAGCCTGCGGCTGCACTCGCGCGAGCGCGAGCTCGCCATCGCCGAGGAGCGCAACCTGCTGGCGCAGGAGCTGCACGACTCGATCGCCCAGTCGCTCGCCTTCCTCAACCTGCAGACGCAGATGCTGCGCAAGACGCTGGCCTCCGGCGATGCGGCCGAGGTCGAGCGCGTGCTGGCCGAGATCGAGGCCGGCGTGCGCGAGAGCTACGCCGACGTGCGCGAGCTGCTGGTGCATTTCCGCACCCGGGTCGGCGACGGCGACGTCGAGCTCGGCGTGCGCACGCTGCTCGCGCGCTTCCAGCATCAGACCGGCGTCGCCGCCGAGCTCAGGGCGAGCGGCGCGGCGATGCCGCTCGCGCCTGACGACCAGCTGCAGGTGATGCACATCCTGCAGGAGGCGCTGTCGAACGTGCGCAAGCATGCGCGGGCATCGAAGGTCGAGGTCGAGCTCGACCGCGGGCCCGGCTATCGCTTCGTCGTCCGCGACAACGGCTGCGGCTTCGACCCGGCGACGCCGCCCGCCGACAGCGCCGGCCACGTGGGCCTGCGGATCATGAGCGAGCGGGCGTTGCGCATCGGCGGCAACGTCGCCGTACGCTCGCGCCCGGGCGGCGGCACCGAGGTGGCGCTAACGCTGCCGGTCGCGCAGCGTGGCACCGTCGACGCCGGCGGGGTCGCGCAGGCAGCCGCATGAACGACGCCGCCGCCGCGGTGCGTATCGTCGTCGTCGACGACCACACGCTGTTCCGGCGCGGGATCATCGCGCTGCTCGCGCGGGTGCCCGACTTCGTCGTCGCCGGCGAGGCGGCCGACGGCCTCGACGGGATCAAGACGGTGGTGGCGCAGCGTCCCGACGTCGTGCTGCTCGACCTCAACATGCCGGGCATCTCCGGCATCGAGGTGCTGCAGGCGATCCTGCGCGAGGTCCCGGCGACGCCGGTGGTGATGCTCACGGTGTCGGAGCAGGGCGAGGACCTGATGGCGGCGCTGAAGAGCGGCGCCCAGGGCTACCTGCTGAAGAACATCGACAGCGACTTCCTGGTCGACGCGATCCGGCGCGCCGCGGCCGGCGAGTCGGTGATGTCGCCGGAGATGTCGGCCAGGCTGCTGCGCGAGCTGCGCGTCGGGGCGACCACCCCGGCGCCGGCGCTCTCGCCGCGCGAGCGCGAGATCCTGACCTACCTCGCCCGCGGCGCCAGCAACAAGGAGATCGCGCGCACGCTGGACGTCGCCGAGAGCACGGTGAAGATCCACGTCCAGCACATCCTGCGCAAGCTGCAGCTGTCGAGCCGGGTCCAGGCCGCCGTCTGGGCGATCGAGCACGGCATCGCCGCGCGGGCGTGAGCGCCGATGGGCCTGCCGGCGCGCCGACCCGCCGCCGCCGGCCGCCGCCCGGCGTCGCCGCCTGACGCCTTGCTCGCGGACGAAGAGCGCTTCCCGGCACCTCACCGGCTGCCGGTCGGCGCGATCCTGCGGGCGCAGGCCGTCGGGCTCATGGCGGCCGCCGCCTGGTGGGGGCTGGCTCCGCCCGGGCGCTGGAGCGACCTCCTGGTCGTGGCCCTGGTCCAGGGCGCCGTGGCGGCGCTGGCGGCCGCGGCGGCGGGCGCGCCACGCTGGTGGTGGGCGATCCACCTCGGCTTCCTGCCGCTGGTCGGTGTGGCGCTGCGACTGGACGTGGCGCCCGGCTGGTGGCTCGCCGGCTTCGTGCTGCTGTTCCTGGTCTTCGGCCGCACCGACGCGACGCGGGTGCCGTTGTTCCTCACCAACCGCACGACGGCCGACGCGCTCGCCGCGCTGCTGCCGCCGGCGCCGTGCACCGTCACCGACCTGGGTTGCGGGCTTGGCGGCGTGCTGCTCCGGCTCGCGCG